>JGI12709J13192_1000135_pt1 | contig 13104 bp, 16 predicted proteins | sample BlaSpr_A8_OM3_M3_FD_13192 | JGI IMG/M metagenome (IMG submission 13192)
AGCATTTCAACGAGCGGCAGCGCGACGTGCCGCTCCTCTTCGAAGGCCCGCAGCCGCCGATGCGGCGGCTCGCGGAAGTCCTCCAGCAGCTCAGCGCCGCTCAGTCGTCGACCTACACCTGGACCGATCCGGTCATGCTCAGCGACGAGGTCGTCGTGCTCGCGTTTCGCGACCGCAGCGTCGGAGGCGAGACCCTGTCCGACGGCGCGCGACTCGCCGACTACGTGCTCAACCTCGTGCGCCCGGTCGTATTCACGTTCCTCCACGACTGCGCGGCGGTCGCACACCTGCGCCTGTCCGAGGAGATCGAGATGCGCGTCAGCACGGAGCGGAAGGCGGTCGCCGAGTTCACCCTTCCGCTGGAGGACATCGTCCGGCCGAACGGCGAGCGGCTGCTCTGGGGACTAAGCGCCTAGGGCGAGTGTGAGGGGCTGGGCGAGGGCGACCTCGCCGGGCTCGCGGTCTGCACGGTGCTCGCCCGAGCGCTGCTGGTCGTGGTGAGGTTCGGCGTGGTGATTGCAGCCGGCCCCTGGTTGGCGAAAAAGAGCGCCAGCGGGACGACGATCATCCCGGCGATGACGGTGAGCACGAAAGACACCGCCCCCCACTCCCGACGCAGCACCGCCCAGTTCACGAGCGCAAAAGTCTACCGGGGCCTAGTAATCGTCGTCGGACGACGCGCCTTCCTCTTCCTTCTTCTTCCGCTGGTTCAGGAGCCGGATGAAGTCCTGCGCCCGCGCGAGCGCCTTCCAACGCTCCGGGAAGAAGTCTTGAACCAGGATCTGGCGGTCCGGCTGCTGGTAGACGGTGACGCACCACTTGTTGAGCGTGCGCGAGACTTCGACCTCGAAGTCTTTCTCCGCGGTCTCATACCGAACAACCTTGTCGTCGTCGAATCTTCTTCGTCCTGAAACAGCCATAGGTAATTCACTCGGGCGGGGAATCGGCTCATTGAGCTTCTACTGATTATAGGGCCGGGTTGGAGAGCCCCGGCCGGGAACCCTGGGGCGAGCCCTGGGGCATGGTTTCGAGCAGCTCCCGAAGCAGGGGCGCCAGCTCCTCCCGAAGGCCTTCCCGCTTCATCGCGAGCATCAAGTTGGCCCTCAGGTAGCCCGGAACGGTGCCCGTGTCGTAGTAGTCGCCCTCGAACTCGTAGGCCACCACCCGGTGGGCGTTGAGCGCCCGCTTGATGGCGTCCGTCAGCTGGATCTCCTTGCCCGCGCCTGGCTCGGCCCGGTCGAGCTCGGCGAAGACCGGCGGCGCCAGGACGTAGCGTCCGAGGATGGCGAGGTCGGAGGGTTCGGTGCCGAACTCCGGCTTCTCGACCATGTCGGTGACCTCGTGGAGGCGGCCGCTGCTGCCGTTGGTGACGACCACCCCATAGCGGCTGATCTCGCTGCGCGGGAAACGCCGGACCGCGATGACGGTGGCTCCAGTCGTGCGGTGGGCCTCAATGAGCTGCTTCAAGCAGGGATCCCCCCCACCCAGGATCACGTCGTCGGCCAGGAGGACGGCGCAGGCCTCGCCTTCGACCAGCCGGCGCGCGGTCCAGACCGCGTGGCCGAGGCCGAGCGGCTCTTTCTGCTGGATGTAGGTGATGTCGACCAGGTTGCTCAGCTCGTCGACCTCGCTCAGGATGTGGAGCAGGTCGCTCTTGCCGCGCTGCTCGAGGTAGTGCTCGAGCTCCAAGGAGCGGTCGAAGTGGTCGACGATCGCGCGCTTGCCGCCGCCGGTGACCATGATCACCTGCTCGATGCCGCTGGCGATCGCCTCTTCGACGCCGTACTGGATGGTCGGCTTGTCGACCAGCGGCAGCATCTCTTTGGGCTGCGCCTTGGTGGCGGGCAGGAAGCGCGTGCCGAGACCCGCGGCGGGAAAGATCGCCTTGCGGACCGAAGGCGTCCGCGACCCAATCGTCATTGGCACCCCATTTGACGACAATCTATATCGTGGACACGATCCGCGGAATCACTCCGGGCATCGAGGGACGGCTCGAGCGCGTCGTCGAGGGCGAGCTCCTCACCCACCACGTTGGCGGCGAGGGCACGTTTTCCACCCCGGCGATGATCGGCCTCATGGAGATCACCAGCCACCGCTCAATAGAACGCCTGCTTCCCGCCGCCCACACCACCGTCGGCTATGAGGTTCACGTGCGCCACCTGGCTCCGACCGCGCCCGGTCGCACCATCGTGGTGACCAGCCGGCTGTCTGAGGTCAAGGGCAACAAGCTGTACTTCGAGGTGGAGTGTCACGAGGGCGAGACGCTGCTCGGCTCTGGGATGCACAAGCGGGCGATCGTACCCGCGACCTTCTAACCGATGGACTACTGGCAGAACATCACGCGATCGTTTCGGATCGCCTGGGACCATAAGTACCTATGGCTGATCGCGCTCTTCTCCGGCGAAACCGGCGGCAGCTTCAGCTACAACTACTCGCAGAGACAGACCAACCGCAACAACACTCAGGACTTCGCGACGGTGCAGCACCAGGTGTCGACCTGGGTCAACGATCACCTCGGCCTGCTCATCGTGCTCGCCGTGCTGTGGCTTGTGCTCGCAATCGCGTTCTTCATCCTGGGCGGCATCTGCGAAGGGGCCACCGTACGAGCCTCAGCCGAGCACGATGCTGAGCGTCCGTTCGGGCTCGCATGGGCCTGGCGGGCCGGGCTGGGCACGATGTGGGTCATCGTTCGCTTCCGGCTGATCCTGCTGGCGCTCGTGTTGCCGCTGTTGATTCTTGTTTTCGCCTGGTCGGCGGGACTCGTCATTGCAATCGTCAACGGGAACGGCGCCGCCGTCGCCTTGCTCGCCCTTGCCGGGATCCTCCTGTTCCTGGTTGGGCTTCCCTATGGGATCTACGTGTCCTTCCTCGACCGCTACGGATCTCGGGCGGTCGTGCTTGAGCAGGTTGGAGCCACGGTTGGACTCTCGCGCGCCAACCGGCTGCTGTTCAAGCGGTTCAGCCGTTCGCTGCTGGTGTGGTTGCTGGCGATCGTGGTCAGCCTCGTGATGAGCATCGTGCTGGCGTGCGTCCTGGCGATCGTCTTCCTGCCCCTCATCCTCGCCGTGGCTGTGTCCTCCATCGGCGGCTCGTTCAACGTCCTGGCTTTCGTGCTGATCTTGATTCCGATTCTGCCGATCGCCCTGGTCGTGCAGGGATTCCTCTCCGCCCAGAGCTCGACCTACTGGACGGTGGCCTTCCGCCGGCTCGACCTCGACCTCGCTCCTCAGCAGTACTACTACCAGGGCTCACCGCCGCCCCCGCCGCAGGTCACGCCGTGAGCGACGAGCTCGATCGCCTGGCGCCGCGCGAGAGCGCGCGCACCAAGGCACGCGACAAGAAGGTGCGCGGGCCGAAAGTCGTCTCCGTCAATCCCGGCCTGAAGAAGCTCGCGCAGCACCTCGCGGACAAGCGGCGCACCAAGAAGAAGGCCAGCCGCTGACCATCGAGGCGGCGACCGTGACCCCGGAGGACGTGGAGCGCGCGGCGCGTGACCTGCGGCCGTACCTGGCCCCCACTCCGCTGCAGTACTCGAGGGCGTTCACCGACAAGGCGCGCTGCCACGTCCACATCAAGATCGAGTCGATCCAGCCGATCCGGGCCTTCAAGGTCCGCGGGGCCCTGAACCGCGTGATGCACATCCCGGCGGAGCAGCGGCGGGCCGGCGTCATCACGGCGTCGGCGGGCAACCACGGCATGGGCGTCGCTTACGCCGCGTCGACCTTTCAGCTGCCCGCGACGGTGTACGTGCCCGAGACGGCCAACCCGTTGAAGGTCGAGGCCATCAGGCGGCTCGGCGCGCAGGTCGTCGCCGCCGGCCGCAACTACCACGGCGCGTACCTCGAGGCACTCCACGCGCAGGCCGAGACCGGCGCGACATTCGTCCACGCATATGACGATCCGCACGTCGTCGCCGGTCAGGGGACGATCGGCCTCGAGATCCTGGCCGATCTGAAGGACGTGGACACGGTCATTGTTCCCATCGGCGGGGGCGGGCTGATCGGCGGGATCGCCCTGTATATGAAGGCAAAGAAGCCAAGCGTGCGCATCGTCGGCGTCGAGCCTGCGGGCGCCGACGCGATGCACCGCTCGCTCGCCGCGGGTCACATCGTGGCGCTCGACCGGGTCGACACCAGCGCTGACGGACTCGCCGCATCCGCGCCGAGCAAACTGACCTTTGAGCTCGCCCGCCGCCACGTGGACGAGGTGCTGATCGTGCAGGAGTCCGAGATGCTACGGGCGATCCGCCTGCTCTTCGAGTGGGAGCATCTCCTCGCCGAGCCCGCCGGGGCGGCGGCGCTGGCCGCCCTGCTGTATCACCACCGGCCCGCTCCGAACGAGGTCGTCGTGGTGCTGCTGTCGGGCGCCAACGTCACCGACGAGGTCATGCTGCGCGCACTCAAGACGCGTTGATCCGAGTACGCTGAGCCGGTTCCGTCAGGGCCCCGCCCGGGGTCGTTTTTGTTGGGGGGTTAGGGAATGAAGGCGTACGTCCTCATCAACGCGTCACCCGGTCGCGCGTTGGAGGTGGCCAAGAAGATGGAGGGCGTGTCAGGGATATCCGCCGCCGACGCCATCACGGGCGAGTACGACGTGATCGCGGTGTGCGAAGCCCCCGACGTCAACTCGATCGGTTCGCTGATTGTGGACAAGATTCAGAAGATCGACGGCGTCTTCAAGACGATCACCTGCCTGGCGGTGAAGTAGCGCGGGTGAGGACAGATGTCCTCCCCCGCGGGACCCCCTCCTCTCACTGGCGACGCCTGGTGAGTTGTAGGAGTGGGCGCCTGGGGGACGGCCGGAATGAATCCGGCCTGCTCGCGACCTCTCTTACCTGCCTGGCGGTGAAGTAGCCGGCGCCGGGACTGTCATCTCAGCAAGGGCTGCGGCGACCTCCGGAATCCGCGTCAGCCGGTCTGCCATCAATGGCATCTCCTGCTCGAAGCTGCCCACCGACGGCGACCACGTCAGCTCCCGTCGTGAGTGAGAGTCGTCGCAGAAGTGGGGCTTGCCGATGACGTCGACGGCGTAGATGCCCGGCCACACGGCCGCGCCTTCCGGCTTCATCGTCTCGACACCCAGAGCGCGCAGGTAGGCCAGGTCGTATGGAACTGAGCCGATCTCCGCGGCGACGCCGAGAGCGCGAGCGGCCGACGTGAGGTATTCACGCCACGTCGAGTCGAATCCCCCGATCAGGTAACGGTGCCCGGGCCGGCCGCGGTCCGAGGCCGCTAGGCAGGCTCGCCCGACGTCCGCCGCTGCGACGAAGGTCTGCTGTGCGCGGCCCCCACCCGGCAGCCGCACCCGTCCGTGCAGCGCCGCGGTGACAAGGTGCGTGATCATCCACTCCTCGCCCTCTCCGAAGACGCGGGCCGGTCGCAGGATCACGACCTCGATGTCGCCGGCATTCTCGAGCAGCCATTCCTCCTCGGCCAGCTTCAGCCGCTCGTACGCATGCACCGGCTTGAGGATGGATTTGTCAGTGATGCGCGCGAAATGATTAGATCCGTAAACGTCGGCGGTCGAGACGTGCACGATACGGCGCACCCGAGCGCGTGTCGCCGCTTCGACCATTCGCTGCAGAACATGTGACGGACCTTTGCGAACACGCAGCCGGCGCGACGGCGACGCGGTCTCCGCACAGTTGACGATCACCTCGATGCCGCTGAGGGCATCGGCGAGGGTCTCGTCGTCGGCGTCGGAGTGGAGCTCGATGACCGGCACGTCGGACGCCATCGCTCGCGACACGTTCTGTCCGAGAAACTCGCCCGCGCCCATGACAAGGTGCAAAACTCCCGGATTTTATTCGCGTCGGCGGTTGAGGGCCTTCGTGATGGCGGTCCGAACGTTGTCCACCACCGCGGCGACCCTCCGGCTCAGATCCCACCACGCCGGCACGTCGGGCCTGATCGGCGGGCCGATCACGACGTCGATCCGGCTGAACGGACGCAGCACCTCGGTGCCTCGCACAGCGACGGGGCAGATGGGGACGCCGGCCTGGAGCGCGAAGTAGCCGATGCCGTTCTTCAGCGGCCGGAGCGCACGCCCGCGCGAGTAGCGCCCCTCGGGAAACATCAGCATCACGCCGCCGCGCTCGAGCACCTGGTACACAGTGCGCAGCCCCTGCTCATCGAGCTCGCCCTTGTTGGGCGAGATCGGAAACACGCCGATCATCGGAAGCAGCCGCCGCTTCCAGGCGCGGTTGAAGACCGTCTCGCGTTTGGCCATCGTATAGATCAAGGGACGCTCCGGGAAGAACGGGATGATGAAGGCCGAGTCGAACCAGGCCCGGTGATTGGCCGCGATTATGTAAGGCGGCTTCGGGATGTTCTCGAGCCCGGTGACCGTAACTCGAAAGAAGACCCTGACGAGCCACCCGACGAGGCGACGCAGAAACCGGTACAGCGGTGGCGGGTTGTAGGGGTCGGGATGGACCAGGGGATCCATCGGAGCCCCGACCAACGCCCGGTACTCAGAGCTCCGGTAGCGGTTCGGATCCTCGGGGCTAGCGGTCGAGGAAGTCGTGGAGGACGCCGTTGAACTCATCAGGGCGTTCGGCCTGGGGTGTGTGGCCCGCGCCGTTGATTACGGCGAGCTTGCATCGCTCGATCATGGAGTGCGCACGCTCGGCGTGCGCAAGCGGAAACAGCGGATCGTCGGCGCCCCAGATGAGCTGAACCGGGATCTTCAGCTCGTTCAACCGCCGCGTCACGTCGTGCTGGCCGCCGAAGAGAGCGCGGGGGTTGATGAGCGAGCGGACCGTCGAGAGGTATGCCGCGTGGAAACCGTCCGCCGCGTACATCTCACGCATGTCGGCGAGATACGCGTCGTCCATGGTCCTCTCGAGGTCGGCGCTGACGCCGATGGAGCGGCCGGCAAACCGCCGGATGATCCGAGGCGGGGCCCAGCGAAGCGCGTCGCGCGTGAGGTTCATCACCGCCTCGCCCACGCGCGGAAGCGAGACGAGGCCGTACGCCATCTGCGTCGCGCGGACCTTCGGCCGCCCGAGGCCGAGCGTGTTCACGAGCGCGAGCTTGCGCACTAGCCGTGGCTGCTCCAGCGCGACCTCGAGGGCGATCCGACCGCCGAGCGAGGTGCCCACCAACGCCGCTGACCGGAGACCGCGCTCCTGCATGTATCGCCCGATGAAACGGGCGAAGTAAGGGATGGTGTAGCGGGCGCGGGGTTTGTCGCTTCGCCCGAAGCCGGGGAGATCGGGCGCGAAGACGCGATGTCGCGCCGCCACTGCCTCGAGGTTTTGGCGCCACTCGATGTATCCAGACGAACCGAGGCCGTGGATGAATACGACCGGCGAGCCACGGCCGCCGTGGGTGTGGTGGATGCGCAGCGACCCGATGTCGACGAAGCCGGAATGCATCGTTTTGGCGGCTCCCCGCCGGGCCTCTATCACTGGGTGGGAAGCATACGTATGGGGCTCGAAAGTCCGGTGATCTTCATCCCCGACGTGAACCGAGCGGTGCTTGATCCGCCGATGACCGTGACCGCACCGGGTCCGGCCGCCCGCCATTCGCCGGCGCCCGCCGCCAGCCCTTCGACGGCGCCGACGGCGCCGTCGTGCCAGATCGCCGCCGTGCGCTCGTCGATGCCGAGCAGCGTCACATCGGGAAGCTCCCGCCGCGCGGATTCGATCCAGCGATGGCCGAACGTGTCGAAATGGGGCATTACCGCCGTGTCAGGCACGAGACCCAGGGCGTCGGCCGGCCGCCGGTTGAACCGGTTGGGCCAGGTGGCGCGGATCAGCGTGTGCCTGCACAGCGCCATGGCGCCGGCCGACGACCCGGCGAGCGCGGCTCCGCCAAGCCATGCTTCGAACATCGCGGTCCAGACGCGCGAACCGCTGAGCACCTGGGCCACGAGCCCGGGGTCGCCGCCCACGAGATAGAAGAGGCCGCCGCCCCGGGCGATCGAAGCGAGCTCCTTCGAGTTGGCGTCGGCGCGCTTCAGCACCGGCAGCACTTCGAGCGACAAGCCGAGCTTTGCGAACCACGACGTCGCGTGGGCGACCGCCTCGCCTGGCCCCTGCCTCGCCGCGGCGGTCGGCACGACGTAGGCGGGGCCGCGCGTCGCCGCGGCCGCCAGCATGCGGTCCTGCTCCTCGTTGCCCGGCTTGAACTCGTCGCCTCCGACGAGAGCGATCAATCCGGCCGAGTGTCCGGACACTCCATGCACGTCCGTAGGATATGGCGGTGTCAGTACGAGTCAGGATCGCGCCCAGCCCGACGGGTTTCGCGCACCTGGGCACCGCAAGCACCGCTCTCTACAACGTGTTGTACGCGCGCCAGAACAACGGCACGTTCGTGCTCCGTATCGACGACACCGACCTGGAGCGCAACCGGCCCGAGTACGAGCTCCTCATCTTCGAGAGCCTCGCGTGGCTCGGCCTCCATTGGAACGAGGGCCCCGACAAAGGCGGTCCGTACGAGCCCTACCGCCAGTCGGACCGGCTCGACGTCTACAAGGAAGAGGCGGCGCGCCTGCTCAAGGACGGCAAGGCCTATCGCTGCTACTGCACGCCCGAAGAGCTGGAGGCCGAGCGCAAACAGGCGCAGATGGAGAAGCGGCCATACATCTATTCGCGCCGCTGCCTGACCATCCCGCCGGAGGGGCGCACGGTTTTCGCTGTGCGCTTCAAGGTCCCGGGCGGTGAGGTCGTCTTCACCGACATGGTCCGCGGGGAGATGAAGTTCGACGCCGGGCTGATCGGCGATTTCATCATCGTGAAGTCGGACGGCTATCCCACCTATCAGTTCGCGAGCCCAGTCGACGACGCGCTGATGAAGATCACGCACGTCATCCGCGGTGAGGAGCACCTCTCCAACACGCCGTATCAGCTGATGCTCGTCGACGCCCTCGGCTACGAGCGGCCCACCGCGTACGCGCACATGCCGCTGATCCTCGCCGCGGACGGCTCGAAGCTCTCCAAGCGCAAGCACCCGGAGAGCAACCTGATCCTGTTTCGCGAGCAGGGGTATCTGCCCGAGGCGCTGATCAACTACCTCGCGCTGCTCGGCTGGAACCCGGGCACGGAGCAGGAGATCTTCAGCTTCGACGAGCTGGTGAGGGTTTTCACCTTCGACCGCGTGCAGCATGGCGGCGCTCGCTTCGACTGGGAGAAATTGAACTGGCTCAACGGCGAATACATCCGCAACCTCAGCGATCAGGAGCTCGCGGCTCGCCTGCGCCCGTTCGTGCCCGACGTCGACAAAGCGACGCTCGAGCGTGCGGTCCCGGCGCTGAAGACGCGCATGCACAAGCTCACGCAGGCGATCGACTACCTCGACTACCTGTGGACGGATCCAACGCCCCCCGCGCTCGACAGCGCGACGGTCGAGCGCGTCCGCTCGGCCATCGACGCGCTGCGTGACGTGGAGTGGGAGCCGGCCGCGATCGAGGCCGCCCTCGAGCAGGCGGTCGCCGCGTCAGGCGTCGGCAAGGGCAAGTTCTACACGCCGCTGCGCGACGTGCTCACCGGAAAGAGGGTCTCGCTTCCCATCCACTACACGCTTGCGTTGCTGCCCAAGGAAGTCGCGCAGTCGAGGCTCGAGCGCGCGACGAAGGCGCCGGTGTGACGCCGTTGATGCCGCTCGCGATCGTCATCGACCTCAACCCGAACATCGTCCGGCTCGGGCCGCTCCTGATCACGTGGCACGGCGTTTTCGCGGTGCTCGGAATCATCGCGGCGGCACGCCTCGGCTTCTGGCTGCTGGGCAAGGACGGCGTCGACCTACGTGGTTCCGGCGATGGGCTCGCCTGGATGGTCGTGCTCGGCCTGATCGGCGCGCGCGCCCTCTACGTGTGGGAGAACTTCAAGCTGTTCACGGGCGGGCAGTTCCTGCGGGTGTTCGCCCTCACCGAAGGCGGCATCAGCCAGTGGGGCGGCCTGTTCGGCGCCATGTTCGGCGCGTACATCTGGGCCCGCCTCTCCAAGTTTTCGTTCTGGAAGATCATCGACGCGGGCGGCGCGGCCGCAATGATCGGGCTCGCGATCGGCCGCATCGGCGACGTCATCAACGGCGAGCACCACGGGACGCCGACGACGCTGCCGTGGGGCGTCGAGTACGTCAACGCCGCCACGCTGGGCGAACCAGGCAAGGTCGTGCATCCGGAGGTCGCCTACGAGATGGTGCTCTGCCTGCTGATCCTCGGCGCGCTGCTGCCGTTCCACCAGCGGATCAAGGCGCGCACGCCCGACGGCGTGATCGGCCTGCTCTACTTCGCGCTCTACGGCGCGGGCCGGTTCTTCCTCAGCTTCCTGCGCACCGACCCTGGTGTCTTTCTCGGCCTGCGCCAGGCGCAGGTCGCGTCAGGGCTGGTGGTCGCGGTGGCGATCATCGCGGTGCCTGTTCTGTTCCGGCTGGCCGCGTCAGTCGCCGCGCCAGCTCCTGCGCCAGTGCCGGCGACTCCGGTTCGTGTCGAAAGTACACATGAACCTCTTCGTGAACAGCCAGCGCCGACCGCACCTCGGCGATCCAAGGCCGGAAGGAAGAGGCGGCAGCGTAGCCGCGCCGCAGGCGAAAATAAGCCACCGAGCTGACGTCGACCAGGGGCGCGCGCGGCCATTTCTCCTCGTCGGTGACGACCAGTGCGCCGCGGTGCTCGCGAAGCACGCGATACGTTTCGTCGTCGAACCAGGACTCGTGACGGAACTCGACCGCGGCGGGCCGGCCTAACGCCGACAGCAGTGAATCCAGCAGCGCGACGTTCTTCTGACGCACCGGCGGAAACTGGAGAAGGACCGGACCAAGCCTGACCCCGAGCGTCGCGATGCGCTCGGTGAAGATCCGCGCCAGGCCGATCTTATCGAAGGCCTCCGCCGAATAGGTCAGGCCACGGTTGGCCTTCATGCAGAAACGAAAATCTGGCGGGACGTCGGCGGCCCATTTCTGCAGCGTGGTCTCGGGTGGCGTGCGGTAGAAGCTCCCATTGAGCTCGACGCCGTTCAGCCTCTCGGCGTAGTAGGCGAGCATTTTCGAGCCCGGCAGTGACGCTGGGTAGAACTTTCCCTTCCAGGTCGAATAGCTGAAGCCGGAGGTCCCGGCAAAAAGCATCGAGGGTTACGAGACCGCGACGCTGCTGCGCATCACGCGTTCGTGCAGCTGGCCGCACGCCGCGTCAGCCTCGCGCCCGCGCGTGTCGCGCACGGTCACGTTCAGGCCCTGCGCCTCGACCATGTCGCGGAAAGCGCGCACCGACGCGCGATCGGGCGCGCGGTAGGGCGTGTCCTCGATGGGGTTGAACGGGATGAGGTTGACGTGCGCGAGCTTTCGCTTGAGCAGCGCCCCGAGCTCCTTTGCGTCGCGCTCGGTGTCGTTCACGCCGGCAAGCATCACCCACTCGTAGCTGACCCGGCGCCCGGTTTTCTCCCCGTATGCCTGCGCCGCGTCGACCAGCTCGCGCACGGGATACTTGCGGTTGATCGGCACGAGCACGTCACGCAGCTCGTCCCGCGCCGCGTGCAGCGAGATGGCAAGCGTGACGGGAATCTTTTCCTCACCGAGCTCTTCGATGCGCGGGATCAGACCGCTAGTCGAGACGACGATCCGCCGCGGGCTGATGCCCAAAAGCTCCGGGTCCGACAATCGCCGCACCGAATCGATGACGGCGCGGTAGTTCGCCATCGGCTCGCCCATGCCCATGAACACGACGTGAGAGAGTCTCCTGCCTTCTGCCATGAGCACACGCTGTGCGTCGACCGCCTGCTCGACGATCTCGTGGGCCTTGAGGTTGCGGCCGAAAGGAAACTTGCCGGTCGCGCAGAACGGACATCCGATGGGACAGCCCGCCTGCGAAGAGATGCACAGCGTCGAACGGTCGGTATAACGCATCACGACCGCCTCCACCGAGTGGCCGCCATCCAGCTCGAACAGCGTCTTGGTCGTCAAACCTTTGTCGGCCACCGATGTCGCGATGGGACGCAGCGAGGTGGCGCGGAGCTCGCGCTCGAGAGCGGTCCTGAGATCTTTCGGCACATCGTCCATCGCATCGAACGACTCCGCACCCCGCGCGAGCCAGCCCCAGATCTGCCTGCGGCGGTATGGCGCAGAACCGTGGGCCTCGAGCCACGACTCGAGCTCCTTGGCGGTCAGAGAAAGGATCGGCGGCCGGGAGTCCATGAACGCGCCTACTGTACCGATGGGCCGTACACGTCCCCGCGAACTGTGACGAGGCCGTCGTCGATCAGCTTGTGGAGGTGGGCCTTCATGGTCATCTCCGCAGCCACGGCCAGCTTCTCATCGAGCTGACCGTAGACGCGCCTCGTCAGCTCGGCCGCCGTGCCTCCCCCACGCCGCACCTCGGCCAGGACCTGCGCCTCCCGCTCGAGGCGATGGCGCCGGTACTCGTCGATCTTGGCCATCGCGTTGGTCACCGGGTCCCAGTGCCCGGGAAACAGGATCCGCGGATGAAGGCCGGCGAGGCGATCGAGCGAGCGAAGGTAGGCGGCGACGTCACCCTCGGGGTATGTGAGCATCGAGCTGCCCTGGCCGAGGATGAGGTCGCCCGTGAAGATCGCTCGGTCCTCGGCCAGAAGGAACGAGAGGTGGTCGGCGCTGTGGCCCGGCGTGTACAGCGCTGTGATGTTGACGTTGCCGGCGCGCACGACGTCGCCGTCCTGAAGCTCGGGGTGGCGGCGCACTGTCGCGTGATGGGGACGCGCGAAGCGCTCCGCGAGCGGCAGGTGGTCCGGGTGCGAGTGCGTGACCAGCACGACGGCGACGGTGCGTCCGGCGAGGCGACGCTCGAGCGCCGCGAGGTGGCTGTCGTCGTCCGGGCCCGGGTCGATCACCGCCACCACCGGCCCGGCGTCGATGAACCAGGTGTTGGTGCCCGGGCCGGTGTAAGGACCGGGATTCGGGGCGACAATGCGGGTTACAGCCGTCAACGCGATCGATAAGCCGGGAGGTAGAGGTCGACCACATCCGGAGAGCTCACGTCGAGCCAGCCGCCGAGCTGAACGTCGACGATCAGGCGCACGAGCGGCTCGCCCATCTCCGGCACCTGCAGCGGCTTGCGCTGGCCCGAGGCCGTGAGGCGGACCCTCCACCATGCGCCGCGGGGCTCGGCCTCGATCGTCAGCGATTCGCC
>JGI12709J13192_1000136_pt1 | contig 13033 bp, 15 predicted proteins | sample BlaSpr_A8_OM3_M3_FD_13192 | JGI IMG/M metagenome (IMG submission 13192)
CGTGGCGGCCCCGCATCTCATCCTTCATGGCTTTTCTCATACGGGCGATCTTGGCGTCCTGGATTCCGTAAAGCCAGGCCGCACGGACCCGTTCGACGCGATGATGCAGGCATTTCGCGTCGTCGACGACGCTGGCTACGAAGCCGTGCGTAATGATTGGGCGAAGCGCACGCAAACGTGGATCGACGGGCATCCCGACGACTGCTCGTCGATGATCGTCTTTCACTTGACCGACGAAGCGGGCCATCCGATCGGTGACAATCTCATCATTCTTGCCGACGCCGCTGGCAACGCCACCGAGCTCTCGAACAGTCTACAGAAGCATCAGCCCATCCAGAACGCTTCCAACGGCTCGGCGGTTTCGTTCTACCTTAAGTATAGGTCATTCATTGGACTACAACCCCATTCCGTGCATATCGAAGCACGCAGTGGTAGCCCGATCGTCGACTACCACGATATCAATTACACGCTCGGTCCCGATTTGGCCGCGCTCGTGCGCCCTAATGAAACTACCTATGTCGAGGTTAGACTAAATCGCAACGCTGCGGGCACATACAAACTAGTCCCCTACAGCGCCGGACTAGATTTAGAAAGGCAGTGGCCCCCGCTTCCATGAGTACAACTATATTGCGCTCAACATGGCACTGTGGCGCCGTAGGCCCGACGGGGTGATCCACCACTCCGATCAGGGAGCGCAATACACTTCGTCCCGTCGTTTTTCGATGCGAAGAGACACGGTTGAGACATTCGTGGCAAGGCTAAATCTTCCACGGTTCTTCAATCGCCGTCCATCTTTTAGGACGCCTTTGAAGACATAAACTCTCCGATGAAGTCATTTTCATAGACATCCGGCCTGCCCCAAGCGGAGCGCGCTCCGTCGAGGACATTGTGTTCGGTACATAGGAGCTTATGATCTTTGCACGGCCGATCCCAACACTTCGTTCGGGCAGAGGGCTCGACGCTGAATGTACGGCACTCTTCCGAACGGTTAACTCCGTGCGGCGCGCGCGTACTTGTAAATCAAAGCCAAATACTCAATTCCCAACAGCGGTCATCGACCGACCAATGCCTATCATGGTCGGAACTTATCCAACACGCTTTAAGGACCAACAGGTCTCCCACGGCCGCCGAAGAATGCTGCCACGCCGATCAGGATTGAAATCACGCCAAGCCACTTGCTGATTGTAGGGCCGCAAGCGAGGCACCCCACACCACCAGGGGTAATAATCAACATTCCTCCTATAATGATCATCCAGGCCCAGCTGACATAAATGATAAACCTGCTCATAGTACGTCCCTCCTTAAGCGGTTTGAACTAAGTGGGCGTTTCTTAGGGATACTGAGTTTCAGTCGAAGCCGTAAGCCAAACGTACAACTGCTGGATTGAACCGTTACTTAAAGATAATATACTCCTAGCCCGTAGTCGCTTCACTAGGGGAATCCCTAGTAGTAAGCGCACAGGGGCTGGGGTTCTTTGCGCTGCTTGGAAGGGATGCGGTGTTCCAAACCATCCGCGAATGTCTAGCGAGGTTACCTAGTCGGGCCCGACATCGACTGGCGATAGCTCGCGGAAGTATCTTTATATTCGCAATAGGAAACAAGCGTTCGCAATTCGCTGACGCTTAACTACTGCGTTGCTGGTTTCCGACGGCCGAATCTCCAACAACTTTCCAATCCAGTTTTTCGATTCGCCGCTGCCGTCCTTCGAGAGAGTTGTATTCGAAGAGACTCAGAACCGCGATGCACTAGCGTTCATCAAGCCTTATCGTGGGCTTGGGCGTAAGACGTATAGGAATTTCTTTGTATAGAGTCGTCGAAGCGTCATGATCGCCTGGTGCTCGTGTAAGGCGTCCAATCGACCTGCGCTGTTCATGCCGAGCCGGTAGCTTGAGATCCGAAGTCTTGCTCCCAAGACCATTCGCCGGTAACCGTTATCTTTATCGCGGCTTTCGTGTCCCAAGTTCTATCCATGCTACGCAACTGACTTGAAACTTGAACGTTGATGTTAAGATTGCCCGACAGCTTATCGTAGGGCGGTAATGGCACATCGATTGCTTTATCGGCCGATACCTCACAGATCGCACCGGGACCGCCGCGCTTGATCGCAAGATGAGCGAGCTTACCGCTAAACTTTACGCCGTCGCCTGGCTCGACTCCCAGCCCCAGGTCCGACAGAATTTTGTCCGCCTCGAAGACGTTCTTGCCGAGCAGATCAATATCAAGGATGCTATCGATGTTGCTATTGACGGCTGACTTGATGCGCTCGGACACGCTCGTCTTAAGGTCAAGTGTAAGCGCAGCCGGCCACCACCGAATGAGCGCTTCACCAAAATCGGTGAGCCCCTGTTTGGTGGCAGCTTCGCATGCCGAGGTGACCTCTTCTTTTATCATTTTCATTGCTTACTCCAAGCCAATCGGGTATTGGTGTTGTCTATATGTACGATAGTCGCTCGGACGACGAGGAATGCGTGGAGGAGCACTTTCTAATATCTCGCTAACAGTAGCGCGGACACTCGCGGTTTTGTATACAAAAAGCATCACATCATCGGCAGCGACCTTGCCAACGCGAGCGACGACCTGTTTTAGACCCGTCTCTGTCCAGCTTGTGGTAAAGGTTGCACCCCTTCCTGACGCTTCTGTTTGGAACTGCTTCAAAGGGACTTCCCATGTAATCTCGCTCTCGCGGCCCGGCGGAATTGTGCTGGCCGTTAAAGTGACTGTTCGCCCGCAGACCTGGATGCTAAGATCGTCGGGTGTGTTGATCCGTACGTCCACCGAATTCCGTCGCCTTTTGTTTCGCAGATAGTAGAGGGTTAGGACAAGGGCTGCGGCTCCTCCCAGCAGGACAGGTGTCACAGACAAAGATCCACCCTCGCGCCACCACCACCACCACGGCTGTGTGGGCGTCTCGCTTGGCGATGGCGACGGTGAGGGCGTCACGCTCGGCGATGGCGACGGTGAGGGCGTCTCGCTTGGCGATGGCGACGGTGTGGGCGTCACGCTCGGCGATGGCGACGGTGTGGGCGTCTCGCTTGGCGATGGCGACGGTGAGGGCGTCACGCTCGGCGATGGCGACGGTGAAGGCGTAAGTGCAATTAATCCTAAAATTCGCTCGACTTCAGCATTCAAGAGAGTCATGCGCGGTCTCGATGCAATGTTAGGTTGCATCGCGCGTACCGCGCGAATGCAGAGCGCATTACCTTGCTCTTGAAGGGTCTGATTGCCAGTTTCCGTGCTCAACCGAATGAGCGCGACACTAAGGTTGTACAGCGCCATTACATCGCCGTGGGCTCTATTTGCGTCGATGTAATCTTTGGCCGCGCTACCGAAAAAACCGTGGTTGAATTCCTTGTTGCCGGCATCAATCAGCTGAGCCGGATAATTGTTTGCGGAGCTAGCAGGTGTCAGAATGTTATTGCATAGAGGGGTGGTTGCAGGCTCCTGCGCCGCCGTTCGTGTTGACCAAAAAGTGAAAACTGCGATCGACGCGATGAACCATGTCGTTAGCCTCCTTACGAACCAGCAAAGCGTGAAATTGCTCACAGGCCATCCGTCGTGAGGCCAACGGGGCCGAAGTTGCTCACGGGAACAACCTGAGATGGTCATTATCGCCGCCACTTCCCAAGAAACGCGGCCTCGACGGAGTCGTTTAGTCTGGCTTAGTCGTGGTCGCAAGTCAATCGCTCAGTTGGGTGCCGCTCCTGCTTCCAACTTCGATATGTGGTCTTCTAACGCTACCGCCAAGTCGTCGCACGTAATCGCATCGTCAAGGGAGTTAAACGCCGAAAGGAAGATTGTTGTGTTTGCATAGCCCTCCGCCTGGAGAAGCGCGGGAAAATTAGCATAAGCATTGAGGCTGCGCACACTATAACCGTGTACCAAGACCACATGACTAACGGGCATGTATCACACTTCCTTCCGACCCTACCACTGCAGTTGCTGAACTATCCACTGCGCGGCCTGTGAGCGAGTCATCTCGACACTTGGCCAGTTCAACAGTTTGCCTAAGTTAGCTTCGACCGCCGCCTTTGCGTTGTCACCAAAAGGATCATTGGGTTGGAAATCCAAACTCGCGCTTTCGCCATGCATTATTCCCCCGACGCCCACGAGGTGCGCTGCCATAAAAGCGGGGTCCCCGTAAGCGACATCCGTCCACCAAAACAACGGCATACCTCGCACTAATAATTGTTTTTGGAGATTCCGAACCAGAGAGTTATTGGTAGGAATGTCTGCCGGCAAGGCGTCATTCGCAATGGCGTATACGGCCAACATGCCGGCCGCTTCACCGATATTCCATTCAACCGGATGTAAGCGATAGGCCCCATTTGTGATGTGTGTAACGCCGATGTTCTTACATGCCGCAAGAAGATTTTTTACTCGAATTGGAACCAAGGAGCGGAGGGGGATTTCAAACGGCTTAAGCCCGAGGAACTGTTGTGGCATTCCGACCGCGTCGTTTCCATGAATATCCAACCCACCATAGAAACCGATGCCACAAGAATCATCATAGTTTTTCCCGCGGGGTCCTGTGTTTTGATTCGGGTCTACGTCTTGTTGAACGATAGTGTAGAGCGCCTTAATGCGACGAGACTCGCGGATATATGGCTGTGCCGCTGTTCCATCGCTTGTGCCAAACTCGTCTCCACGAACCTTTAGATTTGGATATCCCGCTCCGCTTCCGTCATCGCGCGGACATTCCGTCTGAAGCCAATATACGTAAGCCAAAGATGCTTGACGTGCGGCGGCGATAATTGTCGCATCTCTGGCTGGGTCTCCCGTGGGAAGCGTTCCACCTTGATAATCGTTTGCGCCCATGTTGAGCATGCTTAGATCGCAAGGAAACGCCGGATCATTAAAGTTCGAGGCACTAATGTACCGTCGATAGCCCCACATATCAACTGGCACCGCAAACATCTTCTTTATATAGCCATCTAGGATGGTATATTTTTGGCTGGCTTTGAGGCTGTCGTAGTCGTTGGGCTTTTGGATTGTGTGGTCTTCGCCTTGGGGTCGCCTCTCAAGCGCAACGACCATCGTTATTGGTTGAATCCAGTCTGGGTGCGCAACGGGTGATGCCGCCGGCTCATGCGTTTCGCTCTGCGCTTCGGCACCGAGATTGTACTCTGTTCTCGATAGCGGCAGCAGCTCGCCAAGGTCAGTCGCATCTAAGAAGTACTTTGCAGAGTAAGTCACCGATTCACCGTTTCCACTGCTCGCAGTTACACTTTGGATCGAATCGCCTTGCGTTTGACAGCTCAGTACTTGAGTGTTGAGGCGAACATGGACGTTTGGGAGCGCTTGCAGTTTTTGGAGAAGAACTTGATGAGCCACATGCGGCTGAACCGAAAATCCGGGATAGGCACCTCCTGGATTGAGGGTTGGCTGATTTTGACCTGATGCGGAGAGCTTGAAATTATTTCGATAGAATGCGCGCACGGAGTGCTGGAAATCCCGGTAGCTGGCAGTACTGCCGACGCTTGCCGTGTAACGCGATTCGTCCGGCTTGGTTACTCCCTGTGCTGAATACTGGCCCCCGAGCCACCCAGAAGCCTCGATCAAGCACACAGAACACGGGGTCGACCCTGCGCTCAACGCGGCAGCGCAGCCTCCAAGGCTACCCCCGACAATAACAATATCGTATGTTTGGTCGGCCATGTTTTCCTCGGATCCTCGTGTAGACAAGTGCGAGCTGTTCATCTCTAAATAGGTAGTATAGAGCGATGAAAGCACTGCCCATAAACTATTGTACGCTTAGCGAGATAAGTTGGCAACAAACGATGACCATCTAACGCTTCAACTACTAACAACTAGGAGATACCCTAGGGTATCATCCGTTGCAAACGGTTAGGATATACTGGGGTATTTTGTGCAGTTTATTTATGAGAGAGCTTCGAGAAAGACAACATGATGAGCCTCAGCGGGAGCCCGGCAAGAACGTGTCCCTCAAACCGGGGGAAGTTGATACACCAGTCTAAAGACAGCTTGAGAGCCGCTCCCTGTCGGAGCGGACGCGGAGGCACGATGTCACTCATCCGTCACTACAGCCTTTCGGTTGTCCAAAGAATCCTCGATATACCCGCATTCCTGGTCAAGCCCAGCGAAGCTCTACAACAATTATTCGGACCGAATTACCGTACTGGTCGGGGCGTCGTCGCCGGATTGGGCTACTTGGCTCTCGGCATCGCGACGTTCTACGCTGCTGGAGCTGCCCGCGGTGTCGACTTCACGCACCTTAGGTATTTGATCGAGGGTAGTGCCGTAACGTGGGTGCTCTATGGGCTGTTTATGCATTTTTTCGTCCGGCTCTGGGGCGGTCGTAAGGGCTTTGCTCGCACGATCGACGCCTATGCCTACACAATCGGAATTCTGCAGCCGGTACTGGCGTTCGTTCTTTTCGCCCTGACCTTTGTTTTCCCAATAGATTATCGCTGGGATGTAGTCCAGCGATCGCTCGGCGCTTCAGGGACATCGCAAATCATTGCAGAGTGGGTGTTTTCAAGGGCCTGGCGCCAGGCGGCGTCGCTTTCTTTCGCCTGTTAGGTAGCATCTTGATATGCTGTTACCTATCGATAGGCTTCTCGGTCGCGCACGGGATACGCTTGTGGCGAGGCATTGGGGCGACAGCAACGTCAGCGCTTTTCTTTCTGGCCATCTATGGCATCATTTTTGGAATTGCTTCTTTCCTAGGACTTCCAGCCGAGCGGTTATTGTTCGGATTCTAGTCGGTGAATAGGTTTCGCCCAAACATAGGTGCAAGCAGGCGATCTATACTATTGCAATTTGCACAACTCGCGAGATGTCATACTTGTGAACTAGCGATCCCCGCGTGTACCAGACGTATGCCAAAACACGTGAAAAACCGCGGAAAGAGTGGAAGAGCCAACCAGCTTAAACTGGTTGACCGCCCCATTTTGTCGCGCTTGATAGAGTTTGTCTGATTGGTTGGATCGCGTGTGAAGCGAGTGCTCTCGTCACCCGCTTAAAGCGACTGCCCCGCATTTTACCGAAACCGTTCCAAAGGCAACCCTCGCAGCCGCGATTGATCATAGATCCAGCAACGAGTTGGGGGGTTGACGCTGTGGCGACCTAAGTTCGCGGCTCTTGACTCTGTTAATCGTTTACGTTGTGTTACGGGGAGACAAGGAGCGTGAACGCAGGGGTCACAGCAAAACTCCCACCGACCCGGCGTGTCCCACGCGTGTCCCCATAGTCTTGAAAAATAGTGGATTTTGACGGATAATTACGGATTTCAAAGACCAACGCCCAAACCTTATGGTTGGGCGTTGGTGCGGTGTTTTGGGAGCCTTTGAGATTGTTCAGAATCCGGCGTGATGCGCGTGACAGGCAGGCGGTCATGCGCACTCATCTCTATCGTGGTGCAACATGTCGGCTCAGCTCTAGATGCCTGAACGCGCGACTTAGGGGGGAAGCATTACAAGCTGGAGGATCGCACGCTGAGGGGTGCCTCGGCTTTCTGCTTACAACCCATATCTACTACAGCAGAACTACAGCAGTCAGATAAGACGCAGGCGAATTCTGACGGACGTACTCGGAAAGCCGTCGGATTATTGAAGCCTTAGATGACGGTCTTTTCCCTGATTTTCCTGGAGCGGGAGACGAGGTTCGAACTCGCGACCCTCAGCTTGGGAAGCTGATGCTCTACCAACTGAGCTACTCCCGCGAACCTTTGTGTCGTAAGTCTTGTTCTTGCCTCTTACTCCACCCTGCCAGCCTTTAGACGCTAAACGGTTATCCTGTCTTCACTTTTGTGATGGCGGGATGATGTCGGCGGCCAAAGCGCTCAAATCCAAGTCACGAAATCCACGGTCATTGAGCCGTGACATTTTCTCAGAAATCGTCTTGAGAACGGGCACTGTTGCGGCATCGCCGGCAGCTTCAATCATCAGCCGCACGTCTTTATGCGCCATCGCAAGCGCGAATGTTGGCGTGTAGTCGCCTTCAGCCATCCGCGGACCTCGCAGCTTGATAGTACCGGCGGGATCAAATAAGTCGAACAATTTGAGAGCATGCTTTGGATCTATGCCATTTGCTTTGCCGATCGCAAAGTACTCAGCTAAACTTTCGACGATGCAAACCAACATTTCGTTTGCCATGAGCTTAAATGCAGCCGCGGTTTCCGCTCCTTCTCCCACCCACCAGTGGCGCTCGATGATTTGATGGAGAATGGCTTCGTCGGCTTGATAGATTTCCCGAGCACCGCCAACCAGCATGAGACCCTGCCCCTCGCGAACTGCAGGCGGACCTGCTAAAACCGGCGCCTGCAAAAAACGCCAGCCTCCTTTGGTGATTCGCACGGATCGTTCTTTCGTGCCCGCTACCGAAACCGTGCTGTGGTCGACGATAAGGCGACCTGATTGCAGTCCCTGCAAAGCGCCTTGGTCGCCAAACAGAGCTGCTTCAACAGCCTTGTCGTCGGCTAACATGAGGTGGACCTCAACAGCGCCGGTCGCAGCTTCTTTTGCGGTGTCGCACGCAGTCCCGCCGTTTCGCGCCCATGCGACTGCCTTGTCATGCGTCCGATTCCAGACGCGAATTTCATGGCCGGCCGCGCGTAATCGCGTCGCCATCTCGAAGCCCATTTTACCGATCCCTAGAAACGCAATTGTCGCCATAGCTTACCTGTCCTCAAAGCGGTTGGACTAGTTCATACCCAGAATGCGTCATTCGAAAAGAAAGTGAGGCCCCGACGATTATCGAGGCCTCGAGTATGGTGCCGAGAGTCGGAATCGAACCGACGACACCAGGTTTTTCAGACCTGTGCTCTACCGACTGAGCTATCTCGGCGCGATGATCTGAATGGTCGTTGGCGCGTTTTCGTTCCCAGGTTATGGTGCGCCTCCGGGTACTTAGGCGAGAGCATTTTGCAGGGCCTTGGCGGCACAGATCGTGCGTCGAGCTCGTCCTGACAAGCGGCGTACTGTCAGCGGTCACCGAATATGCGGCCTGGTCTGCGCGTCGCCGAGCAGTAGGCGAGATCTTAGGACGTAACCGTTAAAGTAGCCGCTAAGAACTATGCCGGCTGGATCTGCGCTTCTGCCAGCTGAGTACGCAAAGACTCGACGGTATTTCTTAGCGAGTCTACTTCGTGCTTCGCCGATTCAGCTTCGAGATGATCATAAGCCGCCGCCGCGCCAGATGCGAGACCGGCAATGGCCTTGATCTCATCCGGGTCGAGTGGCTCTCCGTGTATATGAGCTCCATAAAATACTACTGCAGCAAGCTCGCGCCGGACGATGATCGGCAGCGCCAAAACCGGATGCGCTGCACCTAATGGCACACCTTGTTTGCGCCATGGATGGTCGTAAAGCGATACTGGCCCATTCTCCGCCTGCAACAAGGTCATAAGGTGGTCATCCTCCCGATCCAGCTTCGATACGTCTGTTTCTCTCCAACCTTCTGAAGCCTCACGGACATAACTGCCGTCGCGTGCTCGCCTGAAGAGGCCTGCGGATGCCAACGATAGCGCCCTCACCGGTTCCGCAATCAGTGCGTGAGCCACGGCTTCTACCGTCGTTGAGAACGGCAACGCTGAGGCGTTTCGAGCAAGTTGGCGTTCGGCTTGATGCCGCTGGCGAAAAAAAGTTGCGTCGATAAACGAATCCACGCCCTTGTGCAAGCTATTGAACCAGACGCCTCCAGCCACAGCGACGCCCATTTCCATTATCGTTCCTAGTCGCGCGAGTCTCATCTTCTCGATAAACAGCCAGTCGATAATTGAGAAGGCGCCAACCAATAATGTCGTTAGCACTCCGTACACTAAGGCACGGTTCACGACGAAGCTCACGTCAATGACGCGGTGTTTTATAACTGCATACCCGATCGTCAGTGGCACCAGCACGCTGGTCAAGAAAAGCGTGTGTGCCACCCAAAACGGGGCCTTGTAAGAATAGAACACGACTATCCAGTATGCAAAAAAAGTGATCACGGAAGCCGCGAATCCAACGATAATCCAACGCATTCGCTGCCTCTCGGTGCCTCGTGCGCGGACATAGGTGTCAACGAACGCATAAAGCGCGAGGAGCGACAGCATTGCAATCAGCCCTAGGGTAATTCGGAAGAGCGCTTCCCCGGGTGGGCCGCCAACCCAATAGTCTTGATAAAAAGTGAAAAGCCACACCATAACGAGAGCAACGAAGAGCCAGGGCGTTAGTCGTAACGCCACCAACCGCAATCCGCTAACGGACCCAGAAAGAAAGCAGAGCGCAAAGACGAGCAAGCCAACTAATCCAGCCACTTGGATGAGATCAAAGACAACATCTGCTATTACGCCTCCCGGAAAGGGAAGGGCCCAGGCAGATACCCAACTGCCGGGCGCAAAAGCTATGCAGTAGAGGTAAAATCCCCATGTCGTCAAGCCCGGCCGGAGCAAGACGAGCGCAGCACCAATAAAAACAAACAGCACGGCAGCAGCAAACTCGACTATCCGAAAGACTTTGCGAAAGCCGTTAGTGTTGTCATCAGCGATGGCTTTGAGCCTAACGGAACGATGAATACCATGCTGCACCAATCCAAGGGTAACGCTTTGTCCGGCTGCCCACACGAATGTGCCCTGGACTACAAATGTCCTAAATTGTGGAGGCGTCGATGACTCATCGACTCGGTCGCCGGTCTGAATGCCGGCCCTCGCTGCCGGCGAGTTGTCTTCCACAAACAACACGATGCCGTCACCGTTTGTGCTGTAGCCGAATACCCCCAGGGGCTGCCACAGTCGTCGGAGATCCGTTGCAAATATTCCGATCATCAGGAGTGACAACGCGATTACAACAAACGCTCGTAAAGTGGCTCGGTTAGATGGGCTTTGTGCAGACATGTGCGATCCTAAACTTTGCCTAAACGGCAATCGCGCCAGCTCGAAAATCGGCGTGCGCTATCCGTAACATTTGACGCGGACCGAGGGCTTTCTTACCGCTATCCAGAGCCTGCCTATACGTGGCCCGACCGTCGAACGAAACAGCCTCAGTTTAGACTTTCAGAGCTTCTTCGACCGCGCGATCTTCCGCCCACGCAGCACCGTCAAGCGCAGCAGCGAGCGCATCACGCGCTTTCGAAAAGGCCACGCAAGACGGGTCGCCCATTGTCTTGAAGACATACCCTCGGTGCGAGTCGATTGCCCTACGCATTTAGCCCGGCTGAACTGCGTAGTCAAGAGACCTTGACAACTTACTGTGTTTCATATACTATATGTCACATAGTATATGGCACATGGTAAGAACGTAAACTCCGACACCTTTGAAAATCTTCGCCTGGAATTGCGGCGCGGCTGCTTGGCGGTGGCGGTGCTTTCCCATTTGAGGAGCGAGCACTACGGCTACAGCCTGCGCCAAGCACTTATCGCCCAGGGGTTGGACATAGACGAGGGCACTCTGTACCCGTTGCTGCGCAGACTCGAGACGCAAGGGCTCTTGGTCAGCGAGTGGCGTGAGCAAAATAAGCGCAACAAACGCTTCTACCGCTTATCCGGCGACGGCAAGCGCATTCTCAAGCAATTGCTCGAGGAATGGGAGCACATCAACGCGTCACTCGATAGAATCTTGGAGATTTGATCATGGAATTGCTCGACCGTTACCTTCACGAGATCAAACGCTACTTGCCGCAGGGGCAAAAGGACGACATCGCGGCGGAGATCGGTGACGACATCGCCTCTCAGGTTGAAGACAAAGAATCCGCGCTAGGCCGGCCGCTCAGCCGCGACGAGGAAGCTGAGCTCGTCAAATCTTATGGTCATCCGAAAATCGTTGCGGGCCGCTATGGCCCGCAGCAGTACCTCATTGGACCCACGCTCCTGCCGTTTTATTTCTACACGCTCAGGATCATCGGCGTGATATTGGTCATCTTGGTCGCAATAGCGGTGGCGGCGCACAGCGGCGATGGCGCCCTGTCGAGCTTCGCCTTTGCTTGGGGACTATTTTGGAACTCGGCGTTGCTTGCGATAGGACTCGTGACAACGATTTTCGCCGCTATCGAGTATGCAGCCGCCAAGTCTGGCCGCGGCTTGTCTCTCAAGTGGGATCCACGCGCCTTGCCGCCCGCCGGTCAACGCAAGGTTCCCATATTGCAGTCGATCTTCGAACTGATCTTCTCGCTGATCTTCTTGAGCTGGCTGCTCGACGTCCCGGGCACCCGTGCGTTTTTTTTCGGGCTCTTGGGTCCCGGCCGAGCTGGACTCCAATACGGACCGTTTAAGCTTGCTGAGTCGTGGCATACAATACTGTTTGCGCTGGGAACCGTCGCAGCAGTGCAGATCGTGGTGAGCATCGTCAACATCGTTCGCCCCGACTGGGTTAGGCTTCGCGCCGCGGTGCTCGTAGGAATAAATGCCTTCTTAGCCCTCGCGTTGGGTTCGACGCTGCTGCGCGGCCAACCGTATGTGCTGCTCGCAGACACAGCCAAGCATACAGGGGACTACGTCAATGTCGCCGTCGCCCTTAACGGTGTGGTTGTGGCCATGTTCATCGCGTGGGTAATCATCGATGTGATCTTAGTGATCGTCAACGTGAGCCTGCTGCTGCAACGCGAAGAGCCGAGCCTTGCTCCCGCCCGTCAATGAACTCGCGCGGACTTGCACCATGCGCGCCACCGAAGGCACGCCGCTAGAATCAACAACGAAGAGCATGTACCAGCCGGGCGGTGCCAAATTGGGCCCGGCCGGCGCGTTGACCAGCAATTTGCCGCTGCCCACGCCAAAACTCAAAGCCACATATCGTTGGTCAAAGTTCACAGCGTGCGTGGTCGCACCGAGCTTGATAACTGCAACGCGACGGATCCGATTTGCGTTCGGCGTCAACACCGCGAAAGACGCGCCGTAGGAAACCGTCGGCGGTGCGCTCGTGATGATCGGTCTTGCGCCGCTGAACAAGTAAGGCGGTGAGTAGACTTCTGCGGTGGTTTGAAACTCGGAAGTGGGCGCATCACTGCCCGCAGATAAAACCCTTGCGTCCGGCAAGAGTACTGCAGTGGAGTGATACATCCGGGGAGCGCGCTGAGCAGCCATTACTGTCCAGGTTTGGCTTAT
>JGI12709J13192_1000146_pt1 | contig 12842 bp, 8 predicted proteins | sample BlaSpr_A8_OM3_M3_FD_13192 | JGI IMG/M metagenome (IMG submission 13192)
CCTACCGGGCGGCCAGCAGCTTCTCAACCGTCCTCGTCTCGTAGGGTGGATCCAGCTCGAGGATGATGTGGCGGGCGCCCGCCTCCAGGTAGCGCTCCGGATCTTCGACGCCACGGGTCACGCTGATCGTCCGCTCGATGGTCGATGGATCGCGACTGACCCGCCGGCACCAGTCATCGAGAATGCCGTTCAGGCGCCGGTAGTTGCTCGATGGCCCGAAAGCGTTCCACATGTCGGCGTACTGGGCCACCAGGCGCAACGTCACCTTCTCGCCGGCGCCGCCGATCAGTATGGGAAGCTTGCCCTTAGGCGGCGGGTTGAGCTTTTTCAGGCGCGCCTTGATCCGCGGCAAGGCCTTCTCCAGGTCGCGCAGGCGGCTACCCACGGTGCCGAACTCGTAGCCATACTCGCGATAGTCGCGCTCGAACCAGCCGGAGCCGATCCCCAAGATGAAGCGGCCGCCGCCCAGTTGATCGACGGTGCGCGCCATGTCCGCCAGCAGGTCTGGGTTCCTATAGCTGTTGCAGGTGACCATCACACCGAACTGCGCATGCTTGGTGTCGACCGCGATCGCCGGCAGCAGGGTCAGGCCCTCGAAATGCCGGCCATTGCGGGCGCCAGACAGCGGAAAGAAGTGATCCCAGGTCCAGATGCTATCCACGCCGAGCTGGTCGAACCGCTGCCAGGCGTGCCGAATCTGCTCGATGGTCGTGTGCTGCGGGTGCAGCTGGACGCCCACTTTGAAACGCGCCATCGCGCCTACGTTATCGGCTTCGAGGTGGCTAAACACTGACGATCGCGACCTGGTCGCATGCACCGGGACGTCTCAGGCGGTCCCTGTTGAGCCAGCGAGAGCCCCCGTGCGAGCTTCTGTCAGCAATCCGCGAGTCGTTCCCCGGCCCCGAGCTGACCTCTATGAATCAGACCGTCGATTACGAAGAGCGGCTGTGGTTGCGCTGGGTTCATTTGGTTGGTCGGACTAACCCCAATCATCCAAGGTGGGCTCGCGCGTCCCCTATTAGTGCGAAGGCTGGGATCACGGCGCGGTTTCGGCCGGGTGGAACCTGAGGCTCTCGGCGGAGAACCAGAAGCTATCGCGACCTGCCGCGATCGTCGGGAAGCACGCGCGCCGGCCCTGCTGAAACCCTTAGCCCGTGTAGTAGTTCATGTAGTAATCCGTCGGAAAAACGCTTCAAATCTGGACGGAGCGGCTGGCTGCCGCAGAACTTTCGAACTGAAACCGATCGTTTCGGCCATTCCTGGACGGAAGTTCGCAGAGTTCGGGACCGTGAGGCCCCGGGTTCAAATCCCGGGCCCCCGACCAGTTTTGTATTCAAAATCGGCGATTTCTGGCGTCGTCTAAGGCCGCCGGGCCACAGACGGGGCACAGATTCTTCAGGAACTCGGCGGCTGAGCCCCGTCCTTAGGTGTCCGCGGACCGTCAAATTGAACTCGCGCATGGCAATTGCACAGCCGATATATCAGCGCGCGCACGGCCCTGGGACCGTGAGACACCCGGGTTCAGAATTCCAAGGCCGTTAGCCTCCACGAAACTCAGGGCGATTCACTGCGTTGGAGCCCGGCCGAAGCCGGACTCCAACGCTGTACCGAGTCGAGGCGAGGAACTCTATCGAGCAGCCGGCACAGGGGCCACGGAAGCGTTGTCCAGGCCGGCAGGCCGGCTGTAAAGGGCGGTGATGGCAGAGGGCTTGAAGCCTTTGACGACCAGCCAGACGCCCAGCGAAAACTCCCACAGCGCGATCGGGAGCGCGGTTACCAGCGCCGGCGTGGACGTTCGGCCGATGAGGTCGAACAGAACGGCGAGGTCTGCCGCGACGAGCAGCGGAGCTCCGATAAGTCCGAGCAGGGGAAGAACCCGTGGGACCAGGCGCGCGCGGTACAGCAGGGTGCCCAGCAGCACGGCGTTCAGGGCCGGCATGAGGCTTCCTCCGAGGAGAAACATCCGGTCGTACATGGTGACCAGCGCATGGCTGGTGACCAACGCATCAGGTCCTGCACCGGCCTGCCGCAAGGACACGACCGACAAGATGCAGCCGACGCAGACGAAGAGGGCGGCGCCTTCCATGGTTCGCGATCCGATGAAGCCCATCGCGACCCCTTCGTTTTGCCTCTTGAGCACCGGGAACAGCGCGACGGCGGTGCCCATGCCGGCAAGGGCGACGATGATCTCGCTGAGGGCGCCGATGAGGGCGCCAGTGTCCGGGCCAGCGCCGAGGATGTAATTCGCACCTTTCACCGGTCCGTAGAGAGCGAGGGTCGGGATCGAGACAAAGGTGAGCAGGTAGAGCACGCCAGCAGCAAGCGAGGTCTTTCTATGTGGACTCATCTGAAGCTCCTTTTGTTTGAGGAGGTCATCGACACGATGACCGTGTGGAGGTCAGGCTTATGACCTCGGAACCCTGCAAGGCTTCGAGAAACGGCTGAAAGCTGCCACAGACAAAGCAGCGCAGCTGGCGACCGTCGACCTCCACCTCGGTGACCCCAGACGCCAGCGCTACTTGTCGCGCCGGAGGCGGGCCGACGAAGGTCACCTCGACTCGGTGGTTCGATAGCTCGTGAGCCATGCTTGTCAGCCTGGGGCTGCAGAGGCACCGTCCGAATCGTCTGAATTGATGATTCGATGCGTAGTCGACCGGACCGCGACCGCAGGGTAATGTCGTATTCACCATGGTCAGGCCCAGCCACCGGCCCGGCAACCTGCCCGCCGAGACGACTAGCTTCATCGGACGCCGTCATGAGCTTGCGGAACTCAGAAAGAAGCTCACGACGGCCCGCTTGGTCAGCCTCGTCGGGCCGGGTGGTGTGGGCAAATCCCGACTTGCAATTCGGATTGCAACTGACCTGGGGCGGGGCTTCGCGGCCGGCGCGTGGTTGGTCGCGCTCGCAGAAGTACGGGATGCGGGCCTGGTGGCCAATGCCGCGGTCGCGGCCCTGGACCTCAGAGACCAGGCTGCAACGGAGCCGCTGCAAATCCTCGTGTCCCACCTACAGGACAAACAGCTGTTGCTCGTCCTCGACAACTGCGAGCATCTGGTCGAAGCGGCCGGCCAGCTCGTGGCCGAAGTGCTTCGCGCTGCGCCCAATGTGCGGGTGATCACCACAAGTCGTGAACCGCTCCAAGTCCTTGGGGAGCACGTGGTGCCGGTACCGCCGCTCGAATTACCACCAGGGGACGGAACGGTAGCGCTCAGTCAGCTGCGACAGAACGAAGCCGTGATGCTGTTTACGGAGCGGGCGGCAGCGGCATCCGGCACCTTCGAGCTGACCGACTCGAATCAGGCCGCGGTCGTTCATCTCTGCCGGCGGCTCGACGGCCTGCCGCTGGCGATCGAGCTCGCCGCAGTCCGAACCAGAGTCCTCACAGCTCAACAGATCCTCGAACGCTTGACCGATCGTTTTGCTCTCCTCACCGGAGGAAGTCGCGCCGCACTGCCGAGGCATCAAACACTCCGCACGACCATTGACTGGAGTCATGACCTGTTAACGGCCGGCGAACAGGCCCTCTTCAGACGTTTATTCGTGTTCGCGGGCCGGTTCAGCCTCGACGATATCGAGGCGGTTTGTGCCTTCGACCATGTCCCGGTGGCGCAAGCGTTGGCCCTGCTTTCATCTTTGGTCGACAAATCCCTTGTGATGAAAGAGGACGTCAAGCGGTTTGCGCGCTACCGGCTGCACGAGACGATGCGTGAATATGCCGGCCTCAAGCTGCAAGACGCGAACGAGGTGGACGTTCTCGAGGAGCGATGCCTCGAGTACTACCGAACCAGGTGTCTCCGATCTGCGGACCAAGCTCGTTATCAGCCGGTCCAGTGGCTCGAGTGGATCGAGCTGGAAATCGACAACATCCGATTGATCCTCGAGCGATGCCTCGCTCGCGGCGACTTCGCTCGCGGGCTCGACCTCGCCGCCGCGATCGGTCACTACTGGATCACGCGCGGGACCACAGAGAGTGCGCGCTGGTTCGATCGACTGCTCGCATCCGGCGAAGCGTCCCCGCAAACGCAGGTGCGGGCCTATTACCTTCGTGGATGGCTGAGCCTGCTGCAGGGCGATCCGGCGGCCGCCCGGCCATGGATCGCTCGAGCTGTAGCGACGGCGCGAGAATCGCACCAGCTCGCCCAATTGTCGGAATCACTGTCAATAGCCGCGACAGCCGAGGACGCGAACGGCGATTTTGCGGCCGCCAGCCGCCACCTCGATGAGGCTGAAGCGATGACCGCGGCCCTGAACGACTACCCAGCGACGATCGAGTTGGTGCTGGCGCGAGTCATTCACGCGATCTTCAAGGGAGACATGGACAGAGCCAGCGCAATGTCCTCAGAGGGTGTACGCCTCAGTCGAGAGGCCGGTGATCTCTTTCAACTTGAGACGATGCTTCGCCTCCTCGGCATGGTTGCCATGATGGCCGGCGACCTTGATGCCTCCAAGCTACGGTCGGTCGAAGCGTTGCGGATCGCTCAGCAGATCGACCACCGGATCGCCCAGTACTACTCGCTGGCGACTCTAGGCTGGCATGCCGCCAGCTCTGGCCAGCCACGACTCGGGGCACAGCTGCTCGGGGCGGCGGAAACCGTCGCAACGGGGGCCGGCGCAATCATCTACGGACCGTCAGTCCCCTTGCTCGCCGCAGCCAAAGAGTCGGCGGTTGCAGCACTAGGGGCATCGAAGTTCGAGGCCGAATTCAAGACCGGCAAGCGCTTGAGCCGCGAGGCGGCATTGCGCCTGGCACTTGGGCAATCCGATCAAGCCGAAGTCGCGACAGAAAGCATCGAGGCGGGGCCTCTCGCCAAGCGGGAGATCGAAGTCGCGCGACTGGTCGCCGAAGGCTTGAGCAATAAGCAGATCGGAGCGCGCCTGTTCATCTCAGATCCCACCGTCGCAACCCATATCCGCAACATCATGAACAAGCTCGGAGTGAACTCACGGGCACAGATCGCGAGTTGGATTAGTTCGTCGAATTCATAGCGGTGGCAATCAGTCATAGCGGCCGGTGATCCTCTGGCGAGCGCATGAGTTGGTCCATCGCCGGGGCACAGCCGGGGCACAGAATCGCGGAACCAGGCGGATCTTAGAGGACACGAGAGGAGACGACGACTCCGGCGATTGAGTTCAGCGGGACCCTGAAGGATTCCCCGGGACACTAGGGGACACGCCATCGACACGGTTCGGGACCGTGAGGCCCCGGGTTCAAATCCCGGGCCCCCGACCAATTTCTGAATACGATCCCGGCGTCACGGCTCATGCAGCGATGGCGATGGATCACAGCTGGATCACAATTTCCCAGATCGCTTGCGCCTCCGACCTCGCCCACCCGACCGAACAGCGCTACACGCGTAGTGAAAAGACGGTCATCCTTGACCATGGCGGCTCCTTCTTGTGGACGTCAGACATCCACAGGATGGGCCGCCATCGACTCCCCTGGACAACCCAGGGTGTCGCCTAATCTCGAGAGCTGTTCAGGTTAGGCGCCCAACGGTAAGGTGCCAGAGAGTTTTGTTCCACGGCCCGGAGCCGATTCGACAGTGATCGATCCGCCCACGGCGCCAAGGCGGTCACGCATGTTGGTCAGCCCTGCGCCGGCGTTTTGTCCGTTCGACTCGAACCCGGATCCGTCATCGGCCACCTCGAAACGCAACACCCGCGAGTCTTCCCAGAGTCGGATGTGTGCCGAAGCGCCAGCGCCGGCGTACTTGCCGGCGTTCTGGAGCGCCTCGAGGCAACAAAAGTAGACCGCCGACTCGATCTCGGCCGGATGCCTGCCCACGCCGATGACGTCGACGCTCGCAGGCAATGCCGCGCGACGGCAAGCTGCAGACAGCGCCTCGGCCAGGCCGCTGCTCGAGAGCAAAGGTGGATAGATCCCATGGGCCAAAGCGCGCAGCTCGTCGAGGGCAGCTGTCGCGTCCAGTTGGAGCTGGTGCAGGAGCTGGCGGGCACGCTCCGGGTCGCGATTCGAAAGCTGTTCGATCAGGCGGGCCTTGATGGCCATCGCCACGAGGTATTGCTGAGCACCGTCGTGCAGGTTGCGCTCGATCCGCCGGCGCTCCTCGTCGGCGGCCGCCACGAGGCGGCCACGCGACGCCTGCAGCTCAGTCGCCTGCCGGCGAAGCTGGTCCAGCGATTGCTGCAGTGCCGCGTCGAGGCGCGCTTTGTTCACAGCAACGCCGACCTCGCGAGCCACCTCCTCCAGCGTCACGTCCGCCTCAGAAGCGAGGCTGCCTGGCCTGCGGGCTCGCTCGGCCACGATCAGGCCCAGCAGCTGGCCTCCGTGGGTGATTGGGGCGGTCCGCAGAGTGGAGTTGGGGCGTCCAGGGAGGAGCTCGGGGAGCCATACCTTCGCCCATGCCTCGCTCGAGACGCGCGCGTTGGCCGCGATAGACTGCTCAGCCGGGGTGATGGCGATCGTGGTGCGCTCGGCGCGAGGCTCCGAAGCCTCCAGGCTCAGGCGGTCATCGGTGCAGAGCCAGAGCTCGGCGGCGTCAAGCTTGAACGTGTCGCGTAGTGCCTCGACCAGCTGGAGCAGCAGTTCGTTCATAGGCACCCCGTGGCTCAGCTGGCTGGCGAATGAGCCGCGCGCGAAGTCAATCGCGGAGAGGCTCGCCCCCTGGCGGCGCCGGCTCGAGCTGCTCGAGACGAGTCCGTAGATGGTCACGAAGGCGAGCAGGATCAACGCGACCAGGCCGGCGAGGATGGCGGCGGTGGGGTTCATCTAGTTCATGATCCAACCGGCCCGTGAACCGACATCTAGACCGTCACGCCACGAAGTTTGGGCGCCGGCTCGATTGACAAAGCCGATCTGGCGGGAGCGGTAGGCGGTGCGGGCGCGGTTGGACATCTTGGAGAGGTCCTGGCGATCGATCACGACCTGGCCGCCGTCGAAGACATCGAGGCCGGAAAGGCAGTTGAGGAGGTTGGTCTTGCCGTAGCCCGACGGTCCCACGATGGCGACCATCTCCCCGCGCTCGACCTGGAGGTCGATGCCGCGCAGGGCCTCAACCTCGTCCGCCCCGTGATAGACCTTGCGCAGACGCCGCGCCTGGACGATGGAATCTTGCAAATCAGGCCGCTATGCGAAGCGCCTCAGCCGGCCGCAGCCGCGACGCGCGGATTGCCGGCACCAGCGTGACCAGCAGGACGGTGGCGTACACGGCGCCGATCGCCGACAGCATGGTGCCCGCATCGGGCGCGAAGCTGGAGTTGCCGACCGTCGACCCACTCAGCGATGAGCCAAGGCTGTATGCCGCCCCAATCCCGACCGCCATCCCGGCCGTGGCGGTGAGGAATGCCTCGAGGAGGATTCCAAACAACACCTGGCCGGGTCGGAACCCGATGGCGCGCAACACGCCGATGGCCCGGCGGCGTTCCACCACAGCCCTGAAGGCGATCGTGCCGAGGCTGACGACTCCAAGCAAGAGGCCTACGCGCATCAGGACCAGGAGCAGGTCGGCCACTCCCTGGCCTGACGCATACTGGGCGTCCACGAGCTGGCGAATCGTGGTCGCGTCGGCTCCCTCCGACAGCGTGGCGCGCCGGATCTGGTCGGCGAGCGCTTGCGGCGTCACGCCGGGCGCGGCCCGAAGCAGGAGCAAGACACCGGGCGGAGAGGCGGACAGCCAGTCGAACACCTTTTGCGATCCAACTAGTCCGTCGATGATCGGAGCTCCGGCGTTTCCGTAGCCAACGTTTGCCACCGAGGTCAGGTGCAGCGTCCCCTTGGCGGTCGCAAGGTCCACCTTGTTATCCGTGCCAAGGCCGACGGCGAGGCTCGGATCGCTTGCGATCGCCTGCCAGACCTCGGCTGCGCTGTGGTACCTGGAATTCCACGAGCCGGGCTGAAGCGGCACGATCCCGGATGCCAGCTGCTCGACGGTGAGCCCGAACACCGTTAGCGGCTGCACCTGCCAGTCGCTAATTGCCGCAGGTCCGCTGGACGATGGGTATCTGATAGGGCCCAGAAACGCGCGGCTCGCGAGCGTCTCCTGCCGGCTCACGTTCTGCTGCACATCAGGCGGGAGGGCCAGCTGGCCGCTGCCAACCTCGGTGACCCTGACGTCGTAGCCGAACGAGTCGCGCGCGTAGTTGGGGCTCGTCACGCCGGCTGCAACGCTGGTGACGAGCGCGATGATGATTGCGAAGGCCGCGATCGACAAGCCGGACCTGAGCGGACGGCGCGAGGTGTAGGCGAGCGCGGGGCGAAGTGTCGCCCGTAGATCGGAGACGCCGCGTCCAGGGACGCTCGCGAGGTACTCGAGCAGGCGCAGCTGGCTCGCCACGAGTACTGAGATTCCAGCCACCGCTACGACCACGCCCATCAGGGCGCCAAATGTTTGGTCGAGGCTTGGCCAGGTCTGGCTCGTCAATGAGACATAGCCGATAGCCCACGCTGCGATGGCTGCGCCGATCGCCGTGAACCGGACCCGCTCGGAAACCCGGCCACGAATGAACCCACCGGCGCAGGCGATGACAACGCCCCCACCCAGCACGCGCCATCCGGCTATTGGGGCGGCCAGCAACGCAGCGCCGGCCAGGGCACCGACCACGAGCAGCGCCAGCCGCACCCACGATGTGCGCCGCGCCCTCGGCGGCTCGGGCAGATCGCGTATGGCGGCGGAGATCGCCATCCGCGAGGTCCGCAGAGACGTAATGAACATCGTGGTCAGCGTGATCAGCGTCGCGGCGGCAACCGAGCCGAACAAGGAGCTCGGCTCGACAGAAAGGTGAACGCCTGAGCCATCCGTGGCCAACCACTGCAGATTAGAGTTCATCACCGCCCCTATCGCCAGGGCGAGCGGCAGCCCTGCTATCGACCCCGCGAGGCTGTAGATCGCGCCCTCGACCACCGCGACCTTAACCAGGCCGGCTCGGGTCAGGCCGAGCGCTCGGAGCACAGCCAGGCGCGGACGGCGCTCCTCGGCCAGCATGACGGCGAGGTTGATCACAACAAAGCTGCCGGCCAGGACAACGATCAGGCCCAGCCCTGTGTAAACCTGGCGCCAGAGGTTCGAATTCGCGAGGTCCGTGGCCACAACGGTGCCCTTGGTCTCCACGACCGCCAACCCGCCGCCAGACGCGAGAGCCCTGAGGCGGTCGACCATCTGATGCCCGCGCGCGATCTCGGCGTCACCGTCTCCGCGGGCGGAGATCCGGATCAAGTTCACATCGGAGGTGGCGGCCACCTGCTGGGCGGTCTCGAGCGAGCTGAAGATCGAGCGGTATCCGCTGAACGTCCCGACCGACGATCCGAACCCGTAGGCACCCGCTTCCTGGCGCTGGACGATGCCGGCCACGATGACATCACCAGATCCCGGACCGCCCGATCCAGTCACCTGCAGGTGGTCGCCCGGTTTGGCTCCGAGTGCGTCGGCGAGCGGCTGGGTGATGAAGACGCGACCAAGGGTGAGTTCCGAACCTTGACTCATGCGGCCATCGCTCAGAACGAACTCGCCAAACCTTTGCTCCGAGGCCAGGTCGAGACCGATGAGCTGAACGCCGGGCGTGCCGAGGTTGCGGTCGAGGTCGGTGACCGACGTCGTCACAGTGAGAGCGTTCTGAAAGGTGGCCGCATTCTGGGCCAGTTGGGGGTCGGCGGCCAGGCGTGAGGCCAGGCCTGGATCGAAGGTGGCTCCACCGGCGGTGATCTCGATGTCATCCCTACCCCACGCGGCCAAGTCATTGCCCGTGACGTATCCGGTGCCGGTGTCGATGGCGACCTGGACTGCGAATATGGAAGCCCCGGCGACCATCAGACCGACGATGAGGATGGCGGTCTGGCCAGGTCTGCGCACCACCTCTCGGAGCGCCAGCCGGCCGACCAGGGGCTGCCGCAGAACGATCAGCGCCAGCGCGGCGTAGACGACCAAGAAGATGCCGACCAGGACATTGGAAAAGCTCACAACGCCACCGCCTGCACCCGCTCTGGCTCGGGGGCTTCGATACGGCCGTCGCGCATGCGGACTGTGCGTGCGGCACGCTCCGCGACCTGGGGGTTGTGGGTGACGAGCACGATCGTCTGCCCGGTCTGGTTCATCCGCGCCAGCAGCTCGACGATCACGTTGGTGACCTCCGAATCGAGGTTGCCGGTTGGCTCGTCGGCCCAGACCACCGCCGGCTTGTGGATCAAGGCCCGCGCCACCGCCACCCGCTGCTGCTCGCCGCCGGAGAGCTGGTCGGGTCGGTGGTTGGCGCGGTGGGCAAGCCCAAGCGTATCCAGCATCTCGAGCGCGCGCCGGCGCGAGTCCCTGGTGCCGGCGCCCTGCAGCAGGAGTGGGATCTCGACGTTTTCCGCCGCGCTGAGCACGGGCAGCAGGTTGAAGGCCTGGAAGACAAAGCCCATGTGGCGGGCGCGGTAGGCGGTGCGGGCGCGGTCGGACATCTTGGAGAGGTCCTGCCCGTCGATGACGACCTGGCCGCCGTCGAAGACGTCGAGGCCGGAAAGGCAGTTCAGGAGTGTGGTCTTGCCGGAGCCGGAGGGGCCGACGATGGCGATCATCTCGCCGCGCTCGACCAGGAGGTCGATGCCGCGCAGGGCCTCGACCTCGTCTGCCCCGTGATAGACCTTGCGCAAACGGCGCGCCAGGACGATGGGGCCCTCCATGGGTTGACGCATTATCGCCCCTCCTCTCGCCGGTGTCCCCGAGCGATTTGTGCCAGCTCGCGCTCGTCCGCGTACCGCTGCGGAAGAGCGGCCACACGGCACTGGGTGCGCGCCCGCAGCGTGGCGGTCCGGGTGCCGCTTTCGAGGCCTGAGCGTTCGCCGAGGATCGCTCCGGGTCCGACCTGGGCGACCTCCGCGCCGTCGACCTCGACCGCGAAGATCCGGTCGAGGATCAAGTACATGTCCGATCCAGATTCGCCCTGCTTCGTCAGGCACTCGCCCGATGGAAGCTCGCGGCTCTTGAGCTTGCCGCTGCGTACGACCATGCCCGTCAGCTCGCGCTCGAGCGGGCTCTCGACCTGCTTGACCATGGCCGGCGCGTCGTACGCGCCCCATGGGGTGCGATCGCCGAACGCGTCGTTGATCCAGGTGGTGAAATCGGTCAGCCCGGTCTCCATGGCGAGCTTTCCCGTGTGGTCGTAGACCCAGTGCCGTGGAAATGGGCTCGCGCCGATCAGCTCGTACTCCGACCTGCCGTCCTTGTAGATGGTGAGGGCCAAAGTCGTCCATGCGACGGCGGAGTCGACCTGAAAGAAAGGCTTGCGTGGAACGGGCCGGGGCGCAGGTGCGCCTGTGCGGCCGCCACACGTCTGGATGAATCGGACGTAGTCATCTGTGACCTCGGGTACGGCGCGGATGTCAGGCATCGCCTTCGCCTTGACCGTGACGGTCTTCGGGCCGATCTTCAAGCGCGTGACGCCGATGCGTCCGCCACCCTCCTGGCCGTGAGCCACAATCTTGCCGTCCTCGACTTCGATCCAACCCTTGAGCTCGTTGGCCTCCCGAAAGAGGTCCTTGCCGTGCCATTCGTCCAGGTTGTCGAGCATCTCGGGCAGCGCGTCGTCGTAATGGGCAAGGCCCATCTCGAACGGCACGCCAAGGAAACCCTTGACCGCTTCCGCCGGTATCCACGAAACGGCTGTGACAGAGCTTTCGAATTTCATGTGCATGTCCTCCGCCAGCAACGTAGGCGCCTCCGGCGGTTTGGGCGATGGTGGCCGCCTGCCTCTTTGAGCGGGGGCAACCGAACCGCCCCGGTGGTGCTGGCCACCTTGCCGGCGTCGCGAATCGCCGGTCCAATGGAACCGTATGGCGCATATCACCGTGCTGCTCGCGGACGACAACCTCATCGTGCGCGAAGGCTTGCGAGCACTGCTCGAGGTGTCGGGCGACTTCGAGGTGGTCGGCATCGCCCGCGATTACGACGAGCTGATCGCCCAGGCTGAGGAGCTCGAGCCACAGGTGATCGTGAGCGACATCAGGATGCCGCCCGCGTTCCAGAAGGAAGGTGTCGACGCCTGCCGGCTCATCCGCAAGCGCCATCCCGGTACTGGTGTGGTGATCCTTTCGCAGTACGACGAGCCCGACTATGCTGTGTCGCTGCTCAACGAGGGCGCCGCCGGATATGCCTACCTGCTCAAGGACCGCGTCTCCGAAGGCGACCAGCTGGGGCGGGCGATCAAGGCGGTCAGCACTGGCGGATCACTGTTGGATCCCAAGATCGCGGAGTCACTCCTGATGCCGGTCGACAGTGGCCGTCTGTCTGCGACCGACAGGGTTCTGCTCCAGATGGTGGCGGAAGGACGCACTATCCATTCGATCTCCGCCTTGCTCAGGACGACGCCGGCCGACGTTGCAGGCGCGGTCGAACGACTCTTCCTCGTCATCGCCCGAGATGCAACGGCCGGCAATGAGCATGCATTGCGCAACCTGCGCCTGCTGCACCAGGCGATCATCCAGCGGGAGGAGCAGCGCGAGACATTGAGCCGCCTGGTGCCCACCGGCGTCGCGGAACAGCTTCGCAGTGGCGGCTGGCGAGCGGGGGAGAGAGAACGCATGGTCGTCACCGTGCTCATGTCCGATATTCGCGGCTACTCGCGGATCGCCGAGTCAGCCGACCTGCTCCCGCTCTGTGAACAGCTGAACGGATATCGGGCTGCCGCGAGCCACGAGATCATGGCCGAAAAGGGCACGGTGATGCAGTTCGTCGGCGACGCCGTGATGGCCGTCTTCGGTGCGCCAGAGGGGGTGCCCGACCACGCGGATCGTGCACTTCGAGCGGCGCATGCCATGCATCGCCGGCAAGCCGAGCTGAATGGCCAGTGGAGGACGGCCGGCCTGCCGCAGCTGGAGCTCGCGATCGGGCTGTCGTCGGGGGTGGTGGCCG
>JGI12709J13192_1000147_pt1 | contig 12797 bp, 9 predicted proteins | sample BlaSpr_A8_OM3_M3_FD_13192 | JGI IMG/M metagenome (IMG submission 13192)
CTTCCCGCGCTCGAGCGCGACCGGCCGGGCATCACCGCACGCTTCCACGCCGCGGCGACGCAGGCGGCACGCCTGCACGAGGCGGTGACCGAGTTGGCGGCGGCGGCGCTCGCCCGTGAAACGTTCGGCCGTAAAGAGATGTGGAGCATGCAGGCTGCGACCGCGGTGGAAACCCTGAGGCTGATGTACGCGAGGGCGGGCGGGCCCGAGCCGGGCCTCAGCCGCAACCATCTCGACTCGATGCTCAATCTGACCGGGCCGGGGCGCGGCGGACGCGGCGTCGATCTTCCTGGCGGCCTGCGTTTCCGTATTGTGGGGGACCTCGTGCAGATCACCCCGGCTCAGAGTTTGGGCGGGCCGAGCCCGCGGCTCGAGGTGCGGCCGTGCGCCGGCTGCGACGACCGGCAGGCCGCGCATCTGCGCGGAGGAATCACGCTCCGCGTCGGCTACAGGCGGCCCGGCCTTCGCATGCGGCCGGCCGGAGGCCGCGGCACGCGCAAGCTGCAGGACATCTTCGTCGACGCACGCGTGCCGCGCGAGGACCGCGACTCGTGGCCGCTGGTCTTCGCGGGCGAAAGGCTCGCGTGGGTCCCCGGGCTCGCGGTAGAAGCCGACCTCGCCGCGGCGCAAGGCGAGACGTCGCAGCATGTCGCCGTGATCCCAATGCCGACTGCATCCGGCAGGAAAGTTGCTAGGCTAGAACCGCCGGAAAGTCCTCCAGGAGAGCTTATTTGAGCCGCTTCCCCCGCTCCGCCCTGTTCTATTTCGCCCTCGTCGTGATCCTGGTCGCCGTTTTCTACTTCACGTGGCAGTCGATCCAGAGCAACCAGAACGCGGGCGACTGGACCTACTCGCAGCTGATCAGCAGGGCTGACGAGAGCCAGGTCACGGACCTGGAGATCAACGGCACGGACGCGGTGGCCACCGAAGCCGGCGGACATAAGCACAACGTCCAGGTTCCGGACTGCAGCAGTGGTTGCACGCAGCTGCTGACCCAGATGCAGACCGACCACGTCAACGTCAAGTTCGACAAGAACAACAGCGGCAGCTACCTGCTCAGCGTGCTGCTGCCCAACATCATCCTGGTCATCTTGATCGGCGCCTTCATGTGGTGGGTCCTGCGGCAGACCCAGAGCGGCAACAACCAGGCGATCTCCTTTGGCCGCTCCCGTGCCCGCTTGATCGCCGGCGATAAGCCGGCCATCACCTTCGCCGACGTGGCAGGGGTGGACGAGGCTAAACAGGAGCTCAGCGAGATCGTCGAGTTCCTCAAATATCCTGAGAAGTTCGTCGCCCTGGGTGCGCGCATTCCCAAGGGCGTGCTACTCGTCGGTCCTCCCGGAACCGGCAAGACGCTGCTCAGCAAGGCCGTCGCCGGCGAGGCAGGCGTGCCCTTCTTCTCGATCTCCGGCTCAGAGTTCGTCGAGATGTTCGTCGGCGTCGGCGCCAGCCGCGTCCGCGACCTGTTCGACCAGGCGAAGAAGAACTCGCCGTGCATCGTGTTCGTCGATGAGATCGACGCCGTCGGACGCCAGCGTGGCGCCGGCCTGGGCGGCGGCCACGACGAGCGCGAGCAGACCCTCAACCAGCTGCTGGTCGAGATGGACGGCTTCGACACCAACACGCACGTAATCGTCATCGCGGCCACGAACCGCCCCGACGTGCTCGACCCCGCGCTGCTGCGGCCCGGCCGTTTCGACCGCCACGTCACGCTCGACCGGCCGGACATCAAGGGCCGCCGCTCGATCCTCGACGTCCACGCGCGCAACAAGCCGCTCGACTCGACGGTCGACCTGGACGTGCTCGCCCGCCAGACGCCTGGCTTCAGCGGTGCGGACCTCGCGAACCTGATCAACGAGGCCGCCATCCTCGCGGCGCGCGCGAACAAGAAGGTCATCGGAATGGACGAGCTCGAGGAGGCCATCGCGCGTGTGATCGCCGGGCCTGAGCGCAAGAGCCGGCGCATCTCCGACAAGGAGAAGGAGATCATCGCGTATCACGAGACAGGCCACGCGCTGGTCATGAAGGCGCTGCCACACGCCGACCCCGTGCACAAGATCTCGATCATCTCCCGCGGCATGGCGCTGGGCTGGACGCTGAGCCTGCCCGAGGAAGACAAGTACCTGGTCTCGCGCGATGAGCTCATGGACCAGATCGCGGGAATCATGGGCGGCCGCGTCGCCGAAGAGCTCGTCTTCCACGACATCACCTCGGGCGCCGAGAACGACATCCAGAAGGCGACGCAGATCGCACGGCGCATGGTGACGCAGTGGGGCATGTCGGACAAGCTGGGCGCCGTCCAGATGGGCCACCGCGAGGAGCTGGTGTTCCTGGGCCGCGACCTCGGCGAGCAGCGCACCTACTCCGAAGAGGTGGCGGCGATCATCGACGAGGAGGTCCGCAACATCGTCGACCACGGCTACCAGACCGCCAAGGGCATCCTTTCCACTTCGCGCTCGAAGATGGACGCAGTGGTGGAGAGGCTCAAGCTCGTGGAGACTATCGACGGCAAGGAGCTCGACGAGATCATCCGCGGCGAAGAGCCGCGTCAGCCCGCGGCCGCGAGCTCGTCCGCTTCGTAACTCAACGCCTGAGCATTTAGTAGTCGCCGGCCGGGGCAACCTCGGCCGAAGCCTGGTCCGGGCCTTCAACGCCGCCCGGCACGACGCCCAGATGGTGCCGTCGCGAGAGACACTGCCACAGGTCGAGGACGGCATCGTGTTCATCGCGGTGCCCGACAGCGCGGTCGCTGCGCTGGCGAAGGAGATGTCCCATACGGCGATGCCGTCCGACACGAGCTTCGTCCACGTCAGCGGCTCGCTCGGCCTCGATGTCCTGGCCGTGCTTGGCGGCCACGCGGTCGGGTCGTTCCATCCCCTGCAGTCGTTCCCGGCGCCGCGCCCACCCGAGGCCTTTCAAGGAATCACGGTGGCGGTCGACGCGAGCACGACCGGTCTCGAGCGGCGGCTTGCCCAGCTCGCCCGCGACATCGGGGCTCGGCCGCGTCACGTCGCTGATGAGGAACGCGTGCTCTATCACGCCGCGGCCGTGTTCGCTTCCAACTACGTAGTTGCCGTGATCGCGGAGGCGGTGAAGATTCTCGGGAAGGCGGGCTGGTCCCGCGACGAGGCCGAGCAGGCGCTCCTCCCGCTCGTCGAAGGCGTGGTGGCGAACGTGCGCGGCGCCGGCGTCACGAAGGCGTTGACGGGCCCGATCCGGCGGGGCGACCTGGAGACGGTGCGCCGGCACATGGAAGCCCTGGGTGAGCAGGGGGATTTATACCGTATGCTCGGTTTGGTCGCACTCGAGGTCGCCAAGGAGGCGGGCCTGGAGCCCGCGGCGGCCGAGCAGACCAGGAGGGCGCTGACCCGAAATGTGGCAGCGACCCGAAGGAGAGGTCGTTCATGACGACGGTTCTGGACGTCCAGCGGTTCAAAGACGAGCACCGGCGCTTTGCCGTGCTCACGGCCTACGATTTCCTCAGCGCGAAGATCCTCGACGAGGCGGGCATCCCGATTCTTCTCGTGGGCGACAGCCTCGGCATGGTGATGCTCGGCCACCCGACCACCCTGCCCGTGACGATGGACGACATGCTGGTCCATGCCAAAGCGGTGTCGCGGGGCGCGCGCCAGGCGCTCCTCGTCGGCGACATGCCGTTCATGTCCTACCAGGTGTCGACCGAGGAGGCGATCGCGAACGCGGGCCGCTTCATGCAGGAGGCGGGCATGCACGCGGTCAAGCTGGAAGGCGGCGGTCCGGTCATCGAGATCACGCGACGGCTGACCGAGATCGGCATTCCCGTGATGGGACACCTTGGGCTCACGCCGCAGTCCGTGCACACGATGGGCGGTTTCAAGGTTCAGGGCAAGACCGACGCTCAGGCGGCGCGCATCCTCGCCGACGCCAAGGCTCTGGAAGATTCGGGCGCGTTCAGCATCGTCCTCGAGGGCGTGCCTAGCGAGCTCGCGGCACGCGTCACGCGGGCCCTCCGCATCCCGACGATCGGAATCGGCGCAGGTCCCTCCACCGACGCCCAGGTGCTCGTGTTCCACGACATGCTCGGGCTCACCACCGGCAAGGCGCCGAAGTTCGTCAAGCGATACGCCAACCTGGCGGAGGAGATCTCGCGGGCCGCCGCGGCCTACTCCGAGGACGTCCGCACCGGCAAGTTCCCCGCCCCCGAGCACGAGTACTCGGCCAACGGATCGGCTCCCGCGACGAAGGAAAAGGACGAGGTCAGGTACGGGGCGTGAGGCGGGGCGGGGAAAGCCTCGGCGAGAGATTCGGTGATCCAGGTGGCCCAGATCCGCGTGAAGCGCCGAGCAGCGCAGCGAACGCATCAAGTCGATGCGTAAGCGAGCAGCGCAGGCGCTGAACCCGGAGATGGGCCGCATGGGCGCCGAAGATCCGCCGACGCCTTTCCCCGTCCCCGCCTCAGACGGGCTCGTCGTAATCGATAGCCCCGGCGCGATGCTCGACGCCTCGCGCCGGTGGCGTGCCGGGGGCAGCTCGATCGGGCTTGTGCCGACGATGGGCGCGCTCCATGCGGGCCACCTGAGCCTGGTCGAGCTTGCGCGTCGGGAGAACGACCTCGTGGTCGTGAGCATCTTCGTCAACCCGATTCAGTTCGGCCCGGGCGAGGATTTCACTCGCTACCCACGCGATCACGAGCGGGACGCCGCGATGCTCGCCGCCGCCGAGGTGGATGCCATCTACGAGCCGTCGACCGAGGCGATGTACCCGCCGGGTGCCACCACCCGGGTGCAGGTCGGCGGCGTCTCGGAGCCCCTCGAGGGCCGATCCAGGCCTGGGCACTTCGAGGGCGTCGCCACGGTCGTCACGAAGCTGTTCGCCGCCGTCGCGCCCGACCGTGCCTACTTCGGGCAGAAGGACGCCCAGCAGGTGGCCGTGGTCAAGCGCCTGGCCGGAGACCTGGACCTCGGTGTCGAGATCAGGGTCGCCCCGATCGTTCGGGAGGCGGACGGACTCGCCCTGAGCTCGCGCAACGTTTATCTCAAACCTGCCGAGCGGGCGGCCGCGACCAGCCTCAGCGCAGCCCTCCGCCTGGCCACAGAGGCGTACTCTGCCGGCGAGCGTGATCCCGAGAGGTTGAGCAAGGTGATGAGGGCCCGGATGGGTGAGGACCCCCTGCTGCGGGTCGACTATGCGGAGGTGGTCGACGCGGCTACTTTTGAGAAGCCGGGCACCCTGGCGGTCGTGGCGGCCTGGGTGGGCACCACAAGAAAGACCAGGCTCATCGACAACCACGATCTCCGGACTCCGTTTCCAGGCAATTTCTTAGGAGTGAGTTAAAATTGACGTTCGTTTTGGCGGAGGCCGGTTTGACGACCAACACCACACCAATAACTTTTAGGGGGTTCGTATCGTGGCAGCTGAATCCGGTGCCGTCCTGACCGAGCAGAAGGAGGGGACCGACCAGGAATCGGCGGCGATGACGATGGAGGACTACCTCCACTACGACCAGGAGGCCTTCAAGACCCCCAACCACGGGGACATCGTGGATGGGATCGTCGTTCGAGTCGACCCGGATGAGGTGCTGGTCGACATCGGCGCCAAGGCCGAAGGTGTCATCTCGAGCAAGGAGCTCGGCCTGCGCGGAGACTATGACTCCCCCGGCCTCGAGCCCGGCGACCAGATCAAGGTCTACGTCCTGCAGCCCGAGAATGAGGAGGGCAACGTCGTCCTCAGCCTTCGCCGGGCGCGCGCGGAGACGACCTGGCTCGTCGCCGCCGACAAGCAGAACGACGGCACCGTCATCGACGCCGACGTACGGGAGCAGAACAAGGGCGGCCTGATCGTCAACATCCTCGGTCTCCGCGGCTTCCTGCCGTCGAGCCAGGTCGCGCGGGCCTACGCCGGCAACCTGGAGTCGCTGGTCGGGAAGCGCATCCCGGTCAAGATCCTCGAGGTCAACCGCAAGCGGAACCGGCTCATCGTGAGCCAGAAGGCCGCCGAGGACGAGGACCGCGCGCGCAAACGTGAGGAGCTGTTCAGCCGCCTCGCGACCGGGACCACCGTCAAGGGGACCGTCTCGGGGATCACCAGCTACGGCGCATTCGTCGACATTGGCGGTGCGGACGGATTGATTCACATCTCCGAGCTGTCGTGGGACCGCGTCTCCAAGGTCACCGACGTGCTTCAGCTGGGCGAAGAGGTGACGGTCAAGGTGATCAAGCTCGATCCCGAGCAGACACGTATCTCGCTTTCGCTGCGGCAGCTGCAGCAGGACCCCTGGGAGCGCCTCGTCCAGTCGATGCCCGTGGGCTCGATCGTCGAGGGCCAGGTGACCAAGACCAAGAAGTACGGCGCCTTCCTGCAGATCATGCCGGGCATCGAGGGCCTGCTCCACATTTCGGAGCTTTCGTGGGACCACGTCGAGCGGACCGAGGACGTGCTGAAGGTGGGCGAGACCGTCCAGGTGAAGGTGATCGGCATCGACACCGCGCGGCGGAGGATCTCTCTCAGCCTGAAGCAGCTGTCGGCGCCGCCGGCGACCTTGGCCGGCGCACGGCCGGCCCGACACGACGAGTACCCCGAAGCCGAGGACGAGTAACTAGGGGCCCAGCGCCCTCAGGCGGTCGGCGGCTGGGCTGTAGTACGGGTCGATCTGGAGCGCCCTCCGGTAGTCGGCGCGCGCCTGGACCTTCTCGCCCAGCTGCTCTTCGTGGTCGCCCAGCTCGACGTACATGCCCGGCTCGGTCTCGCCCAGGTCGGCCGCTCGCCTGAGCTCGGCCAGGCCCAGGCCGGTATCGCCCCGGGCGAAGAAGCCTTCCCCGAGCGCCCAGTGGTACTGGGCCTGGAGGGGGTCGGCGGCGATGGCGAGGTCGGCGCGGCCGTGGAGGTACCAGCCGTCGGCGAGGAGGGGGAGGGCGGCCAGGGGGATGGCCGCCAAGACCAACACTAGGGCGCCTAGTGTTCGGACCGTTCCGACGCCCTCACCCTGGCCCTGCGGGCATAGCCCGTTCAGGACGCGCTGACCGCGCCTATTGATTGCTCCCCTGCGGGGAGAGGGAAAACCCCGGGGGGATGGAGTCGCGGAGGAAGTCGGGGCCATCGCGCTGCTCCATAGGGTTCCGGCCAGCAGCCAGAACATTCCGGTGGCGGGGGCCCAGTCGAAGTTGAAGGCCACCCAGACGGTGTAGCCGGCCAGCGCGCCCGCCAGGCCGGTTACGTTCCCCGCGAAGCAGTGGCGCCAGGCGCCGATCGCGAGCACCACCAGCACCCACCCCAGGGCTGCCAGCCCGACCACCCCCTGAGTCGCCGCGATGTCGAGGGGTCCCGAATGGATGCGGTCGAAGGTCACCAACGTCGCGTAGTCCTGGCTCAGGAAGTGGCCGAACGCAAGCCCCGTCGTGTCGGGGCCCCAGCCGGTGATCGGGCGCGCGGCGACCATGTGCAGCCCGTCGCGCCACAACCCCAGGCGGAGCTCGCCCGGGTCGCTGTTGAGCGTGTTCAGGTAGACGTGAACCGCCTCCAGCAGGCCGAGCATGACCGCCACCGCGCCGGCGGCGGCGGGCACCGCAAACCGTCGCGGGACTGCCAGCAACCCGAGCACGAGGCACCCGGCAAGGGCACCGAGGAGACCGCTTCGCGAGGTCGTGGTCCACAGCCCGACGCCCATCACGACCACCGCCATGGCCCAGGCGGCGCTGAACCATCCGCCGGCCCGGACCGCCCGGCTGACCGCGAGCGGGATGCCCATCGCGACCAGCGCCGCGAGCAGGTTGGCGTTGCCGAGGTCCCCATCGGGCCGGAAGGGCGCGTGGACGTACCACTGCGCCCACGCCTTCAGGCAAGCGACCGACGTGGCGAAGACGAACGCGCCGGCGACCCACTCGCGCTGGCGCTCCGTGCGCAGCAGCCAGACCGCCGATGCCAGCAGGCCGAGATAGCTGAGCCTCATCGGGAGCGACTCGTATCGTGTGTAGGACCCCGCCAGGCTGAGCGGCCAGGAGATGGAGAAAGCGAAGGCCAAGAGGGCGGCAAGCGCGGCGGTTAGCAGAGGCCAGCGCAGCGTTCCAAGGCCAAGGGAACCTGGGCCTAAAAGCGAGAGTCCGACGCCGAGGCAGGCACCGGCGATCACGATCGATGCGCGCGGGAGGATGTAGGAGTCGCTGATGAGGGGAATAAAGGTGATCGGCAGCGCCAGGGCGACGGCGGCAGGGAGCCAGCCTCCGACCCGCTCGAGAAGGTGCCGCACCGCCCCTTTCATAACCGAAATCGAGTGGCGGAGTTGGACGTTATATTAGGTGCGGAGGTACCGATGGGTACCATCGTGAAGTCGAGGAGGTGCTGGCCCCACCGTTACGTAGAGACCGGAGTCCAGGAGGAAAGGGACCTTGTATCCGTTTGAAAGATTTACTGAGCGGGCCAAGAAAGTTCTGACGCTTGCTCAGGAAGAAGCAGAACGATCGCACCACAGCTATATCGGGACAGAGCACCTGCTCCTGGGCCTGCTACGTGAAGGTGAAGGCCTCGCCGCCAAGGTCCTGAACAACCTTGGCGTGGAGATCGGCAAGGTCCGCCAGACGATCGAGTCGGTGCTCGGTCGCAACGAGCGGATCATCATCCAGCAGATCATCCCGACGTCGCGGGTCAAGAAGGTGATCGAGATCTCCTTCGAGGAAGCCCGCCGCATGGGCCACAACTACGTGGGCACAGAGCACCTCCTGCTCGGCCTGCTCATCGAGGGCGAAGGCATCGCGGCGCACGTGCTCGAAGACCTCGGCGCAAACCTGGAGAAGGTGCGCGGTGAAATCGAGCGCCTCCTCCACGACTCGAGCGCCGAGACCGAGGCCGAGCCGGCGCCGAAGAAGCCATCCAAGACACCGCTCCTCGACCAGTTCGGCCGCGACCTGACCGAGCTCGCGCGGCGCAACCAGCTCGACCCTGTCATCGGTCGCGAGACGGAGATCGAGCGTGTCATCCAGATCCTGAGCCGGCGCACGAAGAACAACCCGGCGCTGATCGGCGAGCCCGGCGTGGGCAAGACCGCGATCGCCGAGGGCCTCGCGCAGCAGATCAACCTGGGCAACGTGCCCGAGTCGCTTCAGCACAAGCGCGTGCTGACGCTCGACATGGGCGCGCTCGTCGCGGGCACCAAGTACCGCGGCGAGTTCGAGGAGCGCTTGAAGAAGATCCTCGACGAGATCCGCTCGAGTCGCGAGGTCGTGCTTTTCATCGACGAGCTGCACACGCTGGTCGGCGCGGGCGCCGCGGAGGGCGCCATCGACGCGGCCAACATCCTGAAGCCGGCCCTCGCGCGCGGCGAGATCCAGTGCATCGGCGCGACGACATTGAACGAGTACCGCAAGTACATCGAGAAGGACGCGGCCCTCGAGCGCCGTTTCCAGCCGGTGTTCGTCGACCAGCCCACGCTGGCCGAAACGATCGACATCCTCAACGGTGTCAAGTCGCTATACGAGAAGCACCACCGCGTCACGATCACCGACGAGGCCGTGCACGCGGCGGCGACGCTTAGTGACCGCTACGTCAGCGACCGCGCGCTTCCCGACAAGGCGATCGACCTGATCGACGAGGCGTCGGCGCGCGTGCGCATGAAACTGACCACGACCCCGGACGAGTTGAAGGACCTCCAGAAGGAGATTCGCAAGCAGCGGGCCGAGCAGGACGAGTCGGTCAACAAGCAGGACTTCGAGGCCGCGGCAGGCGTCCGCGACAAGGTCAAGAAGCTCCAGGACAAGCTCGCTCTGAAAGAGGCGGCGTGGCGCGACAAGCTGGGTGAGATCGTGCCCGAGGTCGGCGAGGAGGACATCGCGCAGATCGTCGCCGCGTGGACGGGCGTGCCCGTTTCCCGGCTGGTCGAGGAGGAGAGCGCTCGCCTCCTGCGCATGGAGGACGAGCTGCACCGGCGGATGGTCGGGCAGGACGAGGCGATCACCACCGTCTCGCAGGCGGTGCGGCGCGCACGGGCGGGCCTCAAGAACCCCAAGCGCCCGATCGGTTCCTTCATCTTCCTTGGACCGACCGGCATCGGCAAGACCGAGCTGGCGCGCGCCCTGGCCGAGTACCTCTTCGACTCGGAGGACGCGCTGATCAAGCTCGACATGTCCGAGTTCATGGAGCGTCACACGACCGCGCGATTGGTCGGTTCACCCCCTGGATACGTCGGCTACGACGAGGGCGGGCAGCTGACCGAAGCGGTGCGGCGCCGGCCTTACGCGGTGATCCTCTTCGACGAGATCGAGAAGGCGCACCCCGAGGTCTTCAACATGCTGCTGCAGATCCTCGAGGACGGCCGCTTGAGCGACGCGAAGGGCAAGATCGTCAACTTCGCGAACACCGTGATCATCATGACCTCGAACCTCGGCATTCGAGACGTCAACCAGGCGGGCACAGCGCTGGGCTTTCAGCCTGCTGTGGTGGACGAGAAGGACGAGGTCGAGCGGCGCCACCAGAACACCAAGCAGAAGATCGACGACGAGCTCAAGCGGATGTTCCGCCCCGAGTTCCTCAACCGCGTCGACGCGGTCGTCGTCTTCAAGAGCCTGACCACGGGTCAGATCCGCGAGATCGTCGACCTGCAGCTGGTCCGCTTGAGCAAGCACCTGGCCGAGCAGCAGATCACGATCGAGGTGACGGACGCCGCGAAGGACCTGCTTGCGAAAGAGGGCTACGACCGGACGTATGGCGCGCGGCCGCTGCGACGCGTGATCACGAGCCGGATCGAGGACCAGCTTTCGGAGCACCTGCTGCGGGGCAAGATCGCGCGCGGTGACACGGTGCAGATCGACGTCGAGGGCGAGGACGGGTTGAAGTTCACCCCGACCAAGCACAAGCACAAGGAACCTGCAGCGGCGGCGCCGGCGGGACCGGCGGGGCCGGCGAAGCCCTAGCTCTTCAGCCAGTCCTGGAGGCGGCGGCTCAGTTTGGTCGGGGTGGTTTGGCTTTTGACCAGGTGGTCCAGCGCCCCCAGCTGGATGCCGCGCTGGACCAGCTCCTTCTCGTTCCAGTTGGAGAGGATCACGACCGGGATTCCGGCGGTCAGCGGCTCGGCGCGCAGCTTCTCGAGCACGCTGATTCCGTCGAGCTTGGGCAGCCGGATGTCGAGAAAGATGATGTCGGGCAGGCTCCTTGCTTTTTCGAGTGCGGCCGGGCCGTCGGCGGCGATATCGACGGTGTAGCCGTCCAGCTCGAGCTTGAGCCTGTACATCTGAGCGACGGAGAGGTCGTCCTCGACGAAGAGGACCCTCACGTCATCCGGATCCGTGATGCCCCGCTCTCGCATTCCCCTTCCCCATGAACGTCTCTATTTGCAACGCACAGCACTGACTTTTCGACAGAAACCGGAGAATTGACGCCCGTGAGCGTAGCCGCCCCACTTCGCCTTCGTCCGCTCGAGATCGGCGACCTGCTGGACGAAACGTTCCGGATGTACCGCCGGCACTTTTGGTTGTTCGCGGGGATTTCAGCGCTGCTCGCGATACCGTCCGCGGCGTCGCAGGGGATCAGCTACTACGCGCTGTTCGGCTCGCTCTTCCAATCGACTACCGCGGATCCCGCGGCGCTGCTCGGCGCCAACCTGGCGACCCTTGTCGTCGCGATCATCAACATCGCCCTCCTGCCGTTTGGCTATGGGGCGGTCACGTACGCGGCTGCGGAGTCGGCGCTCGGCCGGCCTGTCACACCGGGAAAAGTCTTCAGGGCGGTGCTGCGACGTTACTTTCCGCTGCTGGGGTTCTTGCTGTTGATCCTCGTGATGGCGGTTGCGTTCTGCCTGCTCCCGCTGTGGATCTGGATCTGGGTCTGCTGGGTCGCGGTGATGCCGGCGATGTTCGTGGAGAACATCGGGCTCGGGGCGGCGATGAGGCGCAGCTGGAACCTGGTGCAGGGCCGCTGGTGGCGCACCTTTCTGATCCTGTTCTTGATGGTCGTCGTCTACATCGTGGTGGGATGGACGCTGTCTGGTTTCGCTGTCGCGGCGCTCGGGCTGTCGGCGCTGGTGCTGTCGTCCTTCATCGTGTTCGCGATCGTCGGCGCGGTGAGCATCATCGTGAACGCGCTCGTCAACCCGATCCTGCAGATCGCGCTGGTCCTGATCTACTTCGACCTCAGGGTGCGGCGCGAGGGCCTCGATCTTTTTCAGATGGCGTACCAGCTGAACGCGCCGGCGGCACAGTCCTGAGCTCCGCGCCCGCGGCCGCCCGAGCCGGCGCGCTCGCCGCGGTGATGTGCACCCTCTTCATCCTCGGTGCATCGCAGGCCGTCGCCGGCCCTCCCGTCCGCTCGAGCTACCTCGACGCGGTGCAGCTTGCATACGACCTGATCAAGGACGCCGCCCCGAACGATCTCGCGCCCGCGACTGCGGCCGCCAACGTCCTGATGAGCACCGACGAGAAACCGCATGAGATCATCGCCGACCTCGTGGCGCGTCCTCCCCTCTACGCCGACGCCAGGACGCGCCTGCTCGCGCTGATCACCGCGTTGAAGCAGCCCGCGACGACTGCCGACCCCGAGTTGGCGAAGCAGCGCTTGCACCAGGTTCTGTCCATGAGCCGCTACGACGCGCTGCGCCGGCCGCCGTCGCCGCTCGACCGCTTCGGGCAGTGGTTGGGGGACCGAATCAGTGCGCTCCTGCGATTCCTGCTCCGTTCCTCGCCCGTGGGGAGCGTGCCGTTGTGGGTCTTCTACACGATCGGCGGCGTCGTGATCGCGGCCGCGGCATTCCTCGTGTTCCGCGCCTCACGCGGGCGATTCAGCGAGGCGATGGCGGTTCTGCCGAGCGGCCCGCGGCCGGCCGCCGATTACTTTGCGGA
>JGI12709J13192_1000150_pt1 | contig 12664 bp, 7 predicted proteins | sample BlaSpr_A8_OM3_M3_FD_13192 | JGI IMG/M metagenome (IMG submission 13192)
CGGGTCGATGTCATCGCGTGGTAGGCGTCGCAGACCGACACGATGCGGGCGTGCAGTGGGATGTTCTGGCCTGCCAGCCCGTCCGGGTAGCCGCTGCCGTCGTACCACTCGTGATGGTGCAGGACGACGTTGAGGATCTGCCGGAAGGCCTTGATCGGCTGCAGGATGCGCGCGCCCAGGATGGGGTGCATGCGCATGATCAGCTTCTCGTCTTCGTCGAGCTTGCCCTCTTTGAGCAACACCTTGTCGACGACGCCGATCTTGCCCACGTCGTGGAGGATCGCCGCGAGCCGCAGCTGGTTCTTGTGCGCGGCGGACAGCTGCAGCATGTCGCCCAGGTCCTCGGCGAGCTTGGCGACCGACTGCGAATGGCCGCTGGTGTACGGGTCCTTGGCGTCGATCGATGCCGCCAGCGCGTTGAGTGCTTCCAACGTCGCCTCGCTGTTGGGCGACAGCATGCCTTCGGCGAGCTCTTCGAGGTGACTCGAGTTGGCGATCTGGCCGAGCCGCTTTTCCAGGGTGGCGACCATGCCGGGGCCGACGGTATCCGCGCTGGCGAGCTGCGCGACGACCTCGCTCAACACCGAGTCGAGCGCGGCGACGCTCTCGAGCTCGCAGGCACCGCAAATGCAGTTACGCCCGCGTTTCTTCGCCATGTACATCGCGAGGTCGGCGCGGTTGAGGAGCTCATCGCGATTCTTGGCGTCGACGGGATAGGTGGCCCAGCCAACCGACGCGGTCAGCGGCGCGAAGATCGTTTTGGGGTTGTACATGAAGACTTTGGCGAGCGTGTCGCAAATCTCCTGCGCCCGGATCGGCGCGGTCTGAATGTCGACCCCGGGAAGGATGGCGACGAATTCTTCGCCGCCGTAGCGGGTGACGGTGTCCTCGCGGCGCATCGTCGAGGAGATGGTTCGCGCGGCGGCTTTGAGCGCCACGTCACCGGCGGCGTGGCCAAAGCTGTCGTTGTAGACCTTGAAGCGGTCGAGGTCGATCATCATCACGGTGATCGACCCGCCGGTGTCCTTGGTGTTCTCGAGCTCCTCGTCGAACCTGGTGTGGAAATAGCGGTGGTTGGGCAGGCCGGTGACCGAGTCGGTGACGGAGAGCTTCTGCGCTTGGTCGAGGGCGTGCGCATTGCGCATGGCGATGCCCGCGCGCTCGGCGAAGGTCAACATCAGCTCCTGCTCGGTTTGACGCAGCGGTTCGATGCGGCTCTGGAAGCCAATGATCATGTCCGCGATCGCCCGCGCCCCGTGGAAGACCGGGACGCGGTACCAGAGTCCGGCCGGCAACGACTTGAGGTTGTCGGGCAGCACGATGTTCGGATCGCTGATCGGGATGACCTGCTCGCCCATGGCCGGCGTCAGCGAGAGCCGCGCTCCCGTCATGTCGACCCCCGTGTACAGCGCTTTGAGCTCGGGGCTCCAGTCGATGTACAGCGACGAGGCAGGGGGCGCCGACTCGTCCTGACCGATCAGCGGCGGCATCTGGACCTGGAGCAAAAAGGCGTCGGCGTTGAGCAGGGAACGGCCTTTTTCGGCGGCGAGCTGACAGGTCTGCTCGAACTCGAGGTCGCGGTTCAGCTCAACCGTGACCTCGGAGAGTGAGGCGTGGGCTCGCTCCAACTCCTCCTGCAGAGCCCGCTCGGCCCTACGTGCTCGGTCTCCGACGAAGCCGACGAAGATGCCGGTGATGGCGACGAAGCCGGTGCGCATCGCCAGGTTCGTGAGGTCGTTCAGCGTCAGCGCCGTGCCCAGAACGGTGTTGCCGTAGTAGACGACCGCGGTGTAGCTCAGCGCGATGGTGAGGACGGCGACGATGGCCGCGAGCCCACCGAATCGGACGGCCGTGGTGACCGTCACCACGAAGTAGGCGAGGAAGAAGGGTGAGGCCAGGGGGCCTGCCAGGCCGCCGGTGACGGCCACGCCGCCGGTGACCAGCAGGGTGTCGCCGATTGCCGAGATATAGCCGCTCGTCAGCCACGCGGGCTTGCGCGGAAGGATGATGATGAGCAGCGTCAGGTTGTAGATCGCGCCCAGGCCGATCAAGGCGAGCAACGTCACGAGCGATTGCGCGTTCAGGCTCGCTGACAGGAAGGGAAGGGCGCCAAGGGAGACGAGAATCGCGAGCCAGCGGACCCAGATGATGCGCCGCTCCATCTCCATCGCCGAGGCATCCGGCTTCCCTGGCTGTGCCGGCTTGCGTGCACCCAGCTTGAGGTTGATGGTGCTGCTCATGGTTTCGGCTTAGCCCGTGGCCCTCAGGAGGCGATCCGAGCGCGGCTTGGTGCGTGGGACTTCGTAGAAGTCGAGGAGCACCTGGGTGCTGTCGATCAGGTGGCTCAAGAATTGCTGCGTAATCCCGGTGCGGCGCTCGCGGGCAATCGCCTTCTTGAGCTGTTCGAACTCTTCCTCCATTAGATGATGCACGGCGAGCCGCGCGCTCTCGAGCGTGCGCTCGGCCGGTGAGCCGAAGATCAGGTCCACCGAGTTGAAGCGGCCCTGGGCCGCTTCCCGCTCGTGCGTCCGCAGGTCGTTCGCCAATCGCACCACGCGCGACGCCTGGCAGATGTGGCCGAAGATCCGGTTCTTGAGCTCTTGCGAGACGTCCTGGTAGGAAAAGGCCAGGATCGACACCTGGACGATGGGGAAGGAGCTGCTGTACATGCCATTGGCCAGGTAGGCGTCGAGCGTGACGCGCTCTTTGTTCTTCAGCCAGTGGTTCTCCTGGAGCATGGTCCAGATCGACTTCTCCCAGACCAGCCGGCGCATCGCGGTCCACTCTTCGGGGACTTCGTCCTCGCGGAACTGCTCCTCGATCTTGCGCGTGACCGTGGCGTTGACCAGCGGCATCTGACTGAGGTCGCGGTTGGGCCAGAGCAGGAAGTTCTGGCAGACGCGCCGGTAATCGGCGAGGTCGAGCTCGGGGTGTTCTTCTTCGAGGTAGTCGTCGATGTAGACGATGTAGGCCATGGTCCTGGCCAGCGTCAGTGCCTGCTCGAAGCTGGCACTCGGATGGAGCAGGACGGCGGCACGGCAGACCTCACCCAGCATGTCGTCGCCACGCGGGTTGGCGTCGACGAGGTGGCGGATGACCGCGCGCTCGTCCGCCTGCCGTAGCAGGGTCTCCTTGAGCCGGTTAATCCGCCGGTCTAACATGTTCGCTCCTCGCCAGCATGATTCGGGCGGAAAGCACCGCCGACCGGACGACCTGGGTGGGTCCGTAGAGCGTCTTGCCGACCCACATAGGAATGACGGGCTCTCCCTCGGTTTCATTCAGGTAGGTGGCAGCCCGGCTCAGCTGCTCCTTCAGGGGGGCCCTGAACTCGGCCGGCGCCAGCATCAGCGCCTGGACCGCATAGGCGGTCTCTTCCGGGGTGCCATGCGAGAACCAGCCCCAGGAGCCGTCCTCGCGCTGGCTGTCCCGCAGCCAGCTAAAGGCCTTCAGACAGGCGTCGGGTGCCGACGCGGTGAGCGCGAAGACGGCGTGGGCGGTGGCATAGAAGGGGGAACCATGCCACTTGTCGACCCAATGATCGCCGTCTACGCGCGCATCACGCAGGTACTTGACGACTTTCTGCTGAATCACATGCTGGCGGGGGAAGGGCTGAACGACCTGGAGGACTTCGAGGACGTGCGCATTGGCGGTAACGGACGCATCCCGCTCGAGGGGGAAGGTAAAGAAGAAGTTCACGCCTTCGAATGGCCGGAGCGGGCCCGCCGAGATCGGGAACCCGTAGCGGTGCAGGACGCTGAGGGTAAGCGCGGTATCGTCGGCGTCAGCCCGCAGCCCCTCCCGGGATACGCCCACCCCGTCATCCGTCAGCGACTGGGCCAGGTAGCGCAGCAGCGGCGACGCTTCGGCGGGACGGTGGTCTGCCCGGGCGAGGTTGTAGAGCACCCACGCCATCTCGAACACCTCGAAGGGTGCGACCGTCGGAATGCTGCCGTCGCCCCGGTTGCGCAGCAGCAGGGCGAGGTACTCGTTCGCCTGCTCGTCGCGCGTCTTGAGCAGGAAATACGCGGTCGCCGAGGGCGAGTTCCCAAACGAGCCGTTGGGGGACATCTGGGCCCGGGCGGCCTCGACGTCGAGCCGGTTACCGAGGTACTCCATCGAGTGCAGGAGGGGCGTCTTGACGTTGTAGATGAGCCGGGGCGGAATATGGCCGATCTTGGCGTCGCGCTGGGCGGAGATCCCCATGAAGCGCTCGAAGGGCAGCGGTAGTCCTCGAACCTTGGCTTCGTCGAGCAGGGCCGGGAGGACGAGCTCGAAGCCGGCCATGTCCGGACCGGTCTGCCAGTTGCCGGTGTCCTCGTAGAGGTAGCGCAGCGCTTTCGTGCGCGCCCGGTGGGCCGCCCCATCCTGAAGGTTCTGCGGAAGGTCGGCGAGCGCCACCAGGGAACTCAGGGTCGAGACCAGCTTGTCCTTCGGAATCGGCAGGGTGGTGCCGAAACTGCCGTCGGCGTTCTGGCTGCGCAGCAAATAGCCAAGCGTTTGCGGATACGCCATCGCGTTCGGGTCGTCCGGCTGGCGCAGGCGGGCAACAAACGCGGTGTCGTAGGCGGAGGCCGAAATCGCCCCTTGCTGGAGCGATGCCAGCAGCTCGTGGGTGGCGGCCGGCAGCGCTACCGCCGCCGGCCGCGGCAGCACTCCGTTGCTCGGGTAGACGTCGCTGATTTCCGTAGTCGCAACCCCCTTGAGTGGCGCTCGATCGAACGTCTAGGCGGAGGCTACCGCCGTCCTGTTGCGGGAGACGTTTCGACTGACTCCCGGGTCGCGGGACGGGCGGGCGTCACGGCCCCGTCGTATTCGTCACAGGCCGATGACCGGGGAAAGTGGCTGTGAGGCGTGGCGTTGTCCGAATACGGGCCTGCGGGACGGGCCAAAAGAGAGGGACGGGTGCTTCGGCGGACGGGGTTATCGAGCGGGCTGGACCGGCGGGCCGGCACCATGGTGCTGGTCCACGGCGCCTACACGGCCGCCAACTTGCTGGCCGGGACCTTCCTGGCCATCTTTCTCTGGCGAGCCAGTCACGACCTGGTCCCGATCGCGATCTACAGCGGGCTGAGCGCGGTCATGATTCCAGTCGCGTTCGTGGCCAACGGCCTGGTCTGCCGTGGGATGGGCGCGGGCGCCTCCATCCGTTTGGGCCTCTTCGGCAACGGCCTCACCTACCTGGTGATCCTGCTGCTTGGCGCTGATACCCCGCACTGGATCGTCGTGCTGGGACTGCTGCGCGGTGTCGCCGAAGGCTTCTACTGGTCGGGGTTCCACCTGGTGAGTTACGACACGACCTGCGAGGGGAATCGGGATCGGTACTTCGGCGCCCAAGCGACGGCCAGCTGGATCCTGACCGCGACGCTGCCCCCCGCGGCGGGCGCGATCATCGTCGCGGGCACCCACGTGGGTGGGCCCTACCGTGGCTACGAGCTGGTCTTCGCCCTGGCGGCTGTCCTGCTGATGGCGGCCATGGTGCTGGCCGGGCGATTGCCATCGGCGGTGCGCCCGCGCCTGTCCTTCCGCCGGGTGGCGACCCTGGCGCGCCGCAACCCGGATTGGCGCTGGGTCACCGCCGCTCGACTGACCGACGGCTTCACCGGCAGCCTGCTGGGACTCGTGTTGACCATCCTGACGTTCCTCGTGCTCAAGAACGAGCAACAGGTAGGCAACTTCAACGGCGTGATGGGATTGCTGGGCGTGGTCATCAGCCTCGGGCTGGCCGCCTTCATGAAGCCCCACCGGCGGATCGCCTGCGGCCTGGTCGGGGGCGCGTTGCTGGTGCTGTCGACCTTCCTGTTGCCGCTCTACCTGACCGCCTGGGCGCTGGTTGCCTTCGGGTTACTGCGGGCGATCGGCGGCCCGCTCCACGGCAACGCCCTGGCGCCGGTCGCGCTCCAGGTGATCGACCGGGATCCGACGCCGGCGACGATGCGCTACGACTACATCGTCCACCAGGAGTTGTGCCTGGGGATCGGGCGGGTACTCAGCATCGGCTGCTTCCTGCTGCTGGCGGCGCCCATGAACCAGATGCTGCTGGCCCGGATCGTCGTCGTAGTAGCCGGCGCCGCCCCGCTGCTGATCTGGGCCGCCTTTGCCCGCATCCCCCGGCTGGCACCCGCCGTCAATGCCGAAAACCGCGTGCTACCCCAGGCTGCCTGAGGGTTGGTGGAGCGAAAGAGACTCGAACTCTCGACCTCCGCAATGCGAGTGCGGCGCTCTGCCAGCTGAGCTATCGCCCCGGCGGAATTATACGTTCAGGTTGTCTGCTCCTCGCCCGCGGAGGCCTGCCTCGGCTAGGCGTCGGTTACCATATCCCGGCGACCGAAGGCTTTGCCTGATCGAGCTTGTTTCATTCTCATGAGGCGCGCATAGACTAGCCATATGGCCCAATTCCGGCCCGATCAGACGCCACCCCCGCAAGCGCCCAAAACCCCACGGCAGCCCAGTTCCTGGCTGCGCCTGGCCCTGCTGGCCGGCCTGAGCCTGTATCTCGTGATCCTGACCGCGCCGTTCATATTCAAACTGGGCGGACCGGCTCGGGTCGACCTGAGCTATTCCCAGCTGGTGACCCAGATCGAGAGCGGCAATGTCGCCGACATCACCATCCAGGGCCAATCAGCCCAGGGCGACCTCAAGGTCGCGGTCACCAACAATGGGGTCACCAACGTCCAGTTCAACGCGACCGTCCCCGACAACATCGGGTTGCCCGACTCTACCTTCTATCCACTCCTTAAGGACAATCATGTCGCCACGACGGTCAAGCAGGATACCGGCGGCATCAGCAGCCTGTTGTTCAGCCTGCTCCCGTTCCTCGTCCTGATCGCGATCTGGATCTGGTTCGTACGGCGATCCGGTCAGGCGGCCCAAGGCATCTTCAGCTTTGGTCGCAGCCGTGCCCGCCTGCAGGACCCGAGCACCCCCAAGACGACCTTTCACGATGTCGCCGGCGTCGAGCAGGCGCAGTTCGAGCTACAGGAGATGGTGGACTTCCTACGCGACCCGGGGAAGTTCCAGAAGCTAGGTGGCCGGATGCCCAAGGGCGTTTTGCTGATTGGCCCGCCCGGCACCGGCAAGACGCTGCTGGCCCGTGCCATCGCCGGCGAGGCCGGAGTGCCGTTCTTCAGCATTTCAGCGTCGGAGTTCGTCGAGATGTTCGTCGGTGTTGGCGCCTCCCGCGTGCGCAGCCTCTTCGAAGATGCCAAGAAGCACTCGCCGTCGGTCATCTTCGTCGATGAGTTGGATGCGGTCGGTCGCCAGCGCGGCGCCGGCCTCGGAGGCGGCAACGACGAGCGCGAGCAGACCTTGAATCAACTGCTGGTCGAGATGGACGGCTTCGATCAGCGCGAGGCGGTGGTCGTCGTCGCCGCGTCGAACCGCGCCGACGTCCTCGACCCGGCGTTGCTCCGTCCGGGTCGGTTTGACCGGCGGGTGGTCGTCGACCGACCCGATCGCCGCGGCCGCGCCGCCATCTTGAAAGTGCACACCCGCAGCGTGCCGCTGGCCGACGACGTCGACCTGGAGATCATCGCCCGCTCGACGCCGGGCCTGGTCGGCGCCGACCTCGCCAACCTGGTCAACGAAGCGGCCCTGCACGCCTCGCGCACCAATCGGACGAGCGTCGCCATGCAAGACTTCGAAGAGTCGTTCGACCGAGTGGTCCTCGGATCCGAACGCAAGATCTACCTCAGCGAGGCAGAGCGCCGCGTGATCGCCTACCACGAGTCAGGCCACGCGCTGGTGGCCTGGTACCAGCCGCAGTCCGATCCGGTCCACAAGATCACGATCGTGCCACGTGGCATGGCGCTGGGGGTCACCCAATCGATTCCGACCGACGACCGGCATAACCTGTCAGAGGAATATTTGGAGGCGCGAATCGCGATGGCGCTCGGTGGACGAGCGGCCGAGCAGCTGGGCCTCGGATCGGTCACGACCGGCGCGCAGAACGACCTTGAGACCGCGACCGAACTGGCGCGACACATGGTGGTGAGCTGGGGGATGAGCAAGAAGATGGGCCTCTTCTCCTTTGACGATTCGCCGCAAGCCGTGTTCCTCGGCCGTGAGCTCGCCGGTACCCCGCACATCAGCCAGCGGACGGCCGGGATCATCGACGAGGAAGTCACCCGCCTGCTCGGTGAGGGCTATCAGACGGCCGAGAGCATCCTCACCGCGAACCGCGCCAAGCTCGATACCCTGGCCGCGGCCTTGCTCCAGGAAGAGGTTCTCGACGAGGACCAGATCGCGCGGCTGATCGGACCGCGGGCGCTCGAAGGCGGCATCGCGTCGCCCAAGGCCTGGCGGGCGGCCGTCACCGACGCCGGAGCGCAGGTCTAGAACATGGCGGACGCCGCCGAGCTGCGGCGGATTCCCCTCGTCCCCTTGCGGGACGACGTCGTGTTTCCCAAGCTGATCGTGCCCCTGTCGGTCGGGCGGCGCACCTCGATTGCAGCGATCACCGCGGCGATGGAGAAGGACAAGCAGGTCCTGCTGGTTGCCCAGCGCGACCCGCAGGTCGACGATACGACCGAGCAGGACCTTTACGCGATCGGCACCATCGCCGAGATCAACGGGATGCGCCAGACACCTGCGGGCGTGCAGATGCTCGTCGCCGGTTCGCAGCGCGCGCGCATCGTGCGTTTCGTCCAGTTCAAGCCCTTCATCGAAGTCGAGATCGAAACGGTCGCGGACCAGGTCGGGGAGGGCCTCGAGGTGGAGGCTCACATGCGCTCGGTCAAGAGCCTTTACGAAAAGTACGTCGAGTCCGGTGCCACGGTCGCGCCCGAGATTGCCGCGACCGTCTCCAAGACGGACGACCCGGTCTACCTGGCCGACCTGGTCTCGGCAGCGCCCGACCAGACGCTCGAGCAGAAGCAGCACATGCTGGAGACGCCCAACGTCATCGAGCGGCTCCGGCTGCTGTCGCTCTTCTTGAGCAAGCAGGTCGAGATCCTCGAGCTCAAGGCCAAGATTCAGAACGAGGTCCAGAGCACGATCGGCAAGCTGCAGCGCGACCAGATCCTGCGCGAACAGCTCAAGGCGATTCGCAAAGAGCTTGGCGAAGACGAAGAAGGCGCTGAGCTGCACAGCTTGCGCGAGAAGATCGAAGCCGCCGGCATGCCGGATGGCGTCAAAGAGCGTGCCTTGAAAGAGATCGACCGGATGCAGAGCATCCCGGCGGCATCGCCCGAGGTCGGCATCATCCGGACCTATGTCGATTGGTTGATCGCCCTGCCCTGGGGGCCGCCACCGGAGGAAACCTGGGACATCAAGACCGCTGCCACGGTGCTCGACGAAGATCACTATGGCGTCGAGAAAATCAAGGAACGCATCCTGGAATACATGGCCGTCCGCCAGCGCTCGCAGACCCTTCGCTCGCCGATCTTGTGCTTCGTCGGGCCGCCCGGTGTCGGGAAGACGAGCCTCGGCAAGTCGATTGCGCGGGCCCTGGGGCGCAAGTTCGTCAGGCTTTCCCTGGGTGGCATCCACGACGAGGCCGAGATCCGGGGTCATCGTCGCACCTACATCGGCGCCATGCCCGGACGAATTCTTCAACAGATGAAAGTGGCGGGTGCGCGCAACCCGGTCTTCATGCTCGATGAGATCGACAAAGTGGGTGCCGACTGGCGCGGTGATCCATCGTCCGCCCTACTGGAGGTCCTCGACCCGGAGCAGAACCGGGACTTCTCCGATCATTACCTGGAGGTCCCATACGACCTCTCACATGTGCTGTTCATCACGACCGCGAATGTGGTGGACACGATCATTCCGCCGCTGCGTGATCGGATGGAGATCATCCGGCTTCCCGGCTACACCGAAGACGAGAAGATGCATATCGCGAAGCAGTTCTTGGTGCCGCGTCAGCTGCGGGAGCATGGTCTTACGGACGAGAACCTGGAGTTGCCTGAGGCTAGCTTGCGCATGCTAATTCGCGAGTACACCCATGAAGCTGGAGTGCGGAATCTGGAGCGCGAGATCGCGAACATCGCCCGGAAGATCCCCCGTCGCATCGCCGAAGGCGAGACCGAAAAAGTGACCGTCGAGCCCAGCGACCTGATGGCCTACCTTGGGCCACCACGGTTCGAGTTTGGTGTCGCTGAGCTGGAAGACCAGGTGGGCGCCGTCACCGGAGTGGCGGTCAACGAATACGGCGGCGACGTGATGACGGTCGAGGCGATCCTGATGCAGGGACGCGGCGAGTTCGCCCTGACCGGGCAGATCGGCAAGGTCATGGAGGAGTCAGCGCGGGCGGCGGTGAGCTACGCGCGCTCGCACGCCGTCGAGCTGGGCCTCAAGCCGGGCTTCTTCGAGGACCACTTCTTCCATATCCATGTGCCGGCCGGGGCCATTCCCAAGGACGGACCGTCGGCGGGCATCACGATGGCAACCGCGATCGTCTCGGTCCTGACCGACCGGCCGGTGCGACGCGAGGTCGCGATGACCGGCGAGATCACCCTGCGTGGCAAGGTGTTGCCGATCGGGGGCCTGAAAGAAAAATTGCTGGCGGCGCATCGCGCCGGCATCAAGGTCTTCATCCTGCCGGAGAAGAATCGCAAAGACCTGCACGAAGTGCCCGACGAGGTCAAGCAATCGATGGAGCTGGTGATGGTCAAGCACGTGGACGAAGTGCTCGATAAGGCCCTGCTGCCGGCGGCAGCCCGGCCATCGACCCCGGGGCTCGGGTTCCGGCGGCCGCTCGGGGAAACCCAACCCGGCACGGTCAACTAATTTTGCTGGGCCCCCACCCTACCCTCCCCCAGCGGCGGAGGGAAATGCTGAGGAGGCCCGCGTCGCTGTTGCTAGTTCTCCTGGTGCTGGCCGGATGCACGCTGCAGCCGGACGTTTCGCAGGCGGCGCCCAACGGGCGGGTTGGTGCCGCGGCGCCGGCGCTCTCAGGCCAGACGTTGGCGGGTGACGCCCTGTCCGTCGACTTCCGCCAGTCGAAGACCGTCCTGGTCTTCTGGGCGGCCTGGTGCGGACCGTGCCGCCAGGAGCAGCCCGGCTTGAATACACTGGCGGCCAAATACGCCAGTCAGGGCATCCGCTTTGTCGGGGTCGACCTGTTGGACCACGATCGAGCCTTGGCCCGTGCCTTCGTGGCCGAGTTCAAGGTGCCGTACCCGAGCCTGTATGACGATTCGGGCAGCCTGGCTGCGGCCTACCAGATCGACTCGCCGCCCTCGTTCGTGTTCGTCGACCAGCGCGGCGTCGTCGTCAACCGCTACCCGGGTGAAACCTCCCAGGCGCACCTGGAGAACTTAGTTCAAACGCTCGCTACTTCGTCCGCCGCTGCCAACGGGTCGCCTTGAGCATCTTCTTGTGCTTGTGTTTGCGCATTTTCTTTCTGCGCTTCTTGATTACCGAGCCCAAAAGGCCCGTCCCGTGAAAGCTCGCATGTGCCGGAACATTCTAAGCGAACTCGGGGTTTAGACTGGTAGGGGCTGCGAAGCCTCATCACGAAAGGGAGTCCCGTTCCATGAGCCAAGCTGTAATAGTTGAAGCCGTCCGGACCGCGATCGGCCGCCGAGGTGGCTCGCTGAGCCCGGTGCGGCCGGACGATCTGCTGGCGCTGACGCTGCGTGAACTTGTCACCCGTGCCGGCGTCGATCCGGCGCAGGTCGACGACGTCGTAGCCGGTTGCGTTACCCAGACCGGCGAGCAGGGCATGAATATCGCCCGCGCCGCCGCTTTGATCGCGGGGTTTCCCATCGAGGTCCCAGGGACGACGATCAATCGCTTCTGCGGCTCGGGCCAGCAAGCCGTCAACTTCGCCGCCCAGGGAGTGATGTCCGGTGCCCAGGACATCGTGATCGGCGCCGGCGTGGAGAACATGTCCCGCGTGCCGATGGGCTCCGACGCCTTTGGCCCCGGTGAAGGTCCCGTCAGCCCCAAGCTCATGGATCTGTTCGAGATCATCCCGCAAGGCAATTCAGCCGAGATGATTGCCAAGAAGTGGGGATTCGATCGCCAGCAGCTGGATGAGTTCGCCTACCAGAGCCACATCAAGGCTGGCCACGCGATCAAGGAAGGACGGTTCGCGCGGGAGATCTTCCCGGTCCAGGTGAAGCAGAACGGCAGCAGCTATGAATTCGCCGTCGACGAGGGGGTTCGGATCCCACCGTCACACGAGAAGATGTCGCAGCTCAAGGCCTCATTCCAGGAGGATGGCGTGGTCACGGCGGGCAATTCCAGCCAGATCAGCGACGGCGCCGCGGCGGTGCTGGTCATGACCGAGGAAAAGGCCAAGCAGCTGGGGCTCAAGCCGCGGGCGCGAATCGTGGCGCAGGCCATTGTCGGCTCGGAGCCGACGATCATGCTGACCGGCCCGATACCGGCGACGGCGAAGGTGCTGAAAAAGGCCGGACTGGAACTCAAGGACATCGATCTCTTTGAAGTCAACGAGGCCTTCGCCCCGGTCGTCCTGGCGTGGCAGCATGAGACCGGCGCCGACATGGAGAAGGTGAATTACTCGGGCGGGGCGATTGCGCTCGGCCACCCCCTCGGCGCCAGTGGCGCCCGTCTGATCACGACGCTGCTGCATGAGCTAGAGCGACAGGATGCGCGTTACGGGCTGAGCACGATGTGCATCGGCTACGGGATGGGCATCGCGACGATTATCGAGCGGATCTAGCCTCGGCGATCCGGGAAGCCGATCGGCTGGGCCTGC
>JGI12709J13192_1000152_pt1 | contig 12618 bp, 12 predicted proteins | sample BlaSpr_A8_OM3_M3_FD_13192 | JGI IMG/M metagenome (IMG submission 13192)
AGGTGGTCGATGCTCAGCAGGCGATGCTCGACGCCCGCCAGATCAAGTCGAAGGATGAGATCACGTTGCTCAGCATGTCGGCGGCACTGGTGGACGGCGTCTATCAGACGATCTATGAAGTGCTCAAGCCCGGCATCCGCGAGAACGAGATCGTCGCCATCGCCAATAAGCAGCTCTACGACATGGGCTCGGACGATGTCGAGGCGATCAACGCCGTCTCCGGCGAGCGCTGCAGTCCGCACCCACACGTTTTCTCCGATCGCCTCATCCGGCCCGGCGACCAGGCCTTCTTCGACATCATCCAGTCCTACAACGGGTACCGGACGTGCTATTACCGGACCTTCAACGTCGGCCGCGCGACGCAAAGCCAGCGCGACGCGTACAAGAAGGCGCGCGAGTGGATCGATGCCGGGATCGAAATGGTCAAGCCGGGTGTCACGACCGACATGATTGCGAAGACATGGCCAAAGGCGCAGGATTTCGGCTTCGACAGCGAGATGGAGGCCTTCGGCTTGCAGTTCGGCCACGGCCTCGGCCTGGCGCTGCACGAGCGGCCGATCATCAGCCGCCTGAATTCGCTGGATCACCCGGTCGAGCTGAAGGAAGGGATGGTCTTCGCGCTGGAGACGTATTGTCCGGCGTCCGACGGCCACTCGGCGGCGCGCATCGAGGAGGAAATCGTGGTGACGGCGACGGGTCACGAGGTGATCACCCTCTTCCCCGCCGAAGAGCTCGTGATTGCGAACGCCTATTGAGTACCCGGGTCGAAAAACCGGCGGCGACTGAGATCGATCGCCCGACGCGGCTGCGCCTCTATCAATTGATGGTCGAGCTGCGCGACTTCGAGCAGCGCGCCTACGAGCTCTTCCTCGAGAACCTGGTGCGCGGCACGAGCCACCTGGCGCTCGGCCAGGAAGCGATTGGTGCCGGATACGGGGTGGCGATGCGGCCCGACGACTACACGTTCTGCACCTATCGGGGCCACAATCACACGCTGGCGCGAGGGGCGTCGATGGCCGCCGCGCTGGCCGAGCTGATGGGGCGTGGCAATGGCATGCTCCACGGCAAGGGCGGTTCGATGCACCTGACCGATGTGAAGCACGGGGCGATGGGCTCGTATGCAATCGTCGGCGCGCATCTGCCGATCGCGGCCGGGGCCGCTTGGTCGGCGCAGGTGCGCAAGTCGGGCCAGGTCGCCGTCTGCTTTTTCGGCGATGGCACCACGAACATCGGCGCCTTCCACGAGGCCTTGAATCTCGCGGTGGTCTGGAAGCTGCCCGTGGTGTTCGTCTGCGAGAACAACCTGTATATGGAGTACACGCCGATCGAGGCCGTGACCGCCGTCAAGCATCCGGCCGCCGACCGCGCCTCGGCGTACGGGCTGGAGTCGATCCTCGTCGACGGCAACGATGCCGATGTCATGCATGACATCGCGCGCCAAACGATCGGCAAGGCGCGCGCCGGCGGTGGACCCTCCCTGGTCGAAGCGCTGACCTATCGCCATGGTGGACACTCCCGCGCCGATCCCGCCAAGTATCGTCCGGAAGCGGAGGTGCGCGAGTGGATGGCGCGCGACCCCATCAAGCGCTACCGTGGGCGTCTGCTCGATGCGGGTATCGGCGAGGCGGAGATCCGGGAGATCGAGACGCGAGCGCAGCAGAAAGTGGATGCCGCGACCGAAGAGGCACGCAACGGCGCGCCGGCGAACGTCGACGAAATCGAAAGCCAGGTGTGGAGTGACGGGAGCGCGCGATGGCGGAACTGAGCTACCGGGAGGCGATCGCCGCGGGGATCGCCCAGGAGATGGCGCGCGATCCGATGGTCTATTTCATTGGCGAAGACATCGGCGCGGCCGGTGGGGTGTTCAAGGCAACGGTCGGGTTGTTCGAGCAGTTCGGACCAGACCGCGTGCGCGACACGCCGATCTCGGAGCAGGCCATCATCGGCGCGGCGATGGGCGCGGCGATGACAGGGTTGCGACCGATCGCCGAGATCATGTTCTCGGACTTCCTCGCCACCTGCTGGGACATGATCGCTAACCAGATCGCCAAGACGCGATACATGACCGATGGCCAGGTGTCTCTCCCGCTGGTGATTCGCACGGCCAACGGCGGCGGCACGCGCTTCGGGGCCCAGCACTCGCAGAGCCTCGAGAACTGGGCGATGGCGGTTCCCGGCTTGAAGGTGGTGGCACCGTCGAACCCCGCCGACGCCAAAGGCCTGCTCGCCGCCGCGATTCGCGACAACGATCCGGTCCTCTTCTTCGAGCAGAAGTCGCTGTACGGCGTCAAGGGCACCGTCCCCGATGGCGAGCACGTCGACACGCTCGGCAGCGCGAAAGTGCTGCGCAATGGCAAGGACTGCACGATCGTCGCGCTGGCGGCGATGGTGCCGAAAGCGATGTCGGCAGCCGAGCAGTTAGCGGCCGACGGCATCGAGGCCACCGTTGTCGACGTCCGCAGCCTGGTCCCGCTCGACACCCGGACGATCCTTGGCGAAGTCGTCAAGACAGGCCGCCTCTTCACGGTCGAGGAGAACCCGCGGCTCTGCGGATGGGGAGCCGAGATCGCGTCGCTCGCCGCCGACGAGTGCTTCGATGACCTGGATGGGCCGATCGTCCGCATCACCACCCCGCACGTCCCCCTGCCCGCTGCGGATGTGCTCGAAGACGCCGCCATGCCCTCCGTCGAACGGATCGTTGAAACCGTGCGAAAATCAATGCGATGACCCCTGTCAGTGAGCTGATCTCCGTTCGGCATACCGACCTCTATATCGGCGGATCCTGGCGTCCGGCTTCCGATCAGCAACGCATCGAGGTCACCGATCCGGCGACCGCGGAGGTGATCGCCACCGTCGCGAGCGCCTCGGTCCAGGATGCGCTGGCTGCCGTCGACGCCGCGTCCGAGGCATTCCGGCCCTGGGCGGCCAGGCCGCCACGGCAGCGTGCCGAGATCCTGCGCAAGGCCTTCGAGCTGATGATGCGCGACCAGGAAAAGCTGGCCGAGCTCATGGTGCGCGAGAACGGCAAGCCGATGGTCGAGGCACGCGGCGAGGTCGCCTATGCCGCCGAGTTCTTCCGCTGGTTTTCTGAAGAAGCGGTGCGCAACATCGGCGCGGTATCGATCTCGCCCAGTGGCACCAATCGGATCCTGGTCGAGCACCAGCCGATCGGCGTCTCAGTGCTGGTCACGCCATGGAACTTCCCGGCGGCGATGGCCACCCGCAAGATCGGCCCGGCGCTGGCCGCTGGTTGCACCGTCATCCTCAAGCCGGCATCCGAAACGCCGCTCACGGCGCTGGCCGTCGCCGACCTGCTCGAGCAGGCGGGCGTACCCAAGGGCGTCGTCAACGTGATCCCCTCGAAACGCTCGTCAGAGGTTGTGAAGGCAATGCTCAAGGACCCGCGCGTGCGCAAGCTCTCCTTCACCGGGTCGACCGAAGTCGGCCGCATCCTGCTGGCGCAGGCCGCGGAGAACGTGATCAGCTGCTCTATGGAGCTGGGCGGCAACGCGCCCTTCATCGTGCTTGCCGACGCCGATCTCGACGCCGCGCTGGAAGGCGCGCTGGTGGCGAAGATGCGCAACACCGGCCAGTCCTGCATCGCCGCCAACCGGTTCTACGTCCAGGCGCCGATCGCCGAGAAATTTTCGACCATGCTGGCACAAGCCATGGGTGCGCTGCCGGTGGGCTCGGGGATGGACCCGAACGTCAAGGTCGGCCCGGTCATCAATCAACCGGCACGCGAGAAGATGCTCGCCCTGGTCGACGAGGCGGCGGGTCACGGCGCTCGATTGCTGACCGGCGGGAAAGCATCTAACCGCGCCGGCTACTTCGTCCCGCCGACGGTCTTGAGCGAGGTCCCGCCCGATGAGCACATCCTCAAGGAAGAAATCTTTGGGCCGATCGCGCCGGTCGTCACCTTCCGCGAGGTCAACGAGGCGATCGACTTCGCGAACAGGACCGACCGCGGCCTCGCCTCCTACGTCTATACGCGCGACCTGGCCAAAGGCCTGGCGATCGCCGAGGCGATCGAGTCCGGCATGGTCGGCCTGAACCGCGGCTTCATCTCGGACCCGGCGGCGCCCTTCGGCGGCGTCAAGCAGAGCGGCGTCGGCCGCGAAGGCTCACACGAGGGACTGATGGAGTTCCTCGAAACCAAGTACATCGCCACCAACTGGTAGTCGCGCCGGCGAGCGCCCGGATTAGTCGACGGTCAGTTGCACCGACCAGTGGTAGCCCCCGTCGGTCGTGGCGGTGATGATGGGGCGACCGTTGGCGGCCACCGCGATCACCCAGCCCGTTGACGTGCTCACGAACGCGGCATCCATCGTCTGCGGCGTCGCGATCTGCCCAGTGCTCTTCAACGTGGCACCTCCGTTGGTGGCGATCATGCATGCGGCTGAATAGGCCGGCGGCGTGTCGCCGACAAAGACCGCGTCCGAGGCATCGACCACGCTGAAGCTTCCCGGATATGAACCCGGACCCGNCGGAACCCCCGGCAAGCTGTTGCCGATCGTCCCTGGCTCAGCCGTGACCGTCCGCCAGTTCAGGCCACTGGTGGTGGCGTAGACGACGTACGGTACGTGTCCTGCCGCGGCACCGCCCGGTGACCATTGCACCCAGAGGGCTGACGGCGCGGCGCACTCGACCCGCGCCAATCCGGTGAGTCCCGGCTCGCTCCGGGCCATCTGCAGCGCCTGGCTCCAGGTGCCGCCCCCGTCCAGGCTGCGGTATACGGTCCCTGCCTGGGTCGCCAGCCATCCATGCCCCGCGTCGCTGAAGCACACCGACTGCGGGTCCTTCGGCGTCGTGAGGTCCGTCCACGACCGGCCGCCATCATTCGAGAACACGACCGTGCCGCCGCCGCCACCGGGGATCAGGACGCCATGCATGACGAGTGGCACGTTGCCGCCTGAGATCCCCCAGCCCTGGTTGGCACTGATGAAGTGAACCGATCGAATCAGCTGCCGCGCCTCGCCCAGCTGGTGCCAACTGCGTCCACCGTCAGTGGTCCCCAGCAAGCTCCTGCCCCCGACGACCCAGCCGGTTGTGGAGCTGACGAAGTCGACGCCGACGAAGTCCTCGCTTGACACGTATTGCTTCGTCCAATGCGTTCCATCTGTAGTCGTATAGATGGCGCGCGAGCCAACCGCCCAGCCCAGGTGCGGACCGACCATCTGTATCGAGGCCAGCGCCGGAACCTCAACCGGAACCGCGCCGGCGGGCGGCCCCGAGGGCGTTGGGGTCGCGCTTTCCGACGGCGACGGTGATGGGCTTGGCGTCGGTGTCGATTCCGGCGTCGCGCTCGGCGTCGCCGTGGCCAGGCTAATTGGCGGCGGAGGTGTCTTCTGGCTCAGTGTTCGCAGCTGCCAGGCGCCAAAGGCGATCACCAGGCCGGCCAGCAGAATGCCGCCCGCCATCGCCAGCGATGGAACCGTGGCCAGCCGGCCCTGCGGGCGGCGCGTGCCCTGCCGGGCGCCGGCCAACAACGAACCAGCCAGGTCGGGGCGAGGGTTCGCCTCGCGACGGAAGGCCTGCGCGTAGCGTCGCAGCCGGCTCTCGCCGTCGTTGTGATTGGCCATCAGTTTGACTGCTCCTTCAATTCCAATTCGGGCCTGAGCCGCCGGAGCTTCTGGACGGTGCGGTGGAGCATCACCCGCACGGTGGCCGGCTTGATCCCGAGCGCGCGGGCGATCTCGTCGGAGGGCTGGTCTTCGAAGTAATAGAGGTAGGCAACCTGGCGCTCGCGTGGAGACAGGCGGCGCAACAGCCGTCCAATTTCTTCGTCACCCGCTCGCCGGTCGATCTCCGCCATCGGATCGGCGGGTGCCGGCTGCCAGAAACGAAGACGGCGCGCCGTGGCCTGCCGGCGGTGGTAATCGGTCGCTCGGCTGGCGATGATCCGGTAGAGGTAGCGCCGGAATTCCGTCTCCTCGGACGGCGTCGTGGGCGACGCCCACAGCTGGGTGAGCGCGTCCTGCAGGACCTCTTCGGCGATGGCGGGATTCTGGGTGAGCATCAGGCTGAACTGGTAGGACGGGCGCGCCAACAGCCGAACGTGCGCTTCGAACCACGGACGGTCAGCGGCAGCCAGCGTGTCCTCCTTCGTTCACCCGTACTACGAATGACGCGTGCCCAGCGTTTACATCGAGAAAACGCCTGCCGCTACGTAGCCTCGACGACAATACCCCGCTGCTTGAGTTCCGTGAAGAACGCTTCAGGTTCGAAGGCCGCCTCAGGGCCCATGACGCCGGTGCCCGTGACGTCGCCGCGGGCCAGTGCCTGGAGGGCGATCGAGGCTGGAATGCCAGTCATCCGGGCGGTGCCGGCCGCGCCCCAGTGCGTCGGATGCGATGACCGATAGGTCGACGTCGCCGCAGTGCCATCGGTGCGCCCGGTGACATCAACCCGGAGAAAGAACGCAACCAGCCCCTTGCCAATCGGCTCCTTGCGCGCGAGCAGATGGGCCCGCAGAAACTCGCGCGGGCTGATGTTCGCCCCGTCCACCGCGATCGGCTGCTCGCTGGTCAGGCCGTAGGCGAGGAAGAGGCGCATCGCCGCCATGATCTCGGGATGCCAACTACCTCGAACCGAGACGTGGGTTGGCTTCTTCGACAGAAACCGCGGGATGGTGTGCGTCTCGGAGTGCGGCATGTAATAGGTTTCCAACGTGCCCACTGGCGGCAGGAAATCGATCCGCCTCGCACCGTCGAAGGGCGGCACCGAAATGAACTGCCCATCCTCATAAAAGAATCGCTTCGTCGTCGGGCTGAACTCCTCGAGGATGGTGTCGAGTAGTCCAGGCGAGGCGGCCAGCGGTCTAAGGCTGCCGAAGGCGACCTCGACGCGTTCCACCGTATCCATCGATCGTGCGGCGGACTGGGCCATGAGATTGGTAACCCCCGGCGTCGCCCCACAGCCGAGCACGATCGGCACGCCGGCCCGCTCCGCCTGCGGGCTCAGCTCCAGCTGACGCGGCGTGTTGAACAACCCGCCGAGATCGACGTACGGTTTAGCGCAGGCGATCGCCAGGCGCACCAGGTCGAGGCCGAAATGATAGGTCGTGCAATTCGCGACCACGGTGCATTGGCGGAGCAACGCCTCGACATCGGCGCCACGCGTCACGTCCACGGCCGCGGGCACCAGGCGACGGTCGCCAAGCTCATCCACGAAGGCCTGGGCGCGCGCACCGTCTTTATCGGCGACGACGATGCGATCGAAGTCACTCGTCTGCGCCAGGTCGCGAGTGACCTCCTTCCCCATCGTCCCGCAGCCGCCGAGCACGAGTGCCTGCATGGCCTAGTACGAGGGTGGGGTCATCACCCAGAGAACCTCGGTCCGACCGGGCCCGGGGTTGCGGTTCTTGTGCGGGATGCGGCTTTCAAAGGTCAGCGCATCGCCGGTTTCCATCAGGTAATGTTCCTCGCCGACCCAGAAGTCGAGCTTGCCGCGGATCACGACAAGGCATTCCTCATCCGACTGATGGCTATACGCCTCGTCGCCCGAGCCACCGCCCGGTTCGATCTGAGTCCAGATCACCTGCAGCTTTCCGGAAAGGCTGGGCGTCAGCAGCGAATCGCGCCAGCGAAACTTCGGATGGACCAGCATGGGCCGGGCCGATTTGCGAACCAGGCGACCGTTTGGACTGCCGCCAGCAAAAAAGGTTCCAATGGACGTGCCGAGCGCGTCGGCGATCTTGCGTAGCGACGCCACCGACGGCGATGACCGGTCGTTTTCAACCTGGGACAGGAAACTCTGGGTCAAGCCGGTGGCGCCCGCCAGTTGCTTCAGCGACTGGCCGCGCCGTTCCCGGCGCTCCTTGATGGTTTGGCCGAGCGACTGGCTCATGCGGCCCTCTGCTCCGACGCCGTGCGGGCGGCGCTCAACAGCAGGCCGGCTTCGCCGTCGCCACGGCCGTGGCGGCGAACCAGCAGCGATGCGCCGAGGATGCAGGTCAGGGTCACAACGAGCATGACGGTGGCGACCGCATTGATCACCGGTGAGATTCCAAAGCGAAGCATCGAGAAGATCTTGAGCGGCAGTGTCGTCGAGGTCGCGCCCGAGACGAAGAAGGTGAGGACGAAATCATCGAACGAAAAGGTGAAGGCCAACAACCCACCCGCGAGGATCGCGGGGTAGAGCAACGGGATCGTAACCCGGCGCAACGTCTGAATTGGCGTCGCGCCCAGGTCCGCCGCCGCCTCCTCGAGCGTTCGGTCCATGCCCACTAAACGGGCGCGCACGATCAGCGCCACGATGCTGGTGTTGTAGACGACGTGGGCGATGACGATGGTCGGGATGCCGAGATCGACGTTGACCGTGACGAAGAACAGCAGCGACGCGATGGCGATCACGATCTCCGGCGTGACGATGGTGCCGTACACCAAGGTTTCGAACGCCGTGCGCAGCCGCTGTCCCACCCGCTGCATGCCGATTGCGGCCAGCGTGCCAAAGGTGGTGGCCAGGACGGCATTGATGGCGGCAACGATCAAACTGGTCTTCAAGGCGCTGAGGATCGATGGGTCCGTCCAGGCTGTCCCGTACCACTTGAGCGAGAAGCCGCTCCAGACATCGACCAACCGGGATGCGTTGAAGGAAAAGATGATGACCACCACGATCGGGAGAAACAAAAAGGCATAGACGGCAGCCGTCCAGACCCGAAGGCCCGGCTCGACCAATCCGCTGAGGCGCTGTCCCATCACAGCCCCATCTCGGGCGTGGATGCCCGGCGAGACACCCGGAAGTACAGGACGATCAAGGCGAGCAAGACGACGATCACGGCCATGCCCAGCGCCGATCCGAACGCCCAATCGTGCGCGCTGACGAACTCGTCGCCGATGAGGTTCCCGATCATGAAGAATTTGCCGCCACCGAGGATCGAGGGAACGACGTACTCACCCATCAAGGGGATGAAGACCAGCAAGCACCCCGTCAAAATCCCCGGCATGGTCAGCGGGATCGTGATGCGGCGGAACGCCCCCAGCCGTCCCGCGCCCAGGTCTTTCGCGGCCTCGAGCAAGCGCTTGTCGAGCCGCTCAAGCGAGACATATAGCGGGAAGACCATCAGCGGCAGGTAGTTGTAGACCACGCCCATCAACACGGCTTTGTACGAGTAGAGGAAATTCAGATCGCCGTGCAGCAGGTTCGCCTGTTGCAGCAGGTGACTCACCGGCCCGTTGTTGCTGAGCAGGATGAGCCAGGCGTAGGTGCGGGTCAGGAAGCTCGTCCAGAAGGGGACGATCAACAGTACGAGCAGCAAGTTCTTGAAGCGCGCGGCACGAGTGGCAAGGAAGTAGGCCAGCGGAAAGCCGATCAACAGGCACAGCGCCGTCCCGCTGAACGCCATGACCAGCGTGTTGGCGAAGACCTTAAGGTAGACGGCGCTTCGCAGCAGCTGCGGGTAGTTGTCGAGACTGAATTTGAACTCGATCCCGCCGAAATCAGCCGACGTGAGGAAGCTGAAGACAAAGACGAACCCGAGCGGCACCAGGAAGAACGCGATGTACCAGAGGCTCGCCGGCGCCAGCAACAGCGGCGCCGGCAGGCTCCCCAGGCGTCCCAGCGGGCTCGGTCGCTGCATCCGCGACTAGGCCGCCTTGAACTCCGAAAAGATCTGGTCGCGCGCCTTCTGCCCTTTCGCGGTCGCCTTTCGCGTCTCGAGCGGCTTCAGCACGGCATCCGTCGGATAGACGATCGGATCGCTCTTGATCGCGTCCGGGGTCAATGCCACGGCCTCGCTCTCGGCCTGCGCGTAGTAGGTGTACTGGGCTTCCTGCGCCTCGATCTTCGGGTCCAGCAGGAAGTTGATGAAGGTATGGGCGGCAACCGGGTGCGGCGCGGTCTTCAGGATCGACCAGGCATCGACCCAGAGCTCGGAACCTTCCTTGGGAACGATGTACTTCACGGGCGGCGCAGGCGTCTGCCCCTGCAGCGCCTCGAAGTCGCCGTTCCAACCCATCGAGTAGTACATGGTTCCGTTGGTCAGGTTGGCCTTGTAATCGGTCGACGTAATAGCGCCAACATGAGGCTTGAACTTGACCAGCAGGTCTTTCGCCTTGGATAGCTCCTGGTCGCTGTCCGAGTTGTACGAATAGCCGAAGTACTTGAGCGCCATCCCCACCGTTTCCGTCGCCCCGTCGAGCACGGTGACCTTGCCGCTGTACTTCGAGGCGTTGTCGAAGAAATCCTTCCAGCTCGTCATCGGCACCGTGACTTTGTCGGTGCGGTAGCCGAAGCCGGTCGTCCCCCAGTCCTTGGGCACGCTGTACTTGCTCCCGGGGTCATAGCCGGGGTTGCGGAAGCGCGCGTCGACATGGCTGAAGTTCGCCAGTTGTCGCTTGTCGAGCGGCAGTAGCAGCCCCTTCTGGATCATGATCTCCACCATGTAGCCGGTCGGCACCACGATGTCGTAGCCCTTGGCGCCGGCGATGATCTTGGCCAGCATGTCCTCGTTACTGGCATAGGTGGCGGCGGTGACCTGGAGGCTGGGGTATTTCGCCTGGAAGGCCTTGAGCGTGTCGGGACTGAGGTACTGGTCCCAGTTGTAAATGCTGAGCGCGTTCTCCATCGGTCCGACCGGGGTCTCGCTGGCGGCCGCGTTGTTAACCGCGGCATTTCCGCCGCAGGCAGCGAGGATCAGGCCGCCGGATGCGGCGGCGGAGAGCACCAGGAAATCGCGTCGAGTCAGGTCGCTCGGCTTGATACGGTTCATCCGTTGTTTCCTCCCTCTTCCGGTTTGCGATCGGCGCTCGGCAGCACGAGGCTGACGTCCGGCTTCCAGCTCAGATACACCTGGGCACCTGGCGCGATCGGCGAATTGGTGCCGTTGGATCCGAGATTTTGCCGCCGAACCACGACGTCGGCCCCATGCGCCAGGCGCACGCGGTATTCGGTCTGCTCCCCCAGAAAAACGCCGGCGATCACCCGACCGCTCACGACGTTGAGTGTCGGCGCAGGCGGAGCGGCATCGATCTCGATCTTTTCTGGCCGCACCGCAACCGTGACACGGTCGCCGCTGCTTTGGGCCTGGCTGCTGGTGCACCAGACCCGGAGCTGCTGTGCGGTTTCGACCAGCACGCGGTCGTTTTCTCGCGCTATCACCACCCCCTGAAAAAAGTTGGTCAGGCCGATGAAGTCGGCGACGAACGACGTGGCCGGATGTTCGTAGATCTCGCGCGGCGTGCCCTCCTGCAGGATGCGGCCGTCGTGCATGACCGCGATCCGATCGGACATCGTAAGCGCCTCTTCCTGGTCGTGCGTGACGTAGACGAACGTGATCCCCACCTCCTGCTGGAGACCTTTGAGTTCGACCTGCATTTCTTTGCGAAGTTTCAGGTCCAACGCGCCAAGCGGCTCGTCGAGCAGTAAGACGGTCGGGCGGTTGACCAGCGCGCGGGCAAGGGCGACCCGCTGCTGCTGGCCACCACTGAGCTGACGCGGATAGCGACTCCCGAGATGACCGAGTTTCACCATCTCGAGCGCGCGACCGACGCGAACGTCGCGGTCCGTGCCGTTGACCTTCTTTTGCTGCAGGCCGAAGGCGACGTTCTCGCTCACGGTCATGTGCGGGAACAGGGCGTAGTGCTGAAAGACCGTATTGACGTCGCGCCGGTAGGCGGGCATCGATGCCACGTCCTTTCCGCCGATCAGAACCCGGCCTTCATCGGGCTGCTCGAACCCCGCGATCAGGCGCAGCGTGGTCGTCTTGCCGCATCCGCTCGGGCCCAGCAGCGAGTAGAAGTGGCCGTGCCCGACGGCCAGGTCGATGCGATCGACGGCGCGGGCGCCCGCATATCGCTTGGAGACCGCGCGCAACTCGACATCGTTGGCCGCCGGTGCCGCCACTTCCCCTCCCGGATCCTACTTAAGCGCTGCTTTAGACCGAGTAATACGGCTTAAGCGCGGCGTTGTCAAGCGTGGGGCAACGGACGGGTCAGCGGCTGCTTGGCAACGAGCGAGGACGCGTCGCTTCATAGCGAGCAATGTCAGCGTCCTGGCGGAGGGTGATGGCGACTTCATCCCACCCGTTCAGTAGGCATTCGCGGTTGAACGGGTCGACGTTGAAGGTCGCTTCGAACCCACCGGCAGCAACCCGCTGGGCGACCAGGTCGACCGTTATGTCCATGCCAGGCTCCTCGGTTGCGAGCCGGATCAGCTCCGTAATTTCGGGCTGTGGGAGCTCGAGGGGGAGGAGGCCGCTGCGAAAGCTGTTGCTCTTGAAGATGTCGCCGAACGACGGCGCGATCACGACCCGAAATCCGGCGTCGAGCAACGACCAGGCCGCGTGCTCGCGCGAGGATCCGCACCCGAAGTTGGCGCCGGTGACGAGGACCTGGGCGCCGCGATACTCGGCCCGATCGAGAATGAAGTCGCCCTGGCGTCGCCAGTCGAAGAAGAGGAACGGTCCGTATCCCGAGCGCTCGATGCGTTTGAGGAATTGCTTGGGGATGATCTGGTCGGTGTCGACGTCGGCTCGATCGAGCGGGGCCAGGATGCCGGTGACGCGGGTGAAGGCGTCCATCAGTTACCTGAGAACTCGCGAACGTCCACGAGGTGTCCAGCGATGGCGGCGGCGGCGGCCATCGGCGGGCTGACCAGGTGGGTCCGCCCTCCACTCCC
>JGI12709J13192_1000157_pt1 | contig 12397 bp, 12 predicted proteins | sample BlaSpr_A8_OM3_M3_FD_13192 | JGI IMG/M metagenome (IMG submission 13192)
CGGGCCAGGCCTTCGATATCGTCGGGCCGCGGATTCATCCTCGCTTCTCCTGTTCGTTGAGCCGCCGGCGCAGGCCGTGGACGGCACGAAAGAGCAGGAGCTTTACGGCGCCTTCGCTTCGATTGAGGATCACGCCGATCTCCTTGTTCTTGAGCCGCCCCTCGAACTTGAGCAGGACGGCCTCTCGCTGGTCGAGCGGCAGCTTCTGCACCGCGCGGTGGAGCTCATCGCCTTGCTCCCGGCGCAGCCAGACCCGCTCGGGATCGTTCTCGCCGCTGCCCGCGATCGGGTCGGGCAGCTCGATCCAGGGCGGCCGCCGCCGCCGCTTGGACATCAGGTTCGAGGCGACTTTGTAGAGCCATGCTGAATATGGGATTCCTCGCCATTCGAAATCGTCGAGGCCCTCCAGCGCGCGCTGGAACGTCTCGCTCGCCAGGTCCTCCGCCTCCTCGCGCCGGCCGGAGTGGTAATAGCAGTACGAGTAGATCTGATCGAAGTAGCGGTCGTAAAGCGCGGCAAACGCCTTGCGATCGCGCTTGGCGGCTTCGATCAAGCGCGCCTCATCCTGCAACTCCGCCGCCGAACGCTGGGTCACGCGGTTGACCTATCCATATATGTACCTTCCGTGGTGAAGGTTACGCGATCACCCCAACTTGCTTACCGACCGTGGCGAAGGCTTCCAGCGCCCGGTCGAGCTGGGCGTCGGTGTGCACGCTCGTGACGATGGTGCGGATTCGCGCCCGGCCCTCGGCGACAGTTGGGAAACCGATCCCCTGGGCAAAGACGCCGAGCTTGAAGAGGCGGTCGGAGAAGTCCATGGCGACCGCTCCCTTGCCGACGATCACCGGCGTGATCGGTGTCTCACTGGCCCCGGTTTCGAAGCCGAGACGTTTCAGTCCGTCTTTGAACCGGGCGGTGTTCTGCCACAACCGGTCGATGCGCTCCGGCTCGACGAGCAGCACGTCGATCGCCGCGATGCAAGCCGCCGCCACGCCGGGCGGGTGCGAGGTGCTGAACAGAAACGGCCGAGCCCGATGGATCAAGAAATCCCGAACCGTTTGCGGGCCCGCCACGTAGCCTCCCAGCACCCCGATCGCCTTGGAGAGCGTCCCCATCTGCAGGTCGACCCGCCCGTCCAGGCCGAAGTGGTTGACGGAACCCCGACCGTTCTTACCGAGGACGCCGCTGGCGTGCGCGTCGTCGACCATGACCAGCGCGCCGAATCGCTCGGCCCGCTCGACGATCGCCGGCAGTGGCGCGATGTCGCCGTCCATGCTGAAGACGCCGTCGGTTACCACCAGCTTGACCCGCTTCCCGCGGTGCAGTTCGAGGTGACGCTCGAGATCATCCATGTCGCGATGCTTGAAGATCGACCGCTCGGCCTTGGACAGACGGATGCCGTCGATGATCGAGGCGTGGTTCAGTTCGTCGCTGATGATGACGTCGCCCTCCTTCACCAGAGACTGGAGCACGCCCAGGTTCGCCGTGAAGCCGGATTGAAGGACGAGGGAGGCTTCCGTGTGCTTGAACTCGGCAAGCCGGCGCTCGAGATCCTCGTGCACCGTCATCGTGCCCGCGATGGTACGTACGGCGCCCGAGCCGGCGCCCCACTTTTCCGTCGCTTCGATCATGGCGGCCTTCAGCCGGGGGTGGGTGGTGAGCCCGAGGTAGTTGTTCGACGACAGGTTGAGGACACGCTTGCCGTCGACGATGACCTCGGTGTCCTGGGCCGAGCCCAGCACGCGGAGCGGGCGGAAGAGCCCTTGCCGGCGCATCTGGTCCAGCTCGTCCGCTAGGAACTGGGTTTTCTTATCAGTGATCATGGAATCCTCCTAGCCGCCATTGGGCAGCAACACGACTTTCCCTGACCGGCCGCTCTTCATCTGGGCCATCGCCTCCTGAAAGTCGTCGAGTGGGAACCGGTGGGTGATCAAGGGCGACACGTCGACCAAGCCCTTACTGAGATAGTTCGACGTGCGCTCCCACGTATCCCAGATGCGCCGGCCGAAAATGCCGTAGATCGTGATGCCTTTGGTGACCACCAGCTCGTTGAGGTCGAGAGTGACTGGCTGGTCACCGATGCCGAGCAAACTCATCCAGCCACCGCTGTGGAGGACCTGCAGGCCCTGCTCGATCGCCACCGGGTGACCCGACATCTCCAGCACGACGTCGACGCCGACACCGCCATTGATCTTGCGGATCTCCTCGACCGTCGAGGCGGACGGGGCGAAAACCCCCGTCGCGCCCATCCGCTCCGCGAGCTCACGCCGGTAGGGGTTGGGCTCGATGGCATACACGGCCGCGGCCCCCTCGGCCCGAGCAATGCCCACCGCGCAGAGGCCAATTGGGCCGAGTCCGAAAATCGCGACCGCGTTGTCCTTCAGTGGGCCGGCCGTGGCGGCATGGACGGCATTCCCGAATGGTTCTTGCAGCGCGGCGATTTCCGGGGTCAGACCCGGGTCGTTCCGCCAGCAGTTCTCCGCCGGCAGCAGCACGAAGCGGGCGAAGGACCCGTCGCGGTCCACGCCGAGCACCCGGACGTTTTCGCAAAGGTGATAGAGACCGCGCTGGCACTGGCGGCAGGTGTGGTCGACCACGTGGGTCTCGGCGGCGACGAACGTGCCTGGGATCAACTCCCGCACCTCCGGCCCGGTGGCGACGATCCGGCCAGACATCTCGTGCCCGAAGACCCGCGGCGGATGGATGTGGCGGCGAGCCCAGTCGTTCCAATCGAAGATGTGAACATCGGTGCCGCAGATGGAGGATGCGGCGACCTCGATCAGCACGTCCTTGCCCTTCGGTTCAGGGATGGCGACCTGGTCGATCTCGGCGCCCGGACCGGCGGTGGCTTTCACCACAGCCGTCATGGACGTCATGGCCTACATCTTACTGGCGATCAAACCCGTATTCTGAAGGTCGAAATTCGTCCAGGAGGGTGCCATGCGAGCGTATGTGCTCATCAACGCGTCGGCGGGGAAGGCCATCGAGGTGTCGAAGTCGCTTCAGGGCGTCAGTGGGATCGCGCTGGCGGACGCCATCACCGGCGAGTACGACGTGATCGCCCAGGTGGAGGCGCCGGACGTGGCCGGCATCGGCTCCATCATCGTGGAGAAGATCCAGAAGATCGACGGTGTCTTCAAGACCGTGACCTGCCTGGCGGTACGCTAGCGGAGCTGGCCGTAGGCGCGGTCGACGGAGATTGACAGCAGCAACCGCTGCTCGGTGACCATGGCGGCGTCGTACTCCGCCCAATCGGGGTGCTCGCCGCGGACCTTCCGGTAGTAATGGCGCAGCGCCTCCGCCAGCCCCTCGCCCTCCACCAGCTCGGCGGTTCCCTCGGCGACGAGGTATTCGTAGCGGTCGCGCCCCTGGACATGCAGGCTGGCGCGAGGATCCCGCTGCAAGTTGTGCGTCTTGGCGCGCGTCCGGGTCACCGAGATCTTGATCCGGCCGTCGTCATCGAGGAAATAGAGGATGTTCGAGAGTTGAGGGCGGCCATCGCGCTTGATCGTGGCCAAGATGCCGTCGTGGCGCACCTTCAGGAACTGCCGCGCGCGTTCGAGATCGATCATCCCCAGGAAATGCTACAGCCGGCGCCCGAAGGCACCGGCTGTATTGAAGTCAGCTTAAAAAGCTAACCTACTTCTTCTTCGACGACTTCTTCGCGGCTTTCTTCTTTCCGCCTGCTTTCTTCTTTGCGGCCATCCGGGCTCACCTCCTTCTTAGCAAGATTCCCCCGGTCGGCCGCTGTGACGCCGCCGCCAAACGCGCGTGAGCGCCACGGTTAACGTGGACGCGCGGGCGCCGGCGAGGCCGGTAACCGGAAGCAAAGAGAAGAGAGAAAAATGAGGGGAGCGACGGCGCGTCGCAATCGACCCTCTGTGCCCACGATGCCACGCGTCGACACTCATCGATGTGGCCCGCGGAGTTTTTTGAGTGTTGCCCTTCTTCAGGTCCTCGCCCTGATCGACGCGACGATCAGAGCGCGGCTCAGCGCTCATTAAGTGCGACCATAGCATGAATTGAGCCGCTTTGCATACTCTCGGCCCAATTTTTTTCGCGCGGGGCGTCGATAACGGGTCGCTCGCGGGTCATCGAAGAGAATTTTTCAGAATTTTTCCGCGCTTACGGACAGCGACCGCCATCACAGCAGGTTTCGTAATAGAGGCCGCATCCATGACAGCGAAATTTGCGTCCATCCCAGGTCGTTGAGGCTCCGCAGGGACATTCCGGTCCTTCATGCGACCACATTGGATGAACATCAGCACGTGCATCGCGCCGGATGGAAGGTTGAGACGCCGCTTGGCCGTAGCGCAGCGAAGGCTCAGCTCCGCTGACGGCGTCGCGAAGGGAGGAAACCGGCTGGGTTTCCTCCCTTCGATCTACGAGCAACCGCTCGTGCTGCCGCAGTTAAGACACTTGTAGCAAGTGCCATTGCGAATCATGATCGAGCCGCAGTCAGAGCACGCCGGCGCGTCCTCCTGGCCCACGAAACTGATCTTGATCGGGTTCGAATCCGCCGGTGCGGGCTTGATCGGGGCTGGCGCAGGAGCTGCCGCCGCGGCAGGTGATGCCTCGATCTCGATGACCGGGTCGCGCCGTACGATGCCGATCGCTTCCTGCTGCGTGCCGCTCAAGAATTTGGACGCGAGCCAGCGGAAGATGTAGTCGGTGATCGACTTGGCGATCGGGATTTCCGGATTCTTCGTAAATCCAGATGGCTCGAACCGGGTGTGCGCGAATTTCTTCACCAGGACCTCGAGCGGGACACCATACTGGAGCGCTAGCGAGATGCTGGTGGCGAAGGCATCCATCAATCCGGAGATGGTGCTGCCTTCTTTGGACATCACGAGGAAGATCTCGCCCGGCCGGCCGTCCTGGTAGATGCCGACCGTGATGTAGCCCTCGTGACCCTGGATGTCGAACTTGTGGGTGATCGCCCGCCGCTCGTCCGGCAGCTTCCGACGCACGGCACGGGCAGGCTCGGCCGCAACCACCTCTCGGGTCGCCGCCACCTCCGTGGTCGCCCCCTTCTTGCTGTCGAGTGCCGTGTTGAGCGGCTGGGAGCGCTTGGAGCCGTCGCGGTAGATGGCGATCGCCTTGAGGCCCATCCGCCACCCCTCGAGGTAGACCTCCATGATGTCTTCGGGCGTGGCGTTCTCCGGCATGTTGACCGTCTTGGAGATGGCGCCGGAGATGAACGGCTGGGCGGCGGCCATCATCTTGACGTGCCCCATGTAGTGGATGGTGCGTGAGCCCTTGGCCGGCTTGAAGGCGCAATCGAAGACCGCCAGGTCGTCGGGGCGCAGGTGCGGGGCGCCCTCGATGGTGTCGTTCTCGTCGATGTACTGCAGGATCTCGGACACCTGGGCCTCGGGGTAGCCGATCCGGCGCAGCGCGATCGGCACCGTCTGGTTGACGATCTTGAGCATGCCCCCCCCGACCAGCTTCTTGTACTTGACCAGGGCGATGTCAGGCTCGATGCCGGTGGTGTCGCAATCCATCATGAACCCGATCGTCCCGGTGGGCGCGATCACGGTCGCCTGGGCGTTCCGGTAGCCATAGAGGTCGCCGAGCTGGCAGGCCTTGTCCCAGGCATCCCGGGCGGCGCTCAGCAGCGGCAGCGGCACGTGGGCCGGGTTGATGTGGTCGACCGAGTTCCGATGCTGGTCCATGACGCGCAGCATGGGCTCGCGGTTGGTGGCAAAGCCGTTGAACGGACCCTTCTTCTGAGCTATCCTCGCTGACTGCGCGTACGCCTCGCCCGTCATCACTGCGGTCAGCGCGGCCGCCACGTCGCGACCGGCATCGCTGTCGTAGGGCAGGCCGGACGCCATCAGCAGCGCGCCAAGGTTCGCATAGCCGAGCCCGAGCGGCCGGAAGTCCTTACTGTTCTTGGTAATCGCCTCGGTCGGATAGCTGGCGTTGTCAACCAGGATCTCCTGGGCCGTGATCAGCACCCGGCACGCCTCGCGATAGGCCTCGACATCGAACTCGCCGCGCTCGTCGAGGAACTTCATCAGGTTGATGGAGGCGAGGTTGCAGGAGGTGTCATCGAGGAACATGTATTCGGAGCATGGGTTCGAGGCGTTGATCCGGTCGGTGTTGGGGCTGGTGTGCCAGTGGTTGACGGTGGTGTCGTACTGCAGTCCCGGATCGCCGCACGCCCATGCGGCGTCGGCCATCATTCGCATCAGGTCACGGGCCTTATAGGTGTCCATGATCTGGCCGGTCGTAATGGCGAAGGTGTGCCAGTCAGCGTCCTCCTCCACGGCTTTCATGAAGTCGTCCTTGACCCGGACACTGTTGTTGGAGTTCTGGAAGAAGATCGAGCTGTAGGCAGGGCCGTTGAAGGACGGGTCATAGCCTCCTTCGATCAGCGTCCAGGCCTTGCGCTCCTCCTCGACCTTGCAGTTGATGAACTCGACGATGTCGGGATGATCGGCGTTGAGGATGACCATCTTGGCCGCCCGACGGGTCTTCCCACCGGACTTGATCACGCCGGCGAAGGCGTCAAAGCCCTTCATGAAGGACACGGGGCCGGAGGCCGTGCCGCCACCCGCCAACAGCTCGCGTGAGGAGCGAAGCGGTGAGAGGTTCGAGCCCGTGCCCGAGCCGTACTTGAAGAGCATGCCCTCGGTCTTGGCCAGGGTGAGGATCGACTCCATCCGGTCCTCGACCTTATTTATGAAGCACGCACTCAACTGAGGGCGTTGCTCGATGCCGGCGTTGAACCAGACTGGACTGTTGAAGGCGGCTTTCTGGTGCACCAGGAGATGCGTCAGCTCGTCACGGAAGATTTCCGCGGCTTCCGGTGTCGCGAAGTAGCCCTGCTTGTTCGCCCACCCATGGATGGTGCGGACCACTCGGCCGATCAGCTGCTTGACGCTGCGCTCCCGCTCCGGCGTCCCAATGACCCCACGGAAGTATTTCGAAACGACCACGTTGGTGGCGACCTGCGACCAGGTGGTCGGGATCTCCACCTCGTGCTGCTCGAAGACGATCTCACCCTTTTCGTTGGTGATGACAGCCTCGCGCGTCTCCCACTGCACCTCGTCGAATGGGGCTGTGCCCGGGCGGGTGAAGTACCGTTTCCAGGGAAGGCCGTTACGGTTGCGCTTGGCAACACTGGCGGGGGCGGCCGGGGTCACGCTGGGTCGGTCGGTCGACGTCTTTTGGGTGGATCGGGCCATCGATGAACCTCCAAAGGGTGGGGTGGAGAGCGGCCCACATCGTATGCCGTAGGATGAGGCCTGTCAAGCAGTTTACCACAGCCTGTAGGGTTTTCTTAATGCCCTGGACACAACATATGCCCGTATCGACCAGGTGTTGATCTGGGGCCTCGCGCTCTGTTTGGTGGCAGCGGTCCTGCTTCGAATCGCCGCTCGGGAAGGCCGACGGGCGGCCCTTTTCACCAGCGCCTTCTGGATCACGTTTCCCCAGTTCGCCCGCTACCGGCTGAAGCGGGCCTGGCCATCCGTGATCTACCTGGCCGTCGGCATCCTACTACTTATATGGGGGCTGGTTTTGCTCTTCCAGTGGCTGCTGGCGTACTTTGCCGCCCGGATGGGCCACCCGCTGGTTTAAGCCAGCACCGAAACCCGTTTCCACGGAGCCACGTTAGGTTCATCGTGTGGCGACGAGCGTTGATCTTGATTCTTGGATTTCCGCTTCTCCTGGCGGCCTGTCAGCCCGCCGCACAGACCGTTCCGAGTGTTTCGCCACAGGTTGCCTCGGCGAGGCCCGCACCGAACCGTCTCCCCGTCTCAGATGCGCTGATCTCGACGTCGGACACCCGATCGTACCTCCTGTTCCAACTCCCAGGTGAGGACCACCTTCGCGGCGTGAGCTGGGATGGAGCGACCAGCGGGGTTATCGCGGGTCAGGTCGGTGCGCAAGCGATCTGGTCTGCGCAAGCGCCGGACGGGTCGCGCTACATCGCCGATAGCGTCGTCTACGACCGCCAGGGCCATTCGTTGGGCGCCATTCCCTGGCCGGATAAGGGTTATTCGGGCTCGTGGTCGAGCGACGGGAAACTCTTGTGCGACGCCGTCCCGGAATCACCGACCACGGGTGCGCTGATGCGGCTGGACGTGGCCGCTCTCGGCCACGCGCCAAGAGTCGTGACTCGCGCCTACGCGATCTACAGTGATAACGCAACCTACCCCGTTCTGGCGTGTGACACGACGCGGGACCGCGCCATCGTGGCCGTTCTTGGCCAGGGAATCGCGCTCGGGCATATCTGGGTGTTTCGGCTTTCGAACGGCACCCTCATTCGCTCGATCGACAGTCCCGGTTCCTGGGCTGCCGTCTCAAACGATGGAGCGCTGCTCGCGGTAGCTCAGCCGACCAGTAGCGGCGCTACGCGCACGACGATTCAGCGTACCGATGACGGCACGACGGTGGGAACCGTTGACAATTTCACGGCTCACGGATTTTCCAGTAATGGCTCTCTTCTGGTCGGAACGACCGACCCCGATTCGACCGTCCTCCTCGATTGGCGTACGGGTCGACGCATCTGGAGTCACAGCGGTCTTCCGTATGGCGGGTTCTTCGCTGAGCCGGCCGGTGAGCGGGTTGCTATCGGCCTGGGCTTCACGGGCGGCTCAGATATCGCCGACGTTTACATCGTGGCGCTTGATGGCTCGGCCGTACTTCTGCCGGCTCATGTGCGCGCCGCCCTTCAGTTTTAGCTCGCCAGCTCGCGTTTGCGCTGCTTGATGCGCTCGCCGGCGTCCAGCACGCGCTTTCGCATCCGGATCCCTTTCGGCGTCACCTCGACCAGCTCGTCATCCTCGATGAAGTCGAGGCACTCCTCGAGTGACATCTCGCGCGCCGGCACCAGCTTGACGGTCGCGTCCTCGGTCGAGGCGCGCATGTTCGTCTTTTGCTTCTGCTTGGTGGCGTTGACGTCGATATCGCCGCCGCGACGGTTGAGGCCGATGATCATGCCCTCGTAAACCTGGGTGCCGGGGCCGATAAACGGCTGACCACGTTCCTGCACGCCCTGCAAGCCGTAGGCAACGGCCATCCCGGTCTGGCTCGCGGTCAGCACCCCGTTGCGCGTCCTNGGCGGTAGCGTCCGCCACCGCTCCCAGCCCACCAGCCGGGTTGACATGACGCCCGTCCCTCGGGTCAGCGTAAGGATCAGGCTGCGCAGGCCGATCAACGCCCGCGTTGGCGCCAGGTAGGTCAGCCGGGCTCCGCTGCCGGCATCGGTTCGCATCGTCTGCAGCTGCGCNCCACGGGAGCCGAGCGCCTCGGTAATCGCGCCCACCGAGTCGAGGCTGCAGTCGATGATGCACTCCTCCACCGGTTCGTTTCGCTGGCCGTCGATCTCGCGCGTGATGACCGCGGGGCGCGACACCTCGAACTCGTAACCCTCGCGCCGCATGGTCTCGATCAGGATCGCCAGGTGCAGCTCGCCCCGNCCGCTGACNTCGAAGATGTCGGCCGTTGCCCCGTCGGCGACTTTGAGCGCCACATTGGTTTGCAATTCGCGCTCCAACCGCGCGCGGAGCTGGCGCGAGGTGCTGCTGGTGGTCGCCTCACGACCGGCGAAGGGCGACTGGTTGACAGAGAATTGCATCCGTAGGGTCGGCTCACTGACCTCCAGCCGCGGCAAGGGTTCCGGATGCTCGGGGTCCGCCACGGTGTCGCCNACCGCGATGTCGGGCAGGCCTGAGATNTACACGATCTCNCCNGCCGACGCGGATTCGGCAGGCCGCCGCTGCAGGGCTTCGACCGTCAGCAGCGTGGTGATCTTCTGGCGGGGGCCGATGCCGCTTTCGCTGCAGCGGACCACGTCCTGGCCCGGCCGGATGGTGCCTCGGGTGATCCGGCCAATCGCCAGCCGGCCGATGTGATTGTCGTGATCGAGGTTGCTCACCAGCAGTTGCAACGGACCGTCGCGATCCCCGAGCGGCGGCGGAATGTAGGTCAGCAGCGCATCGAGCAGCGGCTCAAGGGTCGTTCCCGGGTGGCGCAGATCCACCGTCGCCGTCCCCGTGCGCGCGTTGGTGTAGATGACCGGCGCGCTTAGCTGCTCGGAATTTTTGGCCAGCTCGAGCAGCAGGTCATGGGTCGCCTCCACGGTCTCCGCCGGCCGCGCGTTGACGCGGTCGATCTTGTTGACGACGATGATCGGCATCAGACCGAGCTCGAGGGCCTGCCGGAGCACGACCCGGGTTTGCGGCATCGGACCTTCCAGCGCGTCGACCAGCAGCAGGCAGCCCTCCGCCATGCCGAGCACTCGCTCGACCTCGCCGCCGAAGTCGGCATGACCTGGCGTGTCGATGATGTTGATCTTGACGCCGTGATACCGAATCGAGGTGGTCTTGGCCAGGATGGTAATGCCCTTCTCTCGCTCCAGGACGTTCGAGTCCATGATCAGCTCGCCCACCTGCTCGTGGGCCGCAAACACGTGCGACTGCTTCAGGAGCGCATCGACCAGCGTGGTCTTGCCATGATCCACGTGCGCGATGATCGCGACGTTGCGCAGGTCATCCCGACGAGTGGACTTCATTCGTGCTGAGCCTCGCGCAGCTCTCGGTCGATCTCGGCCTGGTCGCGCTGGGTGCTGGCAGCAGCACGATCGATCCTTATGCGCTGCCGATCCAGACTGGCCGCCGAACGGTCGAGGGCAAACCGGGAACGCTCGATTTGTTCGCGGGCGGTTCGGATAGCGTCGATCGCCGACTGCTTGCTGTCGAGGCCCTCGAGCTCCACGAACCGGCCATGTGCGCGGATCCGCTGCTCTTGTTGCTCGAGCGCCCGATGCCGCTCGTCGAGGGCGCGCTCTCTGACGTCGGCCTGATGCTGCCGTTCGTCGGCGAGCCGCTCCCGCTGGTCGGCCAGGCTTTCCCGCTCATCCGCCAGCCTGTCCCGCTCATCGGCCAGCCGGTGCCGCTCCTCCACTGAAGACGCCTGTTCCGCAGCCACGTTACGCGACTCCTTCGCCGCGCTGGCTTGCCGGCTCCTGGAGAAAGTCCAGCACCAGCCGGTTGAACCGATCCGGTTCCTCCATCTGCGGCGTATGGCCACTGTCGTCGAAGATCTCGAGGCGTCCGTTCGGAATCCGACGCATCGCCACCTGGGCCTGACTCGCCGGAAAAATGTGGTCGTGGCCGCCCCAGATCAGCAGTGTCGGCATCCGCAGTTCCGGGAGCCCGTCCTCGACGACGACGCCATCGCGAAGCTGCCGCATCCCGGCGATCGAGCGCAGGGCCGAAAGATAGGCGGCGCGATATTCGGGGGTGGCGAGCAGGGTACCGTGGTTCGCGATTCGCTCATCACTCCAGATGGTGTCAACGCGGTTTGGACGCTTCAAGTACCAGCCCCAGAACCGCCGGATGACCGCCGGGTTCATCTGTCGTAACGCCCGGGCCGTGCCGCGGAGCGTCAGCTCACCGAGTCCGCGTGTCAGCAAGATCGAATAGGCGAGTACCCGCCGCGGAGCCCCGACGCCAAGCGCATCGACGAGCACGAGTCGCTCGACCTTCTCCGGTGAATCGAGCGCCAGGCCGAGCGCGACGCGCCCGCCCATCGAAACACCCATCACGGCGGCCCGCTCGATGCCCTCCGAGGTCATCAGGTCAGACACCGCCCTCACGAAGAGCTCGATCGTGTATGCGAGCACCGGCTTGTCCGAGCGACCGAACCCCGGTAGGTCGATGGCGAACACCCGGTGATGCGCGGCGAGCGGCTCGAGGTTGTAATGGAACTCAACCGACGCCGAGCTTCCGAGACCGTGGACGAGCACCAGCGGCGGGCCACTGCCACCGCAGAAGTAGTGCAGATTGACCCCGTCGATCGTCACGGTCTTGCTTTCGAACGAGGGGAACGGCTCGGCCACGAGTTGAGTTTATCGGCGTCGGCGTTACGCGGAGCGGGTCGAGACTGGAGCAGCAAACCCGAAATACGCGAGCACGCCACCCGTCACGAGGTGAAGCGCGATGTCGCTGCCGCCGATGTAGAGCAGTCCGAACGGGTTGGCGACGCCGAACCCGATAAGGCCGAGCAGCAGAAGGATCACGCCAACCACCCGGCAGAACGTCTTCGAGTTGGGCACACTGCTGGCAGCCGCGAGGCCGCCGATGCCGATCACCACATGAACCAGGTTGTGCACGAGGTTGACCTTGAAGATTCCAATCAGCTCGTGGTTGAAAAAGCCCAGGATCCCAGCCACGAGATAAATGGCGCCGAAGACGGCCGCCACGGCCTGCACCGTCGATCGACTACCCACTGGCGTGCCGGCCGCGCAACTCACGGTAGGCGGCCTCGATGCGAGCGGCGGCGTCGCCCTGCAGCTCGGGGAGGTTGATGGCGACGTTCCCGAGCGATCCGCTCAAGCCGGTCTGTAACAGCTCGCTCCCAACCGCCAGGTCCGAGGCGGTCA
>JGI12709J13192_1000164_pt1 | contig 12337 bp, 9 predicted proteins | sample BlaSpr_A8_OM3_M3_FD_13192 | JGI IMG/M metagenome (IMG submission 13192)
CCCCGCCTCACTGATGAAGGGAAACCGCCGCGCCGCCCCTTTCAGGAGCGGCTCGAAGCGGTCCTGGTCGGGAGTCACCGACGTTCCGGCGTGGTCCCAGGGAACACCGTCGATCCACCGCGCGTTGGGGTTCAGTTCGTAGCCGCCCAGCACCNCCCCTCCCGCCTCGGCCTTGCCGTAGATGAGGTTGTCGGGGTCACGGAAGCAGGGCATGTTTTGCGGCAGCTCGGCACCCTCGACCGCCTGCAGCGCGGCATGCTGGTGATCGACCGGCGTGGACACGACAAATGCCCCGGCCATTGCAGCCACCTGAGGGGCCCAGATGCCACACGCGATCACCACCACCTCAGCCTCGATCCGGCCGGCCGGCGTCTGCACCGCCTGGATGGCGCCTCGGGCCGACAGTTCGATCCCGGTCACCTGGGTATCCGTAAGCATCTTGACGCCGAGGTGGCGGGCGGCCTTTGCCAGCGCGAAGGTGGCCGTGTGGGGATCGAGGGCGCCGTCTCCCGGCACCCAGACTGCACCAAACAACGAATCCATGCTGATGGCTGGCATCAATCGCGCGGCCTCCGCAGCCGAGACGAGATCGACGTCCAGCCCGATCGCGTGGGCCCGACTTACGCCCCGTTGCTGCTCCATCAGCTGCTCGCGGCTGGAGGCGAAGCGCAGGCTGCCGACAGTCTCAAAGATGCCCAGCCGTTGGTAGAGCTCGATGCTGTAGCGACGGAACCGCATCATGGTGGGCGATGGGTTGAACTGGGTGACCAGCCCCGCCGCATGACACGTCGACCCGCTAGTCAGGTCGGCCTTTTCGAGCAGCACCGTGTCTCGCCATCCCGCCTGCGCCAGGTGGAAGGCAACGCTGGTGCCGGTGATCCCGCCGCCAATGACGACGGCGCGCGCACGGCTCGGTAATTGAGTCATGCGCGCGCCGCTCCAGTCAGATCGTCGAACGACTACTCAACGGGGATCTCCTGGTGAATGCGAGCCAGGTCGATACCCTGCCGCTTGCGCACCACTCGAGCGACCACGTAGATGGCGATGGCGGCGAGGTAGGTTACCGCGAAGTATTGGAGCGGTAAGACGTTGGTCGTGAAGGCGGTGCCGTAGACGGTGTTGAGGGACCACTCCACGATCATGAACGCGAGGAAGATCGCGCTGATCACTCCGGTGACCGTGATGACCGGGATGCCGGCGACACGCCAGCGCGCGATGGGCGAGTTCTTGTAGATGTCAGCGCGCCGCCAGGGAAGGATGGCCGCCGCGATGACCGTCCCGAGGAAGGTAACCGCGATCACGGCCGTCGCGTCGAGGAAGATGACCTGGAACCTGGCCTGGTAGGCGAAGAGGGCGCTGACCACGATCGATGGCACGATCATCAGGATCAGCGATCCGTATGGGACGCGCCGCTTGGCCGAAATGTTGGCGGCCCACTCTGGGAGCACCCGGTCGAAGGCGGCCGCAAAGATAACGCGGGTCGACGAAAGGAAGAGGGTTCCGGCCCAGCCGAAGAACCACAGTCCCATGACCGCGATCAGCAGCGCCTGGAACAGGTGATTGCCGACCAGCCAGCCGGCGAACATGACCGGGTAGGGCCAAGTCGCTACTATCGGCGCAGCACCGCCTGCCACCGAGTTCCAGTAGGCGGCATTGGCCGCGTAGTAGAAGTCCCAGCCGATCGTTTTGAGGATCAGCAGGATAACCACGGCCACCAGGGCCACCGTCACCCACAGCCCCCAGAACATCGCATTGAAGACCTTGCGGTACTCCTTGGCACCGCGCACCTCGCCGTACAGCGTGGCTCCCCAGACCGGCCACAGAAGGTAAAAGGCGAGGAAGGGGAGGAGCAGCACGGTTGACGTGAACCCGAAGGTGCCGAACGTTACGCCGCTGGTGCCGCCCTTCTTGGCAACGTCAAGAGTGGCCTGGTAGGCGTTCCCGGAGGCGCCGAAGAGTTGGCCAGCCTCACGGTTGAAGGCGTCGACGAAGGCCTGATGGGATGAGAAGAGCAACAGCCCGACCATGACGATAAGTCCGCCCAGCCCCAGCCAGAAGCAGAACCGCTGGATCTTGGCGTAGCCCTCCATACCCAGGGTGATGACACCGCTGACAAACGCGAGGACGATCAGGCAGCTGACGAAGATGCCATTTGGGCTGGTGAAGAACGTGGCCACCCCCGTCCAGCCAAGGGTATACGCGAGCGGCGCGAAGAACTGCAGGACCAAAATGTTGGCGTAGATGGGGGTCCAGAGCCAGAGCGTGAACCACCATCCGGTGATGGCCAGCACGAAGCCAATGCCGCCGCCAAGGATGCGGCTCTGCCAGGCATAATCGCCGCCTGCCCGCGGCATCACGCTGACCAGCTGCGCATACGTGATGACGAGGAAGGTGACCAGCACACCGGTCAGCAGGACTGCGCCCAGGAGCTGCCCGTCCGGAATGGCATAGACGAACGACATGCCGTAGAGCCCGAGCGTGACGAGGTTGACCGACCAGAATGCGTATAAGAAGGCGTCGAACGTCGACCAGGCTTTGACGAGACCGGTGGCGTTACGTAAAAACAGCGTTTGCCGAGGGGCTTCGGTCGTAGTCGCCATGTACTCCTCCTTCGAAATTTGATAAACGCGAGGCGACGTGTGGGTTGTTTTAGCGCTTCACCTCCTAGCCGTTGACCAGCTGGTAGTTCTTGATGCCCTTCTTCTGGTCGAGCTCGATGATCGACGCGAGCAGCATCCCTTCTTCGTAGGCGCTGCCAGGGTTGATGGCGAGCGTCTTGCCGAGGCGTGCGATGCCCTTGCCCTCGTGGATGTGACCGTGCAGCGAGAGCATCGGCTGGTACTTGTCGATCGCCCCGCGCACCGCCGTCGAGCCAACGTGTCGGAGCACCCGGCCACCGTGCAGGGGCTTCAAGTTTTCATCCAGGGCGGGCGCCTCGTCGAGTGACGTGCCGTAGGGCGGCGGGTGGAAATTGAAGATCGCCCGGCTCATGTCCTTGATGTCGCGCAGCATCGGCTCCATCCGCCTTGTCAGCTCCTCTTCCGGCGCCTCCCGATAGGTGTGCCATGGGGTCGGGTTGGCCCAGCCCGAAGAGATCATTTCGTAGCCGCCGATATCGATCGTCTTGCCCTCGGCCAGCTCAACGCGCGGCGCGTTGGCGATCACCTCATCGATTTCCATCTCGTCATCGTTTCCTGGGGCAACAAAGACGCGCACCTTGCTGTCTTTGAGCTTCTCAGCGGCGAGCTGCATCCATCGCTCCACCGTCTTGCACATCTGCTCGGTGAAGAGTGTCTGGACTTTCTGCGGATCCTTTTCCAGCTCGGCGACCTGGGCCGAGGTCATACGGACGGGGTAATAGCCCTTGCGCTGTACCTGGCTCTCGACCTCGGCCACTTCATCACGGCTGACGCGCTGCGAAACGCCGGCAAGCGTGAGCTCATAGCTGTCGCCGTCCTCGACGATCGGGATCATCGCCTTACCGGTCATGTCCCCGCCGCAGATCAGGACGTCGGCGTTGTAGAACTTCGCCGCATTGATGAATTTCCGCCAGCAGACTTCCGAGCCGTGCAGGTCGGTGGCGTAAAAGACTCTCACTGTTTCCCTCCTACAGAACCTTGCGAATGGCGTGCTCGAAGCCGGCGACGTGCTGGCGCATGACGGACTCGGCCTTCTTGGGGTCGCGCGAAACGATGGCGTCGAGCAGTTGGCGGTGCTCCTCGACCGCTTCCTTCAATCTGACGCCGCGGTCGAGGCCGAGGAACCAGATGCGGAGGCTGAGGTTGAAACTCTCCTCCAACATCGCTTGCAAGAACGCGTTGCGCGTTACCTGATAGACCTGCCGATGGATCTGCTGGTCGAGCCGCATCAAGCCGCGCACGTCGCTCTCGTCGATCGTCTCCAGTTCGGCCATCAGGGCCTCCATGGCGGCGCGGTCGTTGGCACCCGCCCGCTCGGCCGCAAGCCGGGCGGCATAGCCCTCCATTTCGACCCGCACTTCGGTGAGTCGATGAAGGTCGGTGAGGTTGATGTCGCACACGAACGTCCCTCGGTGGGGAATGAAGCTGACCAGGTTCTCGTGCGCCAGGCGCTGCAACGCTTCCCGGATCGGGGTTCGCCCCAGTCCAAGCTCCTGACGCAGCCCGGCCTCCTCGATCACCGACCCCGGGGCCAGCTTGAGGGTGACGATCTGGTCTCGTATCAAGAGGTAGGCGCGCTCGCCCTGGGAGCGAGCCGACTTACTGTGGAGGACGACGGTGCGCAACTCCGGCGCCGAGGACGTCCGGCTTCGGATAGGACGAGCCGTCGACACGCCGCCCGCCAAGCTTCCCCTCCCGTATATCAGTCGTACACGAGCGATATATCGGCCGTTAGGCGCACGCTAGCACCCCGCCGGGGGGCCGTCAATGGGGAGGCGGCCCCGACATCAGGTGCTATCGGCCTCGGCCGAATATGAGCGGCGGCCCGTCCGTTAATGGGTGTGAGAGCGAGTGCGCTGACGCGGTCCCCGGCGGTGAAAGACCCTGCCGCGAGAGCGTCCATAGTTTCGTTTCGCCCTCGTCAGCGCTGCGTCACGGCGCTCCGACTGCCGCAAGGCTGCGCGAAATTTAGCCGCTGTTCAATCTTGGTCAGTGGCACGCCATGTCTTGCTCCCGCACGAGCGGCCTCAGCGGCAACGCGCCCAGTCGATGGTCGAGTTCAGCCTCGTGGCCCCCGTGCTCATCATGATTCTGTTCCTGATGATTGATTTCGGCCGTCTCATCTACACGTTCGGTGCGATCTCGTGGGCGACGCGGGAAGGCGCTCGACTGATCTCGCTGGCGCCACAGCAGACCACGGACTGCGCGGTCCTGAAACGCGTGGAGCAGGTCGGACAAGGCTTTCCGCTCCGCCCGGATCCCAACTCAATCGTTGGCAACACCGACCCAAACAACCCGGGGCCGCCGCTGGCGCCCACGACAAATGACGCCATTCCTGCTGGCCAGGGGTACATCTACATCTGGCCTGCCGTCGCCACGAGAGTTCCGCAGGACACCAACTGCAACGGGAACCCTCGTAAGGTCTCACAGACGGCGCGCGACGTGTCCGTGCAGGTCAAGTACAAGTGGTCGCCGCTGATGCCACTGGTCTCAAGCATCGTTCCCTCGCTGACGATCACGACCATCAGCGTCGTCCACACGGAGTACTGATATGAGCTTCAGTCACGGTCCGCTGGCGATTCACGGCAGCCGCAAGCGCGGCCAGACCCTGGTGATCTTCGGGCTCATGTCGATCGTGCTCTTTGGCTTTGCCGGGCTGGCGCTGGATGCCGGGCACATCTACCTGATGTACCGGTTGACGCAGAACGCGACCGACTCGGCGGCGCTCGCCGGCGGCAAGCGGTTGAGCGCGGCGCTGCGCTCGGTGCAGCCGAGTGGCTTGAGCGACCCCATCGTTCTGGCGGTCCACGACTACGCCCAGGCGAACGGCTACAACACCGCGCTCGCCACCGGCTGCTCCAGTACGAGCGCCGGTACCCCGAGGCTTGGCTTGACCCAGTTCAGCGCGAGCTGGGTCGACACTGGGACCTGCGCCGGAGGCTTCAACACGCGGGTGACCGCCACCTCGCCGCCCCCGGTGCTGACGGACAACTGCTCGAACGTGCCCTACAACTGCATGCAGGTCGTGATCACGCAGGTCGTCCCGAACTTCCTGATGGGGGTCCTCGGTATTCCGACCACCACCGTCACCACGTCGGCCACCGTCCTTGCACTGCCACCGGGGAACGTCGCCGCCATGCCCGCGAGCATCGCGCTCTACCTCTACCAGCCCGACAACGGGGGCCTTGTTCCGGGTACGTGTGCGGTCGGATTCACGCAATGCTTCAAGTCGACGGTCGCGCCCCAGCGCAGCCAGCTGAGCTGCGCGGCGCTGACCGCCAGCTGCCCGACGTTCTGGTCCCGGCCCGGCTCGAGCCCTCTGATCTCCGGGATCGATGGGCACATCATCCCGACCGGCGATACGGTCGCGGTGCAGTCCAAGGGGAGCATGGTGCTCCAGGACCCCACGACCTTTTGCGACTCATACGGTGGCGCCTGCGCCTCCGGGACGGTCACGGGCGCGAAAGGGTTTTCGCTGCTAGCCGGGAATACGCTGTACTGCAGCGCTCCGGTTGGCCAGGCACCCATCGCCTGCACGCCGGCCGGCCCCGGGGGAGCGCCATTGAACGCGAACTTCGGCAACGAAACGCCATTCGTCGCGCCAAACCCCTGGATGCCAGCCATCACGGCGCCCTCGAATGTCTGTGGAAGCCTGGTGCTCGATGGTGACATCGTGGCCAACAGCGGCGGCAACGGAAACTGCCTTCCCCCCGCAACCGACCCCTACCTGATCAAGCCGGGCGTCTACGGCTCGATTGTGATCAACCACGGCCTCTACGAGTTTGGCCCGGGTGTGTTCACGATTACAGGGACGGCGTCCCAGAACAGCGCGCCGGCCGGCCAGAAGGCCAACGGCATCGACCTCACCGGTGAAACTGCCGCCGACTGGGACCTATGCCCGTCCGGCTCTTGCCCTGGATGGAATCCGCCGGTCGGGCTGTGGATCGGCCACGGAAACACGCCCAGCGTCGCCGGGGCCGCAGGCAGCGCGGAAAGCTGTGGCGACGGCGGCTCGGCGCCGCCTACCACAGGCGGCGGCGACCAGACGTGGATCAAGGGATCCGGCGTGACCTTCCAGTTCGCGGGACCGTCATCCGGCGGCTTCGTCTCCACCAATGAGGTCAAATCCATCAGCCTGGCGGCGCCGGGGCTCGGCACGCAGCCGGCGACCGGAGGGGTCCCGATCCTGTTCGATCTCGAGAACAGCACCTTCATCCACCTGGACGCCGCCAGCGGCGGCGGTGGCGGCGGCGATGATGGCGGCGACGGCGCGGGCAACGTCAACAACCAGTTCGCCGGCATCATCTACCAGACGACCACGGCCAACGCGGGTGGCGTGGAGATCAACGCCGGGCTCGGTGGAACGGGGGCGGCCCTGCGGGGTCAGATCCTCGCCTACACCTACACGGCCTTTGGAATCCCGGGCGCGGCCATCCAGTTTACCGCCGGCTTCGGCGTGGGCAGCGGCCCGCCGCCCACATCGACCGGCGGATTCAACGAGACACAGATCTATGCGACCCCGGCCGCGACGCTCACCGCGGCTGCAACTTCGGGCTGGGAGACGCTGACCTGGCACTACACGGATGAATGGAAGATGGATGCCTACACCGCTTACGTGAAGATCAACAACACCACCCCGGTGTACTTCTCACAGGGCATCTGGAATCCTGCCCCCGGGGCTGGCGTCCCGCTGCCGCCCTCCGGCAACACCCCCGGCGAGACTGCCCCGGCCTATCCGAGCCTCGCGCAGGACCCCGGCAACAAGTACACGCATACCGTCACCAGCAACAACTCCTCCGACTGGACCATGAAATACAGCGACGGCTCGACCCTCGAGCTGAACGGTGGCTGGGTTTGGGGGCATGAGAATGCCATTCCCGGCGCACTTGGCAACGGGGTCGTGACGGCCAAGTACACCTTCCCAACCCCGCCCGGCCTGCAATCGACGGTCACCATCTTCATGAGTGACGGCGACCGCTGCGGCGACTGGGTAACGGTTACGGTGACCCTCAACAATGTCGGCACGTTCAACCCGGGCATTCAGAGTGTCGGTACGGTGAGCCTGGAGCAATGATGCGGATCCGGAAGAGTCGAACCCACGGTCAGGCGCTGACCGAGCTCGCCCTCATCCTCCCGGTGCTCGCCTTGCTGATGCTGGGTGCTGTGGATCTTGGCCGCGCCTTCTACCTCAGCATCGAGATCTCCGGAGCGGCTCGCTCCGGCATGCGACAAGGCGTCATCAACGGCAACACGGACATCGGCAACTCGACCCGGAGCGAACCCAACTCGGCGATTGCGAACAATATCGCCAGCTGGGGAGACGCCGGCCCCGGCGGTGTCAACGATTGCGATCCCAGCCAGGCGACTCACAAGTGTGGCGATCCGCTCGGCTGTCCGCCTGACGTCTTCACCAGCACGCCCGGTCGTCAGGTCTGCTTCGCCGTTCGCACCTGCAGCCTGACAAATGGGAGCATCGCGTGCCCAGTGGGCGGCTGGCAGACGCGTCCCGCACAGGGGTCGGACGGCGGCGGGACCACCCAGGTCCTCGACGTGCGTGTGGTCTACAAGTTCGTCCCTGCCACGCCGATTATCACGGCGTTCACCAGGGACGGCAAAGCCTTCTACCTTACCGTCGACGAATACGGACTAGAGCTCTACTGACCCGCACCGATGAGTAGGGCAAGATTGTCTCGTGCCGACTATTCGCTTTGAGGTCGCGGTGGAGGCGTCGCCGGATGCCGTGCTGGAGGCGCTCACGGACTTCGGCGACCACCGGCCCGATATCTGGCCGAACATCGACCACTCGCATTTTCGCGTGCACGGCCTTGGGCCCGCGTGGGCCGACGTGACCGAAGGCAACGTGCTTGCCTGGGAGCGCAACCGNTACGACTGGGACGCCGGCGCCGGGCATGTCGTGGTCAAGACGCTCGAGTCAGACAGCTGGGCGCCCGGCAGCAGCTGGGACTATCAAATACGGCCGACTCCGTCCGGCGGCACCCTGGTGGACGTCACGGTGACCCGCACCGGCCGCGGGCTCCGCGGGCGGCTGATCGGGTTGGGCATGACCTGGCTCGGCGTGGGGGTTCTCCGATCGCAGCTCAAGCAGGTGCTCGCCCGAATTCGCTGATAAGAGCGCGGTGTTCTCATCGCGCGGTGTTCCTCGGTATGCTGTGAGCCGGCGACGATGACAGAGGAGGGGATGCGCGTGGCAGGCCTGCCCGCCCGGGCACGGGTCGTCGTAATTGGTGCGGGGATCGTTGGCAACAGCATGGCCTACCACCTGGCCTGCCAGGGATGGAAGGACATCCTCCTGGTCGACAAGGGCGCACTGCCCAATCCCGGTGGCTCGACGGGTCATGCCTCGAACTTCATCTTTCTGACCGACCACTCCAAGGAGATGACGCTCTTCACGCTGGATAGCGTGAGGCAGTACAAGGAGCTGGGCGTCTTCACGCAGAGCGGGGGCGTCGAGGTCGCGCGGACCGCTGAGCGCGTGGAAGAGCTGAAGCGCCGGATGGCCTCGAGCAAGTCCTGGGGCATCGACGCGGAGCTGGTGTCACCGGCCGAGGTGAAGCGGCTGGTGCCTTACATCAATGAAGAGATCATTCTCGGCGGCTTCAGCACGCCGGGAATTGGCACCGTTGATTCGTTGCGCGGTGGCACTTTGATGCGAGAGAAGGCACAGGCGATGGGCGCGCTGACCGTCGCGCCGGGCACCGAAGTCACTGGCATCGATGTCGAGAACGGCCGCGTGCGGCGGGTCCGAACCGACAAGGGTGACATCGAGGCCGAGGTGGTGGTTATCACCAGCGGTATCTGGAGCCCGCGCATTGCGCGAATGGCGGGCGCCGCGATTCCGCTGAGCCCGGCGGTGCACCAGATGATCAGTGTCGGGCCGGTCCCGCTCTTTGCCGACACGGTCGGGGAGATCAAGTACCCGATCATCCGCGACATGGATACCAACGGCTACGAGCGACAGCACGGCAGTGACATGGAGGTCGGCTCCTACGATCATCGGCCAATCCTTTGGGACCCAGACGATATCCCGTCCCTTACGCAGTCGAAGCTTTCGCCGACCGAGCTGCCCTTCACCAAGGAGGATTTCGACGAGTCGCTGGAGCACGCGCTGGAGCTGATGCCGGACATCCTGGGCGATCCGCGCGTGGGCATCCGGCACGCGATCAACGGCCTGCTCTCGCTGACGCCGGACGGGTTCCCGTTGCTGGGCGAGACGCCGGAGGTGAAAGGGCTGTGGTCGGTCGCCGCGATCTGGATCAAAGAAGCGCCCGGCATTGCGCGCTGCGTCGCCGAGTGGATCACGTCGGGCGTCTCGGAGATCGACCCGTCGGGCTCGGATATCGCGCGCTTCTACGACCATCAGAAAACGCAGCCGCACATCAAGGGTCGCACCGCCGAAGGATTCAACAAGACCTACGGCATCGTCCACCCGCGCGAACAGTGGGATTCGAACCGCCGGGTCCGCGTCAGCCCGTTCTACGAACGGGAGCGAGCGCTTGGAGCGGTCTTCTTCGAAACCGCGGGATGGGAGCGGCCCAACTGGTACGACTCGAACCGGCCATTGCTGGCGGAGTACGGCGAGCGGGTGATGCCCCGCCGCTACGAGTGGGATGCGCGCTGGTGGTCGCCGATCATCAACGCCGAACACCTCGCCATGCGGGACCGCGTCGGCATGGTCGATCTGTCGGCGTTCGCCGTCTTCGACGTCGCCGGCACCTGTGCCCTCGATTACATGCAGAAGATGTGCGTCGTCCAGATGAACCTCCCGGTGGGGCGGGTGATCTACACCTCGCTGTTGAACCCGGCCGGCGGGATCAAGGCGGACCTGACTGTGATGCGGCTCGGCGCCAACCATTTCCGCGTCGTGACCGGCGGCGCCGACGGCATGCGGGACCGCAAGTGGTTCGCCGACCATTTGCCGGAAGACGGCGCGGTGCAGTTGACCGACCTCACGTCGAGCTGGGCCACGGTCGGCGTCTGGGGGCCGCACGCCCGCGACNTGCTGCAATCGATCACCGACGCCGACGTCTCCAACGAGGGCTTCCCCTTTGGGACGTGCCGCTTCATCGACCTCGGCCCGGTTCGCGCGCTGGCGTCGCGCATTTCATACGTCGGCGAGCTGGGCTGGGAAATCTACGTACCGTTCGAGCAAGGCGCGCGGCTATGGGACGCGATCTGGCAGGCCGGCCAGCCGCACCGGATCGCCCCGGTGGGGATCGGCGTGTATGGCACGACCGGGCGCCTGGAGAAGTGCTATCGCGCGTATGGGAACGAGCTCGAACAGGAATTCACCCTGGTCGAAACCGGGCTCGCGCGCCCGCAGGTCAAGCCCCAGGGCTTCATCGGCAAGGAGGCCTACCTGAAACAGCGCGCCGAACCGCCCGCGGTCATCTTGTGCACGCTTACGCTCGACGACAACACCTCGCGGTCGGGGTTCAAGCGCTACCCGATGGGGCGCGAGCCCGTCCTGTCGCCGAAGGGGGAGCGGTTGGTCGACCGGCACGGACGAGGCTCCTACGTCACGAGCGCCGGGTCCGGCCCATCGGTCGGCAAGACCATCCTCATGAGCTTTCTGCCCCCGGAGCAGGCGAAGGTTGGCACGAAACTCGCCATCGAATATTTCGGCGAACAATACCCGGCGACCGTCGCGGTGGTCGGGCCGACGCCGCTCTTCGATCCCCAGAACACCCGCGTCCGGAGCTGATCAGCCGCCGCCATGAACATCCTCGTCGGCATCAAGCGCGTTCCCGCCACGGCCGGCCAGATCACGCTGACCCCGGACGGCCAGGAGATCGATACGCGCTATCTCGGATTTACCGTCAGCCCCCACGAGGAATGCGCGGTCGAAGAGGCAGTCCGCCAGATCGAAAAGCACGGTGGCAGTTCGACCGTGTTGACGCTGGGACCCGAGCCCGCGATCGACCAGCTTCGCGACGCGATGGCGCTCGGCATCGAGCGGGCGATGCTGCTCGAGACCGATGGTCGTGACTGGGATCCCGTCGCGACCGCCTCGGCGATCGTGGATGCGATCGAGGCCGAGCGCTCCGCCGGGCGCGCCTATGACCTCGTGCTGTTTGGGAATGAGTCAGCCGACAGCGCGGGCTACCAGGTGGGCGTCCGTGTTGCCGACGCGCTCGATCTTCCATGCGTCACCGGGATCAAGGCGCTGGAGATTGCCGACGGCCACGCGACGGTTCGCCGCCAGACGGAGTCCGGCTGGGAGGTTGCCGAGGTGGCACTCCCCGCCGTGCTGACGGTGAAGGAAGGGATCAACCTGCCGCGCTATCCCTCGCTGCCCGGCAGGCTGAAAGCGAAGAAGAAGGACATCGAGCGGATCAAGCCGGAATGGCGGGATGGTGGCCTCGAGAAGGTGCGCCTCAAGCTGCCGGTGCAGGTCGGCCACACCGTCGAGATCCTCGGGAAAGATGGTGACGCGGGCGTGCAGGTGGTCGAGCTCTTGCAGCGCCTGCGGTTGCTCTGAGCATGGTCCTCGCTTTTATCGAGCACGTCGCCGGCGCGCCGACCATGCTGTCGCTCGAGGTGCTCACGATGGCCGGACGCCTCGCGCAGGAGATGGGCAGCCCACTCGAAGCCGTGGCGATCGGCTCCAAAGGATCGGCGGCCGCGGGAGTCCTGTCCTCATACGGCGTGAGCACGCTGCACGTGTCCGACGATCCGCG
>JGI12709J13192_1000165_pt1 | contig 12297 bp, 12 predicted proteins | sample BlaSpr_A8_OM3_M3_FD_13192 | JGI IMG/M metagenome (IMG submission 13192)
CAGGACCGCGGGTGTGACCTCAAAGTCGAGGCCCATGAACTCCTTGTGCCCGACGAGATACGCGACCGGCTCGCCCTTGCCGCGCTTGGCGACGTGGCCGCGATAAGCGACCAGCTCTGTTTCGGTGAGCACACGGTCGAAGTTCAGGTACAGGTCGAGACGGCGCATGCGGAGCGCGTGGGCGAGCAGGAGCTCGGCGTCGAGGCGGGCGGACTCCGAGCCGTGCTTCTGCAGGTAGTCGGCGGAGAGCTTGAGGACCTCGACGATCGTCAGGTTGTCGGACCGCCGTTCAGTTTGGCGGCCCGCTCGGCGGCCACCAGCGCGCTGACCAGGTCGTCGAGCTCCCCGTTCATCACGCGGTCCAGCTTGTGCAGCGTGAGGTTGATGCGATGGTCCGTGACGCGGTTCTCCTTGAAGTTGTAGGTCCGGATCTTTTCCGACCGGGCGCCGGTGCGCACCATGTCCCGGCGCTGCGCGCCGATCGCCTCCTGCTGCTCGGCGAGCTTCATCTCGTAGAGGCGCGCCCGCAAGACTCGCATCGCCTTCTCCTTGTTCTGGAGCTGCGACTTCTCGTCCTGGATGCTCACGACCAGTCCGGTTGGCTTGTGGGTGATCCGGATCGCCGAGTACGTGGTGTTCACGCTCTGGCCGCCGGGGCCTGTCGAGGTGGAAGTCTTCACCTCGATGTCCTCAGGCTTCAGCTCGACCTCAACGGGGTCCGCCTCGGGCAGAACGGCCACGGTCGCGGCGGAGGTGTGGATGCGCCCCTGAGCCTCAGTCTTGGGCACGCGCTGGACGCGGTGGACGCCGCCTTCGTACTTCAGCTGCGAGTAAGCGCCGTGGCCGTGGACCTCGAACTCGATCTTGTCGTAGCCGCCCATCCCGGTTGGTGACGCGTCGACGACCTCTACCTTCCAACCTTTCTTTTCGGCCCATTTCGTGTACATGCGGAACAGGTCAGCGGCGAAGAGAGCCGCCTCGTCCCCACCCTCGGCGCCTTGAATCTCAACGACGACGTCGCGGTCGTCGTTCGGGTCCTTGGGCAGAAGCAGCACCTTGAGCTTCTCGTCCAGTTCGGCCAGCAGGGATTGGGCGCGGCGCTCCTCGGCGCGGATGTACTCCTGCATCTCGGAGTCTTTTTCCTTGCGCAGCATCTCGCGTGCGGACTCGAGGTCCTGGCGCGCTCGCTTGTAGGCGTTATAGGTCTCGACGGTCTCGCGGAGAGTTCTCTGCTCGCGAGCCAGGAGCGTGAGCTTCTCGTGGTCGACCGCGACCTCGGGGCGCGCCATCTCCTGCTCGATCTCGTAGTAGCGACGCGCGATCGCCTCGAGCCTGTCAATCATCTCGTCATTCCGAGTGGCCTGGCTCCGCCAGGCCACCGCCCCCAAACACCGCGGGCAAGAACGTCCGGCTTGAATGGGGGGTTCCCCACAAGGGGGGCCTGCCCCACTTGTGCTTTTCCGCGTGGCCTGGCTCCGCCAGGCCACCGCCCCCAAACACCGCAGGCAAGAACGTCCGGCTTGGATGGGGGGTTCCCCACAAGGGGGGCCTGCCCCCCTTGTGCTTTCTCATGCGGCGGCTCCGGCTGCGTCCTCCTCACCCTCGCGGGCGCTGTTGAAGGCGGTGATGGCGACCTCGAGCATGTCGTCGGAAGGTTCGCGGGTCGTGAACTTCTGGGTGCCGAGCACCGGCAGCAGGGCGACTTTGATCACGGGGTTGGTGCGGTTGCGCGCCATGAAACGGATCAGCTCAAAGCCAACCCCGGCGATGAGCGGGATGGCGAGCAGCCGCGAGACGACGAGCCAGAACAAGTTCGGGTGAAAGATGGCGACGATGCTGAAGACGACGACGCTCACGACCAGCACGACCAGCAAGAAGCCGGTGCCGCAGCGCGGGTGCAGCGTGCTCGCCCGGCGGACGGACGGGACGTCGAGCGTCCAGCCCGACTCGAACGCGTTGATGGTCTTGTGCTCGGCGCCGTGGTACTGGAACACGCGCCGCACGTCAGGCAGCAGGCCGATCGCCATCAGGTATCCCAGGACGAGAGCGACCCGAATCAGCCCTTCGACCAGGACGAACGTGAAGCTCCCGCTGCGGTGCACCGCCACGTTGGCGAGGAGAAGCGGCAGGCCGAGGAAGATCGCCAGCGCGAAAACCCCGGCCATCGCCACCGACCCGGTGATCTCTTTCTTGCCGATCTCGATGTTGTTGGCGCCGGCGTTCATGTTCGCCGACCAGATGAGCGACTTCATCCCGAGGTGCAGCTGCTCGCCGATCAGAGCAAGGCCGCGGACGAACGGCAGCTTCCACACGGGGTTCGTGTAGATCGGCGCCTTCAGCTCGCCGCGGTCGACCACGATCTGCTTGGTCGTGGGCAGCCGGACAGCGACCGCGTAGTGGTGCTTGCCGCGCATCATCACGCCCTCGATGACNGCCTGGCCGCCATAGAAGAACGNTTGCTGCTTCGGTTTCGGGGTAGCCTCCGGGGCGGCTGCCTCCGGCAGGCTCATCTACGCCCTGGTTTGGACTTTCGCAGCCCGCTTGCGGAACCGCTCGACCTGGCCGCCGGTGTCCACGATGCGCTGCGTACCCGTGAAGAAGGGGTGGCAGACGGAGCAGATCTCGGTCTTGAGCTCCTTGCGGGTGGACCCGGTCGTGAACGTGTTCCCGCACGCGCATGTGACGACCGCGTCTTCGTAAAAGGTGGGGTGAATCTGTGCTTTCAACTTTGTGACTCCAGGGCTAGTTTACCGGGCCAACACCGTGAACAAATTCTCGGTCTGAAGGCTCATCACACCGAGATAAAGGACGAGCGCCAGCCACGCGAACCCAAGCGCCCAGCGGTCGCGGCTCGGGACCGACGCGTAGTACGGGTTCTTCGCATTGCGGAAGCCGGCGCGCGCGGTCTGGATTCCAAGCAGGGCGATGATGATCAGAAGCACGCTGACGAAGTGGAAGATCAGCACGCTGGCCGCCACGGCCACCAGACCGAATACCTGGAACCAGGGCGAAACCGGGGCCAGGATCCAGGCGCCGTCCAGCATCCAGACCGGGATCATGTTGAAGAGGTTCAGGAAGAAGCCGATCGCCGCGGCGAGCAGGAAGAAGGAGTTCCCGGTAGAGAGGTAGAGGGCAAACGCCGCCGTGGCCCCCAGGGTGCCCGCGATCGGGCCGGCGATGCCGATCAAGGCCTGCCTTGTGGCGTTCGTCGGGTGCTCGCGCTGAAAGATGGCGGCGCCGAGGAACGGGATGAACACGGGCACTGTCGCCGCCATCCCCTGGCGCCGGATCTCCACGAAGTGGCCCATCTCGTGGACGAACAGCATCGCGATGAGGGCTCCCGCGAACTCGGGACCGCGGAGCCAGGCGTACGCGCCAAAGCTCACGCCGGCCGAGAGGAGCGTCGCCAAAGCGGGGACCTTGACAAGGAAGATGAGCCCGTACTTGACCACCGCCCATACGGCGAGGGCGGCCGAAGCCAGCCAGCCGAGGCCGCCGCGGCTCCCCTGCTGGGGCGTGGGCGAGTAGTGGTACGGCGACTGCGGGGGGATGTCCGAGGTCGCCTGGTACTGGGACGGCGGGGGAATGTACTGGCCGCTCTGGGGCGGCGCGTAGGGGTCGTTCTGGCTCACGTTTCTAGTTATAGATACCCCGGTCCCGGAACAGCTAATCCGCTAGCTTGCCGAAGCCCCCTGCACCACGTGATGGCGGGTCGTAAGGCGGCGAACGGTCGCGTGGCGGCTGGACAGGACGAGCGACGACGTTTCGGCAAAACCGCTCCCGAAGGCTACGCCCGGGAGCAGCGGGCCGCCCGTCACGCCGGTGATCGCGACCGCGATGTCGCTCGCCGGCGCCAGGTCCTCGATTCGGTAAACCCGCGACGCGCCGTCCCCGACGAGGTTCCGCTCCTCGTCGTTGCGCGGCATCAGGCGAACCTGGAACTCCCCGCCCAGACATCGCACGGCGCACGCCGACATCAGCATCGCGTGCAGGTCGCCGATCCCGATCGCGGCGTCGATGCCCGTGCCGGGCAGCGCGGCCATCACCGCGCTCGCGAAGTCGCCCTCCTCGAGGATCCGGATGCGCGCGCCGGTCGCCGCCACCTCCGCGATCAGCTCCTGGTGCCGCGGGCGTTCGAGGATGGCCACGGTCAGGTCCTGCACCCGAACGTCGTTGGCAAAGGCGACCCGGCGCAGGTTGTCCGCGACCGAGTCGTCGAAGTCGATGGCCCCACGAGCCGCGGGGCCGGCGACGAACTTCTCGACCTGAGGAACGGCCGGCAGCCGGGCGAATCCACCGGGCTCGACCGCGACGATCAGCGAGACCGCGTTGATGTGACCGCGAGCGGTCTGGCTCGCGCCTTCCACGGGATAGATGCCGAGGTCGACCTTGCGGTCGCCGTTCCCGATCGTCGCCCCGTGCGGCAGGTGGCTCTGTGGACGCGGGCTCAGCACAACTGTGCCGGCGATATCCAGCAGGTCCAGGGCAGCGCGCATCGCCTGACCCGCGGCGTCGCTCACCCCGTCCGCGTCGCCCCTGCCGAGATAGCTCGCGCAGACCAGAGCCGCCGCCTCGGTGGCGTGGACGAGCTCGAGCGAGACTTCGCCGCGCGCCGCGAAAGACGGGATTCCGCTTCTCTGCTGTTCCATGTGGGTCCTTACGAGTCGGTTTCTTCGAGCAGTTCCGCGGGACGGAGCTCCATCTGGTCGCCGCTCTGCAGGAACGCCGCCCGCACGAAATCGCGGAACAGCGGGTGGGCCCGGTTCGGTCGCGAGCGAAGCTCGGGATGGAACTGGCTGGCCACGAACCAGGGATGATCGGCCAGCTCGATGATCTCGACGAGACGCCCGTTCGGCGAGAGACCCGTGAAATTCATTCCGGCCTCGTGCATCACCTCGCGGTACTCGTTGTTGAACTCGAAGCGGTGGCGGTGTCGCTCGTAGACGACCTCTTCGCCATATGCCTTGTGCGCCAGCGAGCCGGGGACCAGCTTGCACGGGTACAGGCCGAGCCGCATCGAGCCGCCCATCTGGTCGACGTTGCGCTGCTCGGGCATCAGGTCGATGACAGGAGTCGACGTGAACGCGGCAAACTCGGTCGAATTGGCGTCGGGGGCGTCGAGCTTCTCGCGCGCGAAGTCGATCACGGCACATTGCATGCCGAGGCACAGCCCGAGGTACGGGATCCGGTTGTGCCGCGCGTAGCGCGAGGCCTGGACCTTGCCCTCGATGCCGCGGTATCCAAAACCGCCGGGTACGACGATTCCGGCCACGCCCATGAGGTGCGAGGTGTCGCCCGCGTCGAGCTTTTCCGACGAGACCCACCGGATGTCGATCTCCAGGCCATGGTGGATGCCCGCGTGGCGGAGTGACTCGATAACGCTGAGGTAGGCGTCGGGCAGCTGGATGTACTTGCCGACGATCGCGATGGGCACCGACGCCCGCGGGTGCTTGATCCGATCGACCATCTGGATCCAGGCACCGTTGTCGGGCACCTGGTGCGACTCGTCGAGCTCGAAGTGCTTCGCCATCACTTTGCCGAGGCCCGCCGCCTCGAGCATCAGCGGAACCTCATAGGTGGACTGCACGTCCGGGACTGAAACGACCGCCTCACGAGGCACGTCGGTGAACAGCGCGATCTTTTCCTTGAGGTCCGCCTCGATGGGCAGCTCGGAGCGGCAGATGATCGCGTCCGGCTGGATGCCGATGGCCCGAAGCGCCTGCACAGAGTGCTGCGTGGGTTTCGTCTTCATCTCCTGGCCCCGGACCACGGGCACCAGCGAGCAGTGGACGTAGAACACGTTCTGGCGACCCAGGTCGTTCTTCAGCTGGCGGATCGCTTCGAGGAACGGAAGGCTCTCGATGTCGCCCACAGTTCCCCCCACCTCGACCACCACGACGTCGGCCTGCGGATCCTTCGAGGCGCGGAGGATCTTCTCCTTGATCACGTTGGTCACGTGCGGGATGACCTGGACCGTCGCCCCGAGGTAGTCGCCGCGGCGCTCTCGCGCGATGACGTCCTGGTAAATCTTCCCGGTCGTCACGTTCGACGCGACGGTCAGGTTCTCGTCGACGAACCGCTCGTAGTGCCCGAGGTCGAGGTCGGTTTCGGCTCCGTCATCGGTGACGAAGACCTCTCCGTGCTGGTAAGGGCTCATCGTCCCTGGGTCGACGTTCAGGTACGGATCGAGCTTCTGCAGGGAGACGGTGAGGTGGCGGGCCTTCAGGATGTTCCCGATCGACGCCGCGGTAATACCCTTGCCGAGAGAGGAGACGACACCCCCGGTCACGAAAACGTACTTCGACATAGAGGACCTCCAGGGCGGTTTTTCAAATGTTACCGGAATGCGTTCGTGACTAAACCTTGGGTTCGGTCTTCGGCTCCAAAACCACGACTTTCGTCTCGAACTCGCTGACTGACGACTTCTGGACCGACAGCTTCGGCTGTGGCTCCGAAGCCGCGACACCCATCTCCTTGAGGAAACGATCCACCGTGTCGAGCTCGAGCTTCAGGCCGGCGATCGCGTAATGCATCGGCACCACGTACCGTGGCTCGAGCTGCCGGACGACCTCCGCCGCCAGCTCGCCGTTCATCGTCGATCGGCCGCCGACCGGCACGAGCAGGACGTCGGGCGCGGCGACGGCCTCCGCCTCCACGTCGTCCAGCTTGTGCCCCAGGTCGCCGAGGTGGCAGACGCGCACGTCGTCGATCTCGATCAGATAGACGGTGTTGCGCCCTCGCTTGGCGCCCTTCTCGCCGTCGTGATAGGTCGGAAGGCCGATGACGCTGACCCCGGCCACCTCGTACTCACCCGGCCCGCGCACCTCGTAAGCGCCGTCGCGCACCACCTGCGTGTAGCTGTGGTCTTCGTGGTCGTGGCTCACGGTGACGAGGTCCGCGTCCATGCGCGCCAGCTTCAGGCCGATCGTGGGCGGGTAGGGGTCTGTGACCACCGCCGCGCCGCGGCCGCGCAGCCGGAAGCAGGCGTGTCCGAGCCAGGTGACGTCCAAGTGCCTTCTCCTTACATCCGTTCGGGCGCCGAGACCCCGATCAGGTCCAGCGCGGTCTTCAAAGTGTGACGCGCCGCCCGGCACAGCTCCAGCCTCGCCCTGGTCAGCTCAGGGTCGTCGACCACGACGCGGTGCTCGCTCTGCGCGTTGCCCGCGTGGTAGAAGCGGTGGATCGCCGTCGCGAGGTCCTGCACGTAATAAGGAATGCGGTGCGGCTCGATCGTCGTGGTCGCGTCCTCGACCACGTCTGGCCAGAACGCCAATTGGCGCGCCACCTCGAGCTCCCACGGCTGGATGAGCAGAGAGACATCGGCCTTTTCCGGCAGCCGCGGATGACGCTCGCTCGCGGTTATCTCGACGTTCGACAGTCGGGCGTGCGCGTACTGCGCGTAGTAGACGGGATTCTCATTGCCCTGCGTGACCGCGAGCTCGAGGTCGAACTCGATGGTGGTGTCCGGCGACCGGAGCAGGTAGAAGTAGCGCACGGCGTCGCTTCCGACGCGATCGACCAGCTCATCCAGCGTGACGAAGCGTCCTGCGCGCTTCGACATCTTGCCTTCTTTGAGGTTGACCATCTGGTGCAGGATGATCACGAGCTTCTGCGGGTCGATGCCGAGCGCCGCCGCGGCCGACTTCATTCGCGGGACGTAACCGTGATGGTCCGCCCCCCACACCTCGACCACCCGGTTGTAGCCGCGGACCTCGAAGCGGCTGAGCAGATAACCGAGGTCGGAGGCGAAATACGTGGGTTGTCCGGTCGAGCGGATCACGACCCGGTCCTCTTCCTCGACTTCCTGTGGATCGCCGAACCACAGCGCTCCGTCCTTCTCCTTCAAGTAGCCCGCTTCGCGCAGGCGCTCGATCGCCTTCTGCGGCAGGCCCGACTCCCACAGCCGGTTCTCCCAGAACCACTCGTCGTAGCGAATGTTCAACCGGGCGACGGTCGCCTTGATCCGGTCGACCATCTTCCCCAGCGCGTACATGCGCAGCTGCGCCTCGGCGTCCGTTTCGCGCAGCTGGTCGATCCCGGGAAGGTCGTGGCGGGCCATCTCGGCCAGCTCGGTGACGTAATCACCCGTGTAGCCGCCTTCCGGCGGCTCGTTGCCGTGCAGCCTCGCATAGACCGAGGCGCCGAACCGGCGCGTCTGCGTGTTGTCCGAGTTCACGTAGTACTCGCGCTGAATCCGGTGGCCGGTGAACTCGAGCACGCGGCAGATCGAGTCGCCAAGGATGGTGCCGCGGCCGTGGCCGATGTGCAGCGGACCCGTGGGGTTGATGCTCGCGAACTCGACCTGGAGGCGTTCGCCTTGACCGATGTCTCGCGCGCCGTAGCCGGGCTGGATCCGCGCGACCAGACGCTGGAGCCACCCGTCGGTGAATCGGAAGTTCACATACCCTCCGGCCGGCTCCGCCTTCACTGCTCCATCGGGGACCGCGATCGTTTCGGCGAGTCGAACCGCGATCGCCTTCGGGTCCTGGCGCAGCGAGCGCGCGAGCTTGAGCCCCGCGGAGCTCGCGTAGTCGCCGTGCTCGGGAACCTTGGCCCGGCCCAGCTCCAGGTCGGGTATGTCGCCGGTCACGCCCAGCTTGCGAACCGCTTCGACCAGGGCCGCCTCGATCGTCTCCCGCACGCCACCGGACGGCACTGAGGCCATCAGCAGGCGGGGTGGTGTGCGGAGAGGGTGAGCTCCGCCTGAGTGGACGAGCCGTTCCGCGTGTAGGTCACGGTAACGCGCTGGTTGGCGTGAAACCGCGATCGCAGCAGGAGCGAGAGCGGGTGGGCGGCGTCGATACGGACGTCGTCCAACTGGGTGATGACGTCGCCTGCCTTAAGGCCCGCCGCCGCGGCCGGGCCGGACTTGTCCAGCACGACGACCTGACTGCCCTCAGGCAGTCCGGTGAGTGCCGCAGACTCGGGTGTGATGTCGATCGTCGTCGCCCCAACGGTGGGCACCGCCACCTGTCCGCTCTGCAGCATCTGCTGCACGTCGTCCTGGATGTCGGCGACGTTGAGGCCGAAACCGGCGCCGCTCGACGACGACTCCATCGCGATGCCGATGACCTGGCTCTGGACGTTGAGCAGAGGGCCGCCGGCAGTGCCTCCGTCGATCACGGCACTCGTCTGGATCGTGTCGCTGAAGTTGAGCGTCTGGGCGGCGTTGAGAGGGTCCTTGACCGAGACGACCCGGTGCATGGCGCTGACGTACCCTGGCGTGAGCGCGCCCCCGTCCACCGGCCCGCCTACGGCAACTATGACCTCGCCTTGCACGAGGGCGGTCGGGTCGGCGAAGGCGAGGGTGGGCAGACCGCTGACCTTGTCGATCTTGACCACGGCGACCCCGGTCTCGCAGTCGTAATCGATCAGTCGCGCCTGGTGCGTCTTCGAGTCGCCCGGGATGAGGACTGTCAGCGCGGTGGCGCCGGCGATCACGTTGATGCTGGTCACGATGTAGCCGTCGCTGGTCGCCAGGTATCCCGAGCCGCGGACGAGCGCCGGCTGCTGCTGGGTGACGACGCTGACCACGGCCGGCCGCGCCTGAGCGGCGGCCTGCACGATGGCCGAATCCTGGGCAAGCGTGATGCCCGGGCGCAGGTTGACCTGCTGAGGGTTCGGGGGGGACTCAATCCGGAGGATGGCCAGGGTCACGCCGGTGGCGACGAGCGCGGTGACGAGAAGCCCGGCCGCAATCGCCAGGATGGGTCGCATGAGAGGTGATGTTAGGTGCGGACGNGCCTAGCGATTCGTAGGGTCGATCGGGTACCAGGTCATGACGAGCTGGCGGTTCGGCTCGAATCCGGCCGACCGATAGAGCTTGACGGCGGTCTCGTTGTCGGGGCGGGTCCAAACGTAGGCCAGGGTGACGCGCCGTTCTGCGAAGAGGCGGACCGCCTGGCGCACGAGCATCTCGCCGATGCCTCGCCCGCGGTGCGCCTCGGCCACGTAGAGCTCCGCGACCTCTCCCTCGAGTCCCGTGCCCGGGTCGTAGAGGACGATCCAGCAGAACCCCACCACGGCGCCGATCTCATCGCGCACGGCGTAGATGACGTTCTCGCCGCGAAACATGGACGGAACCTGGGTCAGATGTCGCTCGATCTCCTCGCGCGCCAGCTGCGGATGGTCGGAGTAGTGGACCTGCTCGCCGAGGTGAAGCTCGACGAGAAGCGGCTTGATCAGGGAATAATCACCAACCGCCAAGCGCTCAACGTCGAGTGTTCGCATCCCCATCCGATGTTAGCCTAGGCCCGCGCGGCATCGACAAATTTCGACATCAAATTTGGGCGTGACCGCAGTCGATCAAAGCCGACGTAGCTCAGCTGGCAGAGCAGCCGCCTCGTAAGTGGCAGGTCGTGGGTTCGAATCCCACCGTCGGCTCCAAAGCACCGACAGCAAGAGGCAACACTCGGCGATGAGGATCGGCACCGCAAGCACAACGAGCGCCAGCTCGAGCAAGGCGTAGCCGACGACCAGGATGATGACCTGGACACCGGTGGCGCCCGAACGAACCAGCAGCCAGCCGGCGACGAAGAGCATCAGGAAGTCCTGGAAACCGAGATAGGGCGTGAACAGCAGCGATCCGAGGATCCCCACTGCCAGGACCCGCTCAAGGCTGTGGCGCTGTTGCCATGCCGCGACCACCGACACGACGAGGACCGCCACCTCTGCCACACGCAGCGGCCATCCCAGACCCAGGGGACCGGAGATCGAGTAGCGCCGCGTGATGTCCCATGCCGAGGACTGAGTCTGGGCGAGGATGTCGAGGTACCTCCTGACACCGTCGCCGCCCAGCAGGACCAGTGCGACCACGCCGATCACCACCGATGCCACCAGCCAGGACGCAAACATCTTCCGGTAGCCGGCCACGAGCAATGCGACGGGTACCAGGAGCGCCAGCTGCGGCTTCAGGACCAACAGGCTCAACGCAAGCCCTGCCATCAGCGGGCGGCCGGCCCGGCTCAGCCACCACGCGGAGGCCACCGCAGCCGCGACGAGAGCGCCGGGCTGGCCGACCATCACGCCGAAGGCGACGGGAAAGACACCCAGCCACAGAAGCAGGTGAGCGGCTTTGACCAGACCCTCGCCAGGTGCGAGGAGATACCAGGTCCACAGCAAGGCGCCGATCAGAAGCGCGGTCCAGATCACAAGGGCCGCCAGGAACGGCAGGGCGGTCAGAGGCGTGACCAGCCACGCGAGTGGTGGCGGCGAGATGAAGGGCTGAACGTTGAAGCCCTCCCCAAGGCGAAGGATCTCCAGCCGCTGAGCCGAGAGGTCGTAGAGCCGTCCGTAGCCTTCGCGCAACCCGAGGTCGGCGGCCGCATAGGCCAGGCGGAAGTCATTGCGCACGGCGTACGCCGCGAGGAATCCCGGTGCGACGACAGCGAGGTCCCAGGCCGTGACCATGGCCCCGACCATCACCCCCGCCACGGCCCAGAGGCGAGTCCGCTCGCGGAAGTAGTCACCCATGGCCAGGCAAAAAATAAGGGCTCGGACCCAGGTCCGAGCCCTCACGCGGGATCTATTTAGTTGACTTCGCGGTAATCCGCGTCGACCACGTCTCCTTCTTTCTTCTGTTCGCCCGGGGCATTTGCGGTGCCATCGCCGGCGGGTGCGCCTGCCGGCTTCCCGGCCTCCTGGTAGATGTGCTGGCCGATCTTCTGGAGCGATTCGTTGAAGTCGTCCATCTTCTGCTGCAAGTCCTTGGTGTCGTTCCCCTTGGCCGCGGTCTTCAACGCCTCGAGCTTGGTGTTGACCTCGCTCTTGACGTCCTCGGGAATCCGAGCCTCGTTTTCCTTGATGACCTTCTCGGCCTGGTGGATCATGTGGTCCGCCTGGTTGCGGAGCTCAACTTCCTCGCGCTTTGCCCGGTCCTCGGCGGAGTGCGCCTCGGCCTCCTTGACCATCCGGTCGACCTCGTCCTTGTTGAGGGTCGAGGACGCCGTGATCGTCACGGACTGTTCGCGTCCGGTGCCCTTGTCCTGAGCCTTCACGTTGAGGATGCCGTTGGCGTCGAGGTCGAACGTGACCTCGATCTGCGGCATGCCCCGCGGCGCGGGCGCAATCCCGTCCAGGTGGAAGCGTCCCAGCGTCCGGTTGTCGCGCGCCATCTCACGCTCGCCCTGCAGGACGTGCACCTCGACGGACGTCTGGTTGTCCGCCGCGGTCGAGAACACCTGCGAGCGAGAGGTCGGGATCGTCGTGTTGCGGTCGATGAGCTTGGTCATGACTCCGCCGAGGGTTTCGACGCCCAGGGAAAGGGGCGTCACGTCCAGGAGCAGGATGTCCTTGACC
>JGI12709J13192_1000180_pt1 | contig 11760 bp, 9 predicted proteins | sample BlaSpr_A8_OM3_M3_FD_13192 | JGI IMG/M metagenome (IMG submission 13192)
AAGCCTGAGCCTCACGCAGAGCGGCTACTTCCGGAACTACGTGCTGGTCTTCGTGGGAGGCGCGGTCGTGGCGGCCGTGATCCTCCTCCTGAGGGCGAGCTCATGACCCTGACCGCGATCTGGGCGATACCTCTGGTCGGCGCCCTGCTCGTCGCCTTCCTTCCGCCGCGATTCGGCAAGTGGCTCGGCGCCCTGGTGGCGCTGATCGCCCTGGTGGTTGCGGCCGTCGTCGCGTTCAGCTTCGCCCCGGATTACCGCGGCTATCAGTTCACCGAAAGGCTGGAGTGGATCCCGCAGTTCAGCATCTTCTACAGGCTCGGGGTCGACGGAATCAGCCTGTGGCTGCTCGTCCTCAACGCATTCCTGACGGTGATCGCGGTCCTCGCCACCCCGGTGACGGCCCGGACCAGCGGCTTCGTCGGATTGCTTCTCGCCATGTCGGCCGGGCTCGCCGGCGTCTTCCTGGCCACCGACCTCGTCCTTTTCTATGTGTTCTGGGAGGCGATGCTGATCCCCGCCTACTTCCTGCTCTGGCTGCACGGCGAGGGCCCGCGGCCGGGCAACGCGGCGCTGAAGTTCGTCCTGTACACGCTCGCCGGGTCGCTCCTGATGCTGGTCGGGATCATCGGCGAGTACATCGCCACTGGCAAGCAGACCTTCGACCTGGCGAAGCTGGCGACCCTCGCCCCATCGCCATCCCTCCAGTTCGGGCTGTTCTTCGTCTTCGCCCTCGCCTTCGCGATCAAGACGCCGCTGTTCCCCTTCCACAGCTGGCTGCCCGACGCCTACATGGCGGCGCCCACCCCGATGCTGATCACGTTCGCGGGCGTCATGGGTAAGGCCGGCGCCTACGGTTTCCTCCGCATCGCTGTACCGCTTTTCCCGCAGCCGTCCGATTGGTGGGACTGGCGGTGGGTCATCCCGGTGCTGGCGGTGGTCGCGATCATCTGGGGCGCGCTGATGGCGCTCGTCCAGAACGACATGAAGCTGATCGTGTCCTACTCGAGCATCAGCCACATGGGCTTCATCGTGCTGGGCATCTTCGCCTTCAACATCCAGGGCCAGCAGGGTGCGGTTCTGCAGATGGTCAACCACGGGATCATCATCGCGGCGCTGTTCCTGATCGTCGCGTGGATCGCCGATCTCACCGGGACGCGCGACCGAAGGACGGTGGCCGGCCTGGCTCTTCGCATGCCGGTGATGGCCGGCGTCTTCGCCGTCGTCGCGTTCGCCGCGCTGGGACTGCCCGGGCTGAACAGCTTCGTGGGCGAGTTCATGACCCTGCTCGGCGCCTGGCAGAGGGCGCCTCTGCTCGCGGTCTTTGGGGCGATCGGCCTCGTGCTGACGCCCGTCTACATCCTGCGGCTGTTCCAGGGCGTGATGCAGGGGACGCCCGCCGGACCCGTGCCGCGATCTGACATCTACGCAGGCCAGCTGATGCTCCTTGCCCCGCTGGTCGCCCTGATGTTCGCTCTGGGACTCGCCCCGGGTGTCCTGACCAGCCTGATGAACTCACTCGGTCAGACGGGCCTCTACAGGTAATGCCTCTCACCACCGACCTGAGCTACAGCTGGGCGCAGGCGCTCGCCGACGTCAACCAGATCGCGGCCATCGCGACGCTGACCGGCTTCTTCCTGCTCGCGGTGGTCACCGACCTGGTCCTGCCGAAGAGCCGTCGCGGCGGCGCGGTCGCGATCGTCGCGGTGGTCGGCTTCTCGTACTCGCTGGCGAGTGCCGTCTACAGCTGGCGCTACGGGCAAGGCGGATCGGCGTATCACGGCTTCGCGAGCGGGGATGACTTCGCGCTGTTCTTCGAGGTGCTGTTTGCGAGCCTTGGCATCATGACCGTCGCGTTATCGCGCGCGTACCTGAAGCGGCGCGGGCTGCTGGAATCCGAGTTCCACCTGCTCGTTATGGCGGCCGTGATCGGAATGATGGTCCTCGCATCGGCCACATCTCTCGTGACCGTGTTCCTCGGCCTCGAGACGCTCTCGATCGCGCTCTACATCATGTGCGGCTACGCGCGGACCGAAAGCCGCTCGCAGGAGGCGGCGGCCAAGTACCTGCTGGTCGGAGGGTTCGCGAGCGCGTTCGTCCTCTACGGAATGGCGCTCGTGTACGGCGGGTCGGGGACGACCGTGATTCCGGAGATCGCAAAGAACCTCGCGTCGTCGGCGACCGGCAATCCTCTTCTGCTGCTCGGCATCCTGCTGATGGGCGTGGGGTTCGCCTTCAAGGTGTCCGCCGCGCCCTTCCACATGTGGACGCCGGACGTCTACCAGGGCGCGCCGCTGCCGGTCACGGCGTTCATGTCGGTCGGCACCAAGGCCGCGGCCTTCGCGATGATCATGCGGGTCTTCGCGAGCGGTCTCCCCCACCTCGCACCCGAGTGGCAGACGCTGCTCGCCTTCGTCGCGGCGACCAGCATGATCGTCGGCAACCTGATGGCGATTGTCCAGACCAGCCTCAAGCGGCTGCTCGCCTACTCGGGCGTGGCCCAGGCGGGATACATGCTCATCGGTGTCATCGCCGGAGGGCAGAACGGGCTCGCCGCCGTCCTCTATTACCTCTTCGTCTACATGTTCATGAACTTCGGGGCGTTCGCCGTGATCACCCTTCTCACAGGGCCCGACGGCGAGCGCGACAGCTTCGCGGACCTCGAGGGGCTGGCTCGGCGCAACTGGCTGCTCGCCGCCGCCATGACGATTTTCATGCTGTCGCTGGCGGGCTTCCCGCCCTCCGTCGGTTTCTTCGGCAAGCTCTTCCTGTTCACCGCCGGGGTGGGCGCGGGTTACACGTGGCTCGTCGTGCTTGCGGTCCTGATGAGCGTGGTCTCGGTCTTCTACTACATCAAGGTGCTGATTCCGGTATGGACGCCGTCGCCGCGCGTTGAGCGCGTGCCCGTCTCTGTCAGCAGCAATTTCGCGATCGCGATCAGCGGTGTCGCCTCGCTCGGTCTCGGGCTTTACCCGACGACGCTGTTCATCGCAGGCCAGCTGGGAGCGGGGCCCCTAGGACCGTAATTTCTCGAGCGCGGCCGCCAGCCGGCGCTCGCGCGTCTCAGGCTTCTTTGCCTCCTCAAGGCTGCGTGCCATCTCTCTTTTGTCCGTGTACGAGAGCTTCTCCCACCCGGAGGCCGCCTTCTTGTCCCGCGCCAGCAGCCTGGCCAGGTCGGCGGGCGGTTCGATGACGCGCGGCGCGGTATCGAGCTGGATGTCCACGGTGACGGTGTCGCCCCGCGCCACCCCGGCAGACTGCTGGATCGCCTTGAGCACGCCGAGGCAGAATGTCCCGTCGCCCATCGGCATGAGCGAACCGCGATATGGATGCCCCGCGATGACCGCCTGGACCTTGGGCCGGCCTTTGAGACCGAGGCGGGTGTTGAGCTCGCGTGGCACCAGGATGTAGGTTCCGGCACCGGTGGGGTCTGGCATGAGCACCGCCTTAAAGGTGGCCACCGGCTCGGATTCTAGGCCGGGATGGCCGAGCGGCTGTCGAAGGGCCGCGGGTACGACGCGGGCTTGTAGGCGACGAAGGCCGGCGGGACGTCCAGCCCAAAGAATGAGTTGGCCTTGGCTCCCTGGGCGAGCGCGCCTGTATTCAAGGCGGCGGGTTGGAGCGCCGCGTCGTCCCATGCTCCGGTGTCCAGCCGTTGGAGCAGGACCTGGAGAGCCGCGATCGTCTCCGCCGCCGTGAACGTGCAGTGGCCCGCGCGATGGACGAAGACCTGGCGCAGCAGGTCCTGCTTGCCGGCCGCACCCACGACACCGGCGTAGGCGTCTTCGTTCGGGACGATGACGAGCCCGTCACCGGTCGTGTGCATGGAAAGGACAGGCACGTCAAGCCTGCCGTCGAAGGTGATGTAGCGCTGGAGGTACGCCGCGGCCGCTGGATCCGCCTTGATCCTTGGTGCGGCGGCGAGTGCGCGCAGGTCGCCGTCGAGGTCGAGACCAGCCTGGCGGTACAGGGCCCTCACCTCATCGACGCCAGGCGAGCCCGCCAGGAGAGCCGAGTAGTTGACACCTTCGTTCCAGGATGGGTTGCCGCCGGCGCGCTGCTCGATGTCGGTGCGGTAGCGAAACGCGAACGCAAAGTCGACGCGCGCCTCCCACTGAATCTGCTGCTGAACCTGAGCGGCGTAGTCGGTGGGAGCCGGCTCCGGCTGCGTCGGGTCGAACCATCCCGGGAGGTCGATCAGGGCGCCGACCAGGGCAAGCCTTGCCTGCCCCTGTGGCGTGGCGGAAGCGGTGCTCAGGGTTTGCTGCGCCAGCTGCAAGTTGGACGCGCCATCGGTCACGTGCGTCAGCTTCAGTGCGGACTGCGGCGCGAGCAATGTCTTGAACGCAAAGGCTGCATCGAGCTCCGTGTTCCAGGTCGCGATGCCTCCCGCCAGGACGCCGCAAAGCGGCATCGCGGCCGCGAATCTTTCGGGGTGCAGCTGTGCCAGTCCAGCGGTGATGATGCCGCCGAGCGACGCGCCCCACGCGATAACACGGGCCGGTTTGCCGACGTGCGAATTGAAGTAATCGAGCAGCGCGATCTGGTCCTTGAACGCATCCTCGAGCGCCCAACCGGTCGAGCTGTAGGAGGAGCCCGCGATCGCGTAATGATGGCCGAGCAGCCACGCGCGGGCGTCGCCGCTCGGCGCGGCCTGCGCCGGGTTCGCTTGGCCGGGGGCGGCGTAGCCGTGGCTCCAGAGAAAAAGCGTCTTGTTCCAACCCGACGGGACGTCGATCTCATAAGCGGCCGCGCCGATGCTGCCGCTGAGGGTTCTCGGCGCGGTGCTCGCCGGAGCCTGGGCCGGCTGCGAGCAGCCGACCATAAGCACCAGAATCGCGACCAGGGCCACCTTGGGAATCCGGCTCGGCATCGGGCTCAGATGTTGGACCTGCCCTGGGCCCCGTCGACCGAGATGTTCGCGCCGTTGAGGAGGCTTGCCTGGCGCGAGCACACGAACGCGACCACGCTCGCGACCTCTTCGACGGTTCCGAAGCGGCCCATCGGCATCTCGTGCCGAACGAAGTCGGCGATCCCCTGGGAGTCGGCCAGCTGCCGGCGATGCCAGCCCCCACCCTCCCACAGGACGGAGCCCGGGGCGATGCCGTTGACGGTCACCCCTTTCGACGCCACCTCACGCGCGAGCGATTTCACAAAGCTGATCTCGCCGGCTTTGGCCGCGTTGTAGGCGGGGGCGCCGCCTGCCTCGCGCCCGTAGACGGAGGTGATCACCACGATGCGTCCCCAGCCGCGCTCGATCATTCCGGGCAGCACGTGTTTCGTCATGCGTGCGCTGACGACGACGTTGCCCCGAAATGCTGCCTCGAACTCGCTGGGGCCGGTGTCGTCCCACGTGCTGCCAGCGCGCGCACCGAAGTTGTTGACGAGGATGTCGATCGGACCCAGGCGCGTTTCGGTTTCCCTGAGAGCCCTTGCGCAGTCGGCCTCGTTCAGGACGTCGGCCGCGACGCCGAGGCCGCCGATCGACTTCGCGACGCGGGCCACGTCGGCCTCGGTGCGCGCGACCACCGCGACACGCGCGCCTTCGTTGGCCAGGGCCTCGGCGATGCCGAGACCGATGCCGCGCGTGGCCGCGGTGACGAGCGCGACCTTGCCGGCGATGCCGTAGTCCACCGCTCGAATGCTAAGCAGGTATCGTCAGGTCCATCGCCCTGCCGCCCGGACTCGCCGATCACCTCAACCTCACCGAGCCACCGGTCCCGCCGCGACCGTCGGCCACGGTGCTGCTGGTCCGCGAGGGCACTCCCTGGGAGCTGCTCCTCGTGCACAGGCCCGGCGGCGCCGACTTCGCGCCCGGCGCGTACGTGTTTCCCGGCGGCGCCGTCCACGCGGACGACCGCGTCTGGGACGACGAGATCCGCGGCGCAGCGGTGCGCGAGCTGTTCGAGGAGGCCGGCATCCTGCTGGCCCGAGGCGAGCGCGGGTTCGCCGCGGACTCTGACTGCGAAGAGGTTCGAAGGCTAACGGAGAGCGGATCAACCTTCAGCCAGTCGCTCCGCGAGATCGGCCTGGAGCCGGTCCTCGACGACCTCGTCCTGTTTGCGCGCTGGGTCACGCCCGCGCAGCTGCGGCGACGATTCGACGCGCGTTTCTACCTTGCCCGCATGCCCGAGGGCCAGGCCGTGCGTCCTCAGGAGGGCGAGGTGACCGACTGGCGGTGGATCGCCCCGCAGAAGGCGCTTGACGATCCCGAGATCACGCTGGTTTACGCCACGCGCGCCGTGCTCGAGTCGGTCGCCGGCGCGCACGATGCGTCATCTTTGCTCGCGCGCGCTCGTGACCTCCAAGACGTCCCGGTCGTCGAACCGCGGATCGTCCAGACGAAGGACGGCTGGGAGATCCTGCGATAGCCACCCCGGAGGCACAATTCGACCAACTGATGGATCGGGGCGATCACGTCGCGACGCTGAACGGCCTCAAGGCGTGGTTCACGGTGCGCGGATCGGGGCCTGTCTGCATTTTCCCCACACCTGGCTGGGGGGCCAGCAGCGACCTGTATTTCGAAACTCTGCAGCCCCTGGAGCGCCTGTTCACGATCGTGTACCTCGACACTCGGGGCTCCGGTCGATCGGCTCAATCCCTTCCAGACGACGCCTACCGGCTCGAACATTTCATGAGCGACATCGACAAGTTGCGACAGCTGATGGGCGAGCAGTCGGTCTGGGTCATGGGCCATTCCCTCGGAGGTCTGCTCGCGCAGAACTTCGCGGTGCAGTACCCCGAATCATGCCGGGGCTTGATTCTCCTGAACAGCACCGCCGCGATTGACGACACCTGGAGAGCCGACCACGACATGCGGGTCAACAGGCGAAGCGGCGAGCCGTGGTTTCCCGCAGCCTATGCCGTCCTGCACAGCGACGACGATCCCACCTCCGACGAGGAGTTCAGGAATCACCTCCGTGCGATCCTCCCCTTCTACTTCCACGACGTCTCTCGACTGGAAGAGGGCGCGTTCGCGTCGGAGACCTACTCGATCAAGGCCTACACGATGATGATCGTCAACGAGGCCGAGTTCGCTCGCGGCGTCCTCGACCGGTTGGAGGAAATCCGCGTGCCGACCGTGATCGTGGTGGGCGACGACGACTTCATCTGCTCACCCACGCAGGCAGCACGCATACATTTGCGTGTGAACGGATCGAAGCTGGTCCTGATCCAGCAGGCCGGCCATTTCCCCTGGCTCGAACAGCCCGAAGCGTTCTACGCCGGGCTGGAATCCGCCCTGACCCACCTGGGCGCGTTCACGTCCCAGGTCTTGGTCTGAAGGATCGGCGCGTCTAGCGCCAGAGGTCGCGCCAGCGGTCGTAGTGGATGACCTCCACCCCACCCTGGCGCAGCACGTCGAGGCCCGCTGGGTCGCGATAGGCCTCGCGGTAATAGACCCGCGCGACATTGGCGTTGATGGCCATCTTGGCGCACATCACGCAGGGGGACGCGCTGACGAACATGACCTTGCCCGCGAGCTGGGCGCCGGCCTTGATGACGGCGTTCATCTCACTGTGAATGCAGCCGCATGCTCCAGGCGTCGTCGAGTCGCAGCGGTTCGGCAGGCCGCGCGCATTGCCGTTGTAGCCGATGCCGAGGACCTGGGTCAGGTCCGGCGTCGTGATCACGGTGCCCACCTGCAGGCGCAGGCACGTGGAGCGCTTGGCCAGCTCCTCGGCCATGCGCATGTAGACCTCCTCCAGAGGGATACGGTCTGGGGCCTGCTCGGCTTCGCGCAGCGGCTTGATTTCGGCCATCTCGGTCACTATTAAAACTAGCTACTCCTTGTAGGAAGGTGAGCAGCGGCGCTTGCCCGGCCGCCAGGCCGGGTCGGCTTTGCCGACGCCGCGATGAGAGGGAACCTGGGTTCCATCTCATGCTCTTAACACCCTTGTTTATACCCCTCCGGCGAGACTACAATGCGCAAGATGTCGTTGGCCGAACTGTTGTTCGCGCTGCTTCTGGTATGCCTCGTGGCCGGAGTTGCCTGGGTGGCCACGCTCGTGCGAGATCTGGGCCGCCGGACCTCGACCCAGCTGCTCGAGGTCGCCGACCTCAAGAGTCGCCTGGCCGTCGGTGGCCAGACCCAGGAATCCCAGGCCGCCGAGCTCAGGGAGCGCCTCTCCCAGACCCAGTCGGTCGTCGAAGGGCTCCGCTCCGCCCTGTCGGCTCGCCAGCCCATCGAGGAGGAAGCCCGAGCGAGCCTACGGCGGCTCGAAAACGTCATCGCGGGCAGCTCGACGCGCGGCGCGGCGGGCGAGAACATCCTCGAGGAGGCGCTGCGCCACCTGCCGCCCGAGATGCTGCAGCGCAACGTGTGGGTCGGCGGCAAGGTCGTCGAGCTCGCCCTCCGGCTTCCGGGAGGCAAGCTTTTGCCGATGGACTCCAAGTGGGTCTCGAGCCTCGCCCTCGAGCAGCTGGCCGAGCCGGGCATCGACGCCACGCGGCGCGCCCAGCTGACGGCCCAGGTCGAGCGCGAGGTCGAGCGGCGCGTCCGCGAGGTCAGCCAGTACATCGACCCGGCCACCACCTCACCGTTCGCTCTGGCCGTGATCCCGGACGCCGCATACGACGTCTGCCGGGGGGCGATCGTCAACGCGCACCGCCGCCACGTGATGGTGGTCGGCTACGCGATGGCCCTGCCCTATCTGCTGACCCTGTACCAGCTGCACATGCAGTTCGCGCGCACGGTCGACATGGAGAAGCTCCAGTCGGCGCTGATCGACATCGAGCGCCAGGTCGACGTCCTCGAGGGCATCCTCGAGAACCGGGTCCAGCGCTCGCTGACCGTGCTACAGAACGCCTACACGGAGGGGAAGCAGGCCTCGGCCAAAATCCGGTCCTCGGTCCAGGGCGTGCAGATCGGCGAGATCGCTGGGGAAAACGTTTCCACAGATTCCCCCGGCGCGGCCGGCGACCTTTCCACAGAGACGCTCCGTCTAGCGATCGTAGACACCCTCCAATAGGGCCGGTTATGCACCTCTTCCCCCAAGGAAAGCCCACGCTGTGCCCAGCTCCTCCCAAGGGATATCCACAGCTAATCCACCAACATGTTGGGGGTAAAGGGGTATCAAGCCCAAACATGTTGTGTTTTGGTCTTGACAAGCCCAAAAGCCCGTCGTATAGTCCACAGCGTTACATCGAGGCCCTGGGGCATAAGTGGCGGGCATGCTCTGGGGCCTCTTGCATCCCCAAACGAATAAGCCCAACGACCCACTCCACGTCCTACCACAGCGGTTCAAAAACACCCACTCCGGGGATGATTTAAGGAGGCTTCTCAACCAGATGGCCAAGAATCTCGCCGACCTCACGACGCCCCGCGCACCAAAGAACGGAAATGGGACCGGGCACAGCAAGGCCAAGGGGCTGCGCTTCGGCCGTTTCTTCACGCCCGCGGGCAGCCACGCCTACGACCTCGTGGAGTGGGAGCGGCGGACGGCGGCCATCACCGGCGAGAAGGGCCAGATGATCTTCGAGCAGAAGGACGTCGAGGTGCCTCGGGCCTGGTCCCAGCTGGCCATCAACGTCGTCGCCCAGAAGTACTTCCGCGGCAGCCCGGGCAGCCCGGAGCGCGAGACGAGCGTCCGCCAGATCATCGACCGGGTCGTCGACACGCTGGCCAAGTGGGGCCGCCAGGGCGGCTACTTCGCCACCGAGGAAGACGCCGTGAACTGGGCGGAGGAGCTGCGCTACCTGCTGGTCACCCAGCACGCGTCCTTCAACAGCCCGGTCTGGTTCAACATCGGCGTCCCCGGCCGGCAGCAGCAGGCGTCGGCGTGCTTCATCAACTCGGTCGAGGACTCGATGGAGTCGATCCTCGACCTGGTCAAGACCGAAGGCATGCTCTTCAAGTTCGGCAGTGGGACGGGCACCAACCTGTCCATCCTGCGGTCGTCCAAGGAGCAGCTCTCGGGCGGAGGCACCGCGTCCGGCCCGGTGTCCTTCATGAAGGGTTACGACTCGTTCGCCGGATCGATCAAGTCGGGCGGCACGACTCGCCGCGCGGCCAAGATGGTGATCCTCAACGCCGACCACCCCGACATCATGGATTTCATCCGGTGCAAGGCCGAGGAAGAGAAGAAAGCCTGGGCGCTGATCGACGCGGGCTACAACGTCGGCTTCAACGTGCCGGGCGGTGCCTACGACTCGGTGCAGTTCCAGAACGCCAACCACTCGGTTCGGGTCACCGACGACTTCATGCGCGCGGTGATCGACGACAAGGAATGGAAGACCAAGGCGGTCGTCGACGGCCGCGTAGTCGACACCTACAAGGCTCGCGACCTCTGGAAGGAGATCGCGGACGCGGCGTGGATTTGCGGCGACCCTGGCCTGCAGTTCGACAGCACGATCCAGGACTGGAACGTGGTGCCGAATACGGGCCGCATCAACGCCACGAATCCATGCAGCGAGTTCGTCTTCCTCGACGACACCGCGTGCAACCTGCTTTCGCTGAACCTCATGAAGTTTCAGAACGAGGAAGGTAAGTTCGACGTTGGGCGCTTCCAGCACGCGGTGGACATCTGCTTCACCGGCCAGGAGATCCTCGTCTCGAACGCGTCCTACCCCACTCCGGCCATCGGCAAGAACTCCGAGGCGCTGCGCCCGCTCGGGCTCGGCTACGCGAACATCGGCGCGCTGTTGATGTCGATGGGTCTCGCCTACGACTCGGATGAGGGACGCCGCTTCGCCGGAGCGATCACCTCGATCATGACCGGCCGCGCGTTCGGGCAGTCGGCCCGGATGGCCCAGGTCAAGGGACCGTTCAGCGAGTACGCCAAGAACCGCGAGCCGATGCTGCGCGTGATGGAGAAGCACCGGGTCGCTGCTCACCACCTCCCCACCTCACCGGAGTCGGCCGAGGTCGTCAAGGCCGCGCGGGACACGTGGGACGAGACAGTCAAGCTCGGCCGCGCGCATGGTTACCGCAACGCGCAGGCGACCGTGCTCGCTCCGACCGGCACGATCGGGCTGATGATGGACTGCGACACCACCGGGATCGAGCCCGACCTGGCGCTCGTGAAGTACAAGAAGCTGGTCGGCGGCGGGCTGCTGAAGATCGTCAACACCACGGTTCCGGCTGCGCTGCGCAAGCTGGGCTACGACGAGCTCAAGGTCAAGGAGATCGTCGAGTACATCGACGAGAACGACACGATCGAGGGCGCGCCTCACCTGCAGGACGAGCACCTCAAGGTCTTCGACTGCGCGTTCAAGCCGGTCAAGGGCATTCGCTCCATCGCGCCGATGGGACACGTGCGGATGATGGCCGCGGTGCAGCCGTTCATCTCCGGCTCGATGTCCAAGACCGTGAACCTGCCGACCGATGCGACCGTCGAGGACATCCAGCAGACGTACGTGGAGTCCTGGAAGCTCGGGCTCAAGTGCATTGCGATCTACCGCGACGGGTGCAAGCGCTCACAGCCGCTCTCCACGTCGCTCGACAAGGACAAGAAGGCCGGAGCTGCGGCGGACGTGGAATACCGCGCCGTCCGGCGCAAGCTGCCCGAAGAGCGCAAGGCGATCACCCACAAGTTCGACATCGGCGGCCACGAGGGCTACCTCACGGTCGGCCTGTACGAGGACGGCACGCCTGGCGAGCTGTTCGTGACGATGGCGAAGGAAGGTTCGACGATCTCGGGCCTGATGGACGCGTTCGCCACGCAGACCTCGTACGCGCTGCAGTTCGGCGTCCCGCTCAAGTTCATGGTCGACAAGTTCAGCCACATGCGGTTCGAGCCGTCTGGCTTCACCAAGAACAAGGAG
>JGI12709J13192_1000181_pt1 | contig 11733 bp, 6 predicted proteins | sample BlaSpr_A8_OM3_M3_FD_13192 | JGI IMG/M metagenome (IMG submission 13192)
AGCATGGTCAGCGAGGGGAACGAAAGGCCCCCGCCGAGACCGAACAGCACCATCGGGACCAGGAAGTGCACGGCGTAGGACGCGTGGGTCGGTCCGACGGCGACCATCACCAGCGCGGCGGCCGCCAGCACCTGGCCGGTCGCAAGCATCGCGCCGGCGCCAAAGCGGGAGATGAGCGGCGCCGAGAAGCGGACCGAGAAGAGTCCCATCACGACGGCAACCGGAAGGAAGGCGAGCCCGATCGCCATCGGGCCGTAATTCAGCACTCGTTCGAGATAGAGCGAGCCGAGGAAGAAGAAGCTGATGAACGGGACCGACATCAGGGCCTGGACGAGGTTCGTGCCGGCCACGGTCCGCGAGCGGAACACTCGCAGGGGCAGGATGGGATTACGTGCGCGCGCCTGGCGCACGACAAACGCCGCCAGTATCGCGAGGCTCACGGCGCCCAGGCCGAGTGTGCGCAACGAGCCGAGTCCGTAGTCCGAGGTCTGCACGATCGTGTACACCCCGAGCATCAGGGCGCTTGTGACCATCACCGCACCGGCGACGTCCGCGCCCTTGCCGATGCCGATCCCTCGATCGGACTCGAGGAGGCGGTAAGCCACCACTGCGGTGCCAACGCCGAGCGGGAGGTTGACGAAGAAGATCCAGTGCCAGCTGACCGCCTCGGTGATCAGGCCGCCGGCGATCAGGCCCACGGCAGCGCCTGCCGAGGCGATGAAGCTGAACAATCCAAAGGCCTTCGCGCGATCTCCGGGCTCTGGAAACAGAGTCACGATCATGGCCAGGATCACGGCGGAGCTGACGGCTCCGCCGACACCCTGGACAAAGCGGGCCGCGATGAGCATCGGCTGCGTGAACGAGAGGCCACACGCTACCGACGCGCAGGTGAAGATCACGAGACCCGCGAGAAAAACGCGCTTGCGCCCGACGAGGTCGCCGATGCGGCCGGCGAGCAGAAGCAGGCCGCCGAACGCGATCAGGTACGCGTTGATCACCCACGCCAGCCCGGACTGCGAGAAGCCCAGGTCACGCTGAATCGAGGGAAGCGCGACGTTCACGATCGTCATGTCGACGACGATCAGAAGAAATCCCGTGCAGAGCACGATCAGCGAAAGCCAGCGTGAGTTATTCATGCCTGTTCAGACCTCGATCCATCACCAAACTCATCGGTTGGGAACCGATGAGTTTTCGCTCGCTATTCCGTCTGGATAGCGATGGGGACCGGTACGGTCATCCTGGACTGCGCCCGCATGGGCAAGCCGGACATCGGAACGGTCGAGCGCATCGCGCGCATTCAGGTGGCGGCGCGGCGGCGTGGATTGGAGCTCAGGCTGTCGGGCGCGGGCGCGGCCCTGGTCGACCTGATCGCGTTCTGCGGTCTAGCCGGAAACCTTTGCGGGGAGGTGCATCGGCAGGTTGAACAGCGGGAAGAGCCTGGCCGTGTCCAGGAAGAAGGTGATCTCCGCGATCCTGCCGTCTGACAGGTCCAGGACCTGGAGCGCCCAGGGGTCGTGGCCGCCGTTGGGGCTCGGCTTGTACTGGCCGAACGTGGGCATGCCGTTGGCGCTGACCGTGGGGATCACGCGCGAGCCCTGGCACGCGATGCCAGGCCCGAACCACCAGGTCATCATGTCGTCGCGGCCGCGAAGCCACATGTCAAACGGCGGCATCGACTGCCGCGCGTCTTCCTTTATTAGTGTGGTCAAGGCATTCAGGTCGTAGCGCTCGAAAGCCGCGACATAGCGCTCGAGCAGCGCTCGATCGGCGTCGGTGAGGTTTTGGGGCCGACCTGGCGCGGCGTCCTGGTTCTTGGCCAGGGTCGAGCGGGCGCGCTGCAGCGCGCTGGTGACCGAGGCGACCGACGTGTCGAGAAGCTCGGCGACCTCCGACGCCTGCCAGTCGAGGACCTCGCGCAGGATGAGCACCGCTCGCTGCCGCGCCGGCAGGTGCTGGAGCGCGGCGACGAAAGCGAGACGGATCGACTCGTTCGCCACGGCGACATCGGCAGGGTCTCGTTCGGGGGCGATGAGGTGCATCGGGATCGGCTCCAGCCAGCTGACCTCGGTTGGGACGTTGAGGTTGGCCTCGATCGGCTCGACTGACGGGCCGAGGTCCATCGGCCTCGCGCGACGCTCCTTGCTTTTCAGCATGTCCAGGCAGACGTTGGTGGCGATCCGGTAGAGCCAGGAGCGCAGGGCGGACCGGCCCTCGAAGCTCTCCCGGTTCCGCCACGCCCGGACGAATGCATCCTGCACCGCGTCCTCGGCGTCGAAGGGCGAACCGAGCATGCGGTAGCAGTAGGCGGTCAGCTCACGTCGATACGGCTCGAGGTCGCTGAAAGGGTGCGCGGTCGACAGCGTGGCGCCCTGCATCAATGGCGATTCTAGAGGGCGACTCAAACGATGGTGATCGAGTCGTTCTTCTTGTAGTTTCCGCCGATCGTATCGCTCAGGCTCGTCGTACCCCAGATCGCGTGCACGGTGTTCGAGTACGAGCCCGGACTCGCGATGCTGAAGGTGCCGATGATCGTGATCTCGAACCTGACGTCGGACATGATCCGAAGGTCGCACGTCGCAACCTGACGTCCTTTTGCGTCGAGCCCAATCGTGCAGTCGGCCGGGCCGGCGAGTGGGTGACCCTTCAGGTCCGTCACGACGTAAGTGGCCGTGACGCCGGTCAGCACGGGCGGGAGCACGTCGTTGACCTGCTTACCCCCCACGAGGCCGGTGAATGAGATCGTCATCTTGGAGCCGATAGCGAAAGTCCGTGATTTGGACGGGTGTTGATTCTCTTTGTACGTCGGAGTCAGGCCGGCAATGTCACGGGCGTATTCACTGCCGACGCATTTCCCGCAGAAGAATCCGCCAAAAGCAAAGAACGTGTCCTGGTCTTCGTCGTGCTTCACGTTCGTGTAGCTCGTGGCGCTCAGCCACACCACCTCGCCACACTGGCCCCAAGACGTCAGGTCGTCCAACTTGGCGCACGACGCGGGCGGGTATCGCAGGCTTTCCGTACCCGCGATGTAGCCGCCGTGGTAGTGGTTATTCGAGTCGATGCTCACGTTGAGCGCGGCTGTGTTCGCCTGGGAGACGAGGTCGAGGTAGTTGTAGGGCGACAGCTCCTCCGAGTGATAGCTCACAAGAGCCATGTCAACTCCCTGATGTGACAGGGGGTTGGGTATCGCGGCTGGTATCCCATCTCCGATAAGCGGCTGACCGTCGCCAAAGAAGGACGGAGCTCCGAGGTTGCTGCCCCATCGCCAGTGCATATGGACGCACTCCGGGCAGCCAGGGGGGACTGGTACGGGTCCCTCGACGGAACTCGTCGGGGTCTGGTGCACGTTGTCGTAGCGACCCGCCAGGTTCGCGGGCTGTGTCGGACTGGACCCCAAAGCAGCGCTGACGCCCCGCACCGCCACTTCGTTCTGGATCGCGGGCTGGCCACCGCCGGTCGGTGGGTACACGTCAAGGTGACCTGTTGGATCGCAGTTGTCTTTGGGCGCGCTCGCGTCGCAGTCACGCGCGAGCATGCCCGCCCGGACAGCCAGCGCGTCGGGCGTGTAGTGCAGGCGCGCAGCCGCGTTGAGGCTGACCAGCAAAGTCGACCCTGAATCGTCCTGGAAGTGGTAGAAAACGATCGGCTTCCAGCGCCCGCAATCAGGTAGAGGCTTGACCACCAGCCCGATCGGAAACGGAGCATATTGCGACGGCTCGCAAGCAACCGCCTGCACATCCTTCTCCTTGAAGGGCCTGTAGAACTCATACCGCTGGGTGATGGACAGCCACGTAGTGGGCAAGCCCACCGCCGGCGCCGGGGCGAGGTCGACGATGTAGGTTGCGGCTACGATCTCGTGCGCGCATGCCGGATCTCCGCCGCAGGGATCGGCCTGCGGGGACTGCATCTCGGAAGGCGGCGAAATCTGGGTCACGTGCACCCTCGTGTAGGCAGCGGGAGACGGCGACTCGATCGCATCGGTTTGAAGCGTGAGATGGCGCGTGGTCGTGTTCGTGCAGTGCGCGATGTCGGTCGACGACGAGCAGGTCACCAGATCGAGGTAAGGCACGCTCATGCGCTCGGCCATCAAGCGGCCTTCAAGCGAAACGTTGGAGACGACGAGGCCCTCGCATACCGAAACCCCGTAATCGAAAGACCATCCGTGGTAGTCCTTGTGCGAGCTGTTGACCATCTGGCCGGCGTTGTTGCAGGACGTGGTTGGATGAGAGACGCCCGTGGGTAGGAATGGGCAGCTGCCGTCGGCAGCCGTGACCTTCTCAATCTCATCCGACTGCGTGGCGTAGAGACATTTGTCGGGGCCGACGCCGACGAAGTCACCCCGCGAGCCGCCAGTCACGATGTCCGTGTAGGTGACCGGCTGCACCGAGAAATCGACGAGGGTGATGATGCCGTCGTTTCTGTTGACCGCCAACTGGGTGATCTGGCTGCCGGTGGCAGGGGCCACGAGCGCGATTCCGTCCGCGGCGGGCACCGCCGCGATCACCGATGCCGTCCCAGGCGCAGAGTCTGAGGTGCCCGTGATCCGGTAGACGGCACCACTGGCTCCATAGAGCGTCCCGTCGGGGGCGAACGTCAATCCGTCGACCGAGACGTTGGCCGTGTACAGAGTTGGAGTCACCGGACTGCCCTGGTAGCCGCTGAGTCGCAGCACGGTGCCGCATGACGAGACGAACAAGTCCCCTGACAGGGGGTCGACCACGACGGCGTTTGGGCTGCAGATTCCGCTTGCGACCGTCGCCTTTACGGCTCCCGTGGCCGGATCCAGCTCGAGGACGTCGCCCTCGCCCTGGCGAGCTACGAACAGGCGCCCGGCTTTGTCAAAAGCAAGCCCGGTGACCCGGAAGCCGACGGAGCTGATCAGCGAAGTCTCGAATGTGCCCCCTGCCGGCGGGAATCGATACAGGCCGCCGCTGAAGTACGCGGTCGAGTAAAGGTTGCCCTGTGCGTCGAAGGCGACGCCGATTGGACCTGGCCCGTAGAAGAGGAAAGTGCTGAATCCGGTCGCGAAGTCCGTTACCGCGTAGCCGGCCGCGGGAGTGCCCGCGGCGCGGGCGTCGTTGATCGCACCTGATACGAACCACTGCGTGACCACGAGGGCCGCCGCAAGCGCGAGCCGGATGCCCCTTCCCACCACCGAGGTGCGGGCATCATCACAGCCGGCCGGGTGTCTGTCAATCCCGTTAAGTGACGGTCGGTTCTTGCCTCTGGCCTTTGGCCCGATCCACGATCGAGTCGAGCCACTCGACGCCGCAGTTCAGCGCGTGGTCGACGCTCTCGTGCGCATGGTCGCAAGCCCACTTGCGCTCCCGGAAGTTGTCTTGATCGTCGGACGCCTCCATGCATTGTGTGACTCGGAGGGTGATGTTAGACGGTTGGCGGCAGTAGGCCGGATTCACTCCGGCCGTCCAGCACGGCCCGCCGAACGCCTCCATGCATTGTGTGACTCGGAGGGGGTTCCACGGGGGAGGCCTGCCTCCCCCGTGAAGTTAGACGGTTGGCGGCAGTAGGCCGGATTCACTCCGGCCGTCACCCAGCACGGCCCGCCGAACGCCTCCATGCATTGTGTGACTCGGAGGGGGTTCCACGGGGGAGGCCTGCCTCCCCCGTGGAGTTAGATCAGGGGTAGTTCACCACCGCGACCGGGGTGTCGGGATTGGCCGCCGTCGACGGCCCGCCCGTGTCATTCACCACGTGCAGGATGCCGCCCGTGCCGTTCGAAACGTCGAGGAAGATGGTCAACAGGTCGTGGAGGCTGCCCGCCGGAAGCGTTTTGGGCACCTCGAACGCGTGCGCCGCGTAAATGTTGACCCCGCCGTTGTATTTCTTGTTGAAGAACGAGTAGCTGCCCATTCCGTAGCCGTGGAAGCTCGTCACCTTGTTGTCAATCTTGAAGGCTGCCCAACCGTCGACGCCGGGAGCCTCCATCCAGGCGGCCTGGGTCGGCGGGTCGTAAGGCATCTCGTTCTGGAAGAACACGTCGGTGCCGCCGTTGCCGTTCCAGATCGTTTCGTACTTCTGGAAGTGCTCGACGAACAGTCCGTACGCGGTGACGTTGTCGCCGTTGATCACGACACCTGTGTCGGATGTGTTGGCGGTCCAGCCGACGCCGTTACCGTGGTCGGCGCGCCACGCCCAGATGTCGTCGAGGATGACGCTGTTGCTGTTGACGACGAGCGCGGTCTTGACCTTGCCCGCCTGGGCTCCGCCGACGCGGAAGAACACGTCATACAGGCCTGAGGGGTCGGACGCGGCGCTGTTCTCGTCCGACTGACCGGACCGCTGGATGTCGCCCTGCTGGTGGTCGTTGCCGTTTCCCACCTGCAGCAGCACCTGGGACTTCTCCGCGCCGGCGTCGAAGATGATTCCTGACAGCAAGACGCCTCGATTGCTCGCGACCTTCATCGCCGCGTTGCCTTCGTCCGGAATGAGCGTGGCCATTCCCAGACCGAGGACCACGATGTCCGGACGGGTGACCTGGATCGTCGCGTCCAGGTGATAGACGCCCGGAGTAAGGATCAGGTCCTTGCCTCGGCGGAGAGCGCTGTTGATCTTCTCGGCGGAGTCGGCCGGCCGGGCGACGAAGAACCGCTCGATCGGAATCGATGAGCCTGGCGTCTGGCCTGACGCCCAGGTCGGACCCACGGTGTTGTGCTGAACCGCGGGCACGAAAACGTTGTAGGCGCCCGCAGCGTCGAGATACAGGTACGGCGCTTCGCGGGTCACCGGGCTTGTGTTGAGCGTCGTGTAGGGCGGGTTGGGAAAGCCTCCTTCCGCGGGCGCGCCAGTGTCACCCATGAAGACCTGGTTCCACACCGGATTCGACCAGAAGCCGAGGCTGCTGTTCCGGGCGAAGAACTGCTGCTGCCCGCCGTTGATGACGCCCGAGAGCTTCGAGTCGGCGATGAAGCCCCCGCTTACGTACTGCTTCTGCGCGCAGTAGTCGAAGAGGAACAGAAGGCCGCCGTTGATCGCCACGCGACGGATCGGCGCGGCCTGCGATATCGCATACAGGTTGTTCGAGTTGGCGCAGCCGGGGGTTTCACCGTCGACGGGCGCCGGAGCGTAGACCGTCTTGCTCGACCTCGTGATATTGAGCGTCAGGTTCGACAGAGAGCGCCAGAAGTTCGTGAGCCCGATGCAGCCGAAGTCAATCCCGGGTGTGCCCGAGCACACCGAGTTGAGGACCTCGATCTCACCGTTGATCACGACGTCGTTGGGTGACTGGCCGAGGCCGGCCACTGTCGTGTAGTAGCCGACCTGGAAGCTGAGCGGGTTCGTCGCCGACCCGTACGTCCCTGGCTTGAACAGGATGGCGTCGCGCCGCGAGCCGAACTCGTTGTGGACCTGCGCCACCGAGATCGCATTCAGCTCTGCCTGGATCGCAGCCTGGTCCATGGATGGACTGAAGATGTGCACGCTCGGGCCGAAATCCTGCGCGCCAGGCGGCGGATTGTCGTCCGCAAGCGCGGTGGTAGTGGTCGACCAGGCGATGGCCAGCGCACCGGCCACCAACAAGGCGCGAAGACTTCGAGCTCTCATCCGTCTATCTCCTCACTCACAAATCCGCCACCAGCCAAGTGTTCCCCGGAGCTCAGCTCATCGCAGCACCACCTTTGCGCTCAACCTCAGGTCGCGAGACGACCGCCCCACGCGGATGGTGTACGTGCCTGGTTCGGCGACCCACCTTCCCAGCCCTTCGTCGAAGCGCTGGAATGCGCGCGACGCGACAGTCAGGCGGGCGTCGACCGACCGGCCGGGTTCCGCACCGACGCTCGCGTACGCGGCCAGGACGCGCACGGGGTTGGTAAGTTCGCTGTGCGGCCCCTCCAGATAGAGCTGCACAACCTCGCGGCCGGCCCGGCCGCCCGTGTTGCGGACCTTGACCAGCACGTCCAGGTCGCCGACGCCGATCGCTGCCGAAGCCGGCTCGAGCGATTCGTAGGTCCAATCGGTGTAGCCGAGGCCGTGGCCGAAAGAGAAGAGCGGATCCGTGCCCTTTCGGTCGAAACCTCGGTACCCGACCAGCAGCCCCTCGCTGTAAGGCAGGCTGCCGGCCTCGGGCTGCGCGTGCAGGACGGGCGAGTCGGCCTCGGTCTGGGGGAACGACACCGGGAGACGTCCGCCCGGTTCCACCGCGCCGGTCAGCGTTTCCGCCAGCGCCTCGCCAAACGCCTGGCCCGGGAACCACACCTGGAGGATGGCCGCGACCTGGGCGGCCCACGGCATCAGCACCGGCGTGCCCGAGTTGACGACCACGACCGTGTTGGGATTGGCCGCGGCGACCCGCCTGACCAGCTCGTCCTGGCGGCCTGGCAGGGCGAGAGATTTGCGGTCGTAGCCCTCGCTCTCGGTGCCGTCCGCCGATCCGACAACGACCACCGCCACTCCCGCCGCCGCGGCGGCCTTGACTGCCTCTTCAAGCAGGCGGTCGTCCTGTAGTTGAGGCGCGATACCGAGCCGCATCGTCGCGAAGCGCGTATCGGGGCGGTACGCGACGCGAACCTCCACGTCGTGACCGGCGTGGAGCTGCACGGGCACGCGAAGCTCAGGCGGTCGGGACAGCGCCTCGACGACCTCTCGCGGAAACAGGCTGGTCGCCTCGCCGAGGAGCGTCCCGTCCAACTCGATGCGGACCACGCCGACACCGGCGGCGCCGATCACATATGGACCATCCGCCGGCGCGCTGTATCGGGCGCGCATGACGACCTCCACGCCCGGCTTGTGAATGGCCTCGGGCAGGCCGTCCCACCAGGTGGCGACGCTCGATGGAAAGGGCGCGTCGTGGAGGAGGGCGCCGTCCGCGCCATGTATCTCCAGTCGCACCCCGGCCTTGCCGGTCACCGGATCGTGGAGCGTCCCGTGCGCGGGCACCGCGATGGTGGCGCTCGTCACGCATCCCTGGTGCTCGCTCAAGTACACGTCGAGCGCCTCGCGAACCGCGTCGGCGATGCCGGGTCGGGCGACCGGCAGAACTCGCACGCTTCCGCCGCCCTGGCTCTGGGGGTCGATCGCGTTCGGGCCGATGAGAGCCACCCGATCGAGGCTTCCGGTCTTGAGAGGGAGAAGTCCGCGCGGGTTGCTCAACAGGACGAAGGATCGAGTGGCGACCTCGCGGACGAGAGCGGGGTCGATCAAGCCGCTGTTTGGCAGTCCGCCGTCTTGCGACGGGGTATCAGCGGGCGCGTCGCCGCTTGCGCTGCCGTCGAGGGCTCCGACACGGCGGGCCAGGACCAGGATGCGCGCGATCTTGTCGTCGATCGCGGCCTCTGGCACGGTCCCGTTCCGCACGGCGGCCACGAGCCTGTCGCCCCACGGACCATCAGGCCCGGGCATGACGAGGTCGAGGCCGGCCAGCGCGGGGGGCGCCGTCGACGTCGTGGCCGACCAGTCCGAGACGACGACGCCGCTGAATCCCCAGTCCGTCTTGAGCACGTCCCAGAGCAGCGGGGAGTTGGCGGTCATCGTCGCGCCGTTGACCGAGTTGTAGGCGGCCATGATCATGAACACGTCACCCTCCGCGACGCATGCCTCGAAGGGCGGAAGGTAGAGCTCGTGCAGGACGCGCTGCGTGATCCGCGCGTCGTACGTGCGGCGCTCCGTCTCAGAATCGTTGCCGACGTAGTGCTTGGCGGTCGCGCCAACGCCTGCCTTCTGCACGCCTCGCACGTACGCGACCGCGATGCGCGACGTGAGAAGCGGATCCTCGGAGAAACATTCGAACCCGCGCCCGCTCAACGGCGTGCGCACGATGTTGACCGTCGGACCTAGGAGCACGTCGACCCCCTTGGCGCGAGCCTCCTGGCCCAACGCGGTCGCGAGCTTCTCGATCAGCTGGTCGTCCCAGGTCGCGGCCAGGGCGACTGGGCACGGAAGCGAGGAGGACGGATTCGCGGGGTCATAATGCATGCCGCGCACGCCGGCAGGACCGTCCGAAAGAACGATCGAACGCAGACCGACCGCCGCCTCTCCGTAGAGGACCCAGGAGTTCGCGCCGGTGAGGAGACGGACCTTCTGCTCCAGGGTGAGCCGCGCCACCAGGCGCGCCTCGTCGCTCGGAAGGCCGACCGTGGCGCTACTCATCAACGATCTCCTCGAAAGCGGGTGGGAACGTCCGGCCGGCACGGTGCCGGCCGGACATGATGGGAACGGTCAACCGCTTAGACGGGCTTGAGCTGCATGAGGATGTACGGCATCTGGGGGTCGCTCGGCGAAGGGTTCATGTACGGGTGGGATTGGTTCGGCCAACCCGTGTACTTGGCGCTGCTGTAGACGTTCCAGTCCGCGCCGTAGAGAAGCGGAGCGTAGGGGACGTCGGTCGACATGATCTTCTCGAGCTTCTGCACGATCGGGTAGAGCGTGGCGGTGTCGGTGGGATCGGTGGCCGCGTACGCCGCCAGGGCTGCCTTCGCGTCGGCGTTGTTATAGCCGACCTGCTGTGCGGCCTGGCTACCGAACCAGTCGTTGTACTGGGTGTACGGGATACTGCCGCCGGCGCCCCAGTGAATCATGGTCTGCCATCCGGCGGGATTCGAGGTGAGGGTGCTGTTCCAGTCCGAGTAGCCCTGCGCCGGCTTGGTGGTCGCGTCAATGCCGAGCGGCTGGAGCTCCTGGGAGATGAGTGCGGCGTTCTCCCAGTAGTCGGAGAACGGAACGGGGTCGTAGACGGAGAACTTGATGATCTGGCCGCCCTTGGTCCAGCAGTTGGCGGTGTTGCTGCCATCGCAGTTTCCACCGGACTTGAAGGTCCCGGCGGCGGTGTCGTAGTGCGATGTGGCCGGAGGAGTCCAGCCGCCGTTCTTCAGGATCTCGTAGACGTCCATTCCAGCCGGCAGGCTCTGGGCTTTGGCCGTCGCCGCGTCCGGCACGTTGCCGGCCTGGGACAGGTCGTTGTTCAGGCTGCCATCAGATGGCAGGAACGCCTTCTGGTTGGGCAGGATCAGGGCCGTCGATGAGCTCGCGGCTCGCTCGTAGCCGGACTCACCCAGCAATGCGAGAGCGTTGCGGTCGATGCCGTAGCTGACGGCCTGGCGGACGGCCGCTTCGCTGATGCCGGTCGCGCCGCCGTTGCCCGCGTTCAGGTTGAAGTAGAGAGTGACGGTGGAGCCGGACGCGAACCACGCGTGGTTGGTCTGCGGGTTCAGGTTGACGAAGTTCTGGTAGACGTTTGGGATGTCGTTGCCGGCCCAGTCCAGCTGGCCGCTGATGAGCGCGTCGCTCGCCGCGGCGTTGGTTGCGATGGCCGGGGTGTCGATCTCTGACTCAGGCGGAGTGCCGCCCCAGTAGTTCGGGTTCGGCTTCCACTTGATGAGGGAGCTCGTGTAGCTCGCCAGCATGAACGGGCCGGTGCCGACCGGGACCTTGATCTGCATGGTGGGGGTCTGGGCGAGCTGGGCCGCCACCGACGCCTTCAGGACGTACGTGTGCCCGAGGATCGTCGACAGCGACGTGTACTGCGCGGATTTGAAGTGAAGCGTGACGTTGTTACCGGAGATCGTCGGGTCGGACGCCTGGTCAGGGACGCCGAAGACGTTGGCCGCTGGAGTCTCGAGCGCCTTGTAAGTGGCCTGGACGTCGCTCGGACCGAACGACGAGCCGTCGGTGAACTTCACGTTCTGGCGGATCGTGAGCTGCAGGTCCTTGCCGCCGTTCTGGAACGCGAAAGCCGTGGCCAGCCACGGGTGGATGCCGGCCGCCGTCGGGTCGAGCTCGTCGAAC
>JGI12709J13192_1000183_pt1 | contig 11706 bp, 9 predicted proteins | sample BlaSpr_A8_OM3_M3_FD_13192 | JGI IMG/M metagenome (IMG submission 13192)
CCGCTCAGAAGAAGTACGAGCAGCAACAGCGCAGTTTTGGCGCTGTTTTGGCACTTATATAAGAGGTCGCCTGGGCTCGACCCTAAGAACGCACCAATCTCTTGCAGTGAGGACATCATGAATCGCAGGGAACTTTTGCGCGTAACCGCAGCTACAATTCTCGCGGGCGGCCTCGCAAGCGACTCGGAAGCATCCGAGCTCGAGTCTGCATTGAAACCGCCGAAGAAAGGGCCGATTGTGGTCGCCGTCGTTGTCGGAGACGGAGCTACCGTGATCGATTTCGCCGGGCCGTGGGAAGTCTTCCAAGATGCGTCGGTCCCGGGAAACGACAGCCCATTCTCGTTGGCTATGGTATCCGACAACACTGCACCGCTGCAAGCCAGTAACGGTATGATTGTCACACCTCGCTTCACGTACGACAGTCTGTCGGAGCAGCCGAACGTTATCGTCATCGGCGCGCAAGGCGAACACACCCCGAAAAAGATTGATTGGATAAAGAAGGCGAGCGAGAAAGCGGATCTCGTCATGTCGGTTTGTACCGGGGCGTTTCTTCTTGCCAAGACCGGACTGCTGGATGGCTTGACGGCAACGACGCACCACGATTTTTACGACCGATTCGAAAAGCAATTCCCGGCTATCCATTTGGTACGAGGGCCGCGCTATGTCGAGCACAAGAAACTAGCGACGGCGGGCGGCTTGACGTCTGGCTTCGAGCTTGCACTTCGTGTGGTGCAACGGTACTTTGGCAATGCGATCGCGAGCCAGACCGCATACTACATGGAATATAACCGCTCACCGCAACGTCCGAACAGCGTTTGAGTCAGGTTGCCTTCGGCATCAATAAATTGGCGTCGCGCGCGAGCCGCCGGAGAAATAATCGCCAACTGGGCAAGGTGAGGATGACCGGAGTCCTCACCTGCTAGGCGGCGTGTGAAACTTATTTCGTACAGTCAAGCCTTACTCGGAAGCTTGGATCGGTGACAGTGTATCCGAATGTCTTCCCGAAGTCAGTGCGTTTGATGGCAATCAACAGCTTAGTTGGCGACTTGCCAGCATCTTCGTCCGGTAAGCGGTAAAACAAGGTCGTCCGAGCCACGCCGCCGGGTGGGAGGCTCTTATAGAAGATTGCTTTTTGGTATTGGACCTTTGCAGTCGTTGTCTCCATATCTAAAACCGTATCGTCCGCAAATGCGAGCTGCGGATAGTCTTGAAATCCGCTATCGGTCGGTGAGTTTTGTGCATTTTTACCATTGCGAAGCTCGAGCGTGACGGCCCAGTTTTTGTAATCGGGGTCATCAGGGTTCGTTTGTAGCCCGCTGCTTATTACTTTCAAGCGCCAGACTCCATTAAATAACGTCTCGCCCATGCAACCTTCAACGGAAGCACGCTGATTCGCCCCGCCGGCAGGGGGTGGTGTAGCGGCGCCCGACATATTTGGTAGCTCACACAAGGCCGCCAAGACCGTGCTGGCTAGGAAGACACGCAAATACAAAGCACATTTTACCGTGGCCATGTTTTTCAACCTTTCCCGGAGATTGTGTTCTGCATATACTTGCGCGGGCGCACGCCGATGACCTAGCAACAACTAATTCTTCGGATTCCGAATCGCATCCATGACCGAATCCGCCGTGGTGAGGTCCGCGCCCGTAGCTTTCTGATATGCTTTGTCAGCCTGCAACCGATCGCGTTTGGCAAGGAGTGCTTTGATTTGCGAGAGCAGAGGATCGCGCAACTCGCCGGCCAGCTTCTTGGCGCGTGCCTTTTGTTGCAAGCCTTGGGTTTGAAGCCTTTGCATAACTTGCATGCCTAGCGCATTTGGGCAAGCGGTGACTAAATACCACGGTAGCAACCAGGATGGGAGCGACCCGCCCGCAAGCTTGACGAATCCCGCACGAAGAGTGAATGTCAAGCGAGGATGCGGCCGGCACGGCATCGCATCGAACGGGCCGACTGTTCGATTGAGGATGCGCCGTCCGAGTCCGCGGGAGCGCATGAAGCGGATCGAACGAGTCAAGCTATACCCAACCGCCTCGCAGGGCGCGCGTCTGCAGGCATGTTTGGGCGTGTGTCGTGAGCTTTATAATGCGGCACTCGAACAACGGCGCGATGCCTGGCGATCGCGTTGTCTGCGCATCGATCACAAACGACAGTACGCAGAATTAACTGAGCTGCGCGCAGCAGATCCCCGGGTGGCTAGTATTTACCGCGAGCTACAAGACGCGGCGTTGCACAAGCTCGATCTGGCTTTTCGCGCATTCTTTAGGCGTTGCAAGAAAGGTGAGGCACCAGGTTTTCCTCGCTTCCGTGCAGCGCGCCGTTATCGCAGTCTAGAATTTCCCCATGGCAACCGTGCCCTGAAGTTCAATGGCGCCCAGACCAAGGTCAAAGTCCCGGGCGTCGGCAGCGTGCGCCTGCGACGCGGCCGTCCTGTTCCCGGATTTGGCCGGGCAATGCTGGTACATTCACCGCGTGGCTGGTACGCTTTGTTCGAGTGCGAGCGGGCAGCCAGTCCGTTACCCGCAACGGGGAAGGTGGTCGGCGTCGACGTGGGCATTGCGGCCTTTTACGCGACCTCGGATGGTCACATCGAACCCAATCTTCGCCTTGGCAGAGAACGTGCGGCTCAGGTAGCGCGCTTGCAGCGGATCATCGCCAAACGCCTGCGCGGTGGTGCTGGCCGGCGTCGGGCGGTGCAAGCATGTGCCCGAGCACAAGATCGGCTGCGCTGGGCGCGGCGCGACTGGCACCACAAGCAAGCACGTAAACTTGTCGCGTGTTATGATGCGATCGCCTTTGAAAAGCTGCGAATACGTTCGATGACGAGGTCGGCGAAAGGCAGCCTGCAAGCACCCGGTAAGAATGTCAGGCAGAAGTCTGGTCTGAATCGAGCGATCCTCGATGCTGGCTGGTCACAATTTGCGAATATGGTGGTCGACAAAGCGGCAGAAGCTGGTCGACAGATTGTATTTGTGAATGCCAAGTACACGTCGCAAACGTGTTCTAAGTGCGGCTGCGTGGATGCCGCTAATCGATGCACGCAGGCGGATTTCGTCTGCCTGTCCTGCGGTTACGCGCTGCATGCTGACGTGAACGCGGCCGCTAATATACTGAAGAGGGCGAAGTTGTCGCCTGCGAGGAGGGGCGCGGCATTGGCCGACCCCGCAGATCCGCGAAATGTGCTATCGTCGGGGAGGACCCGGCTCGCGCGGCACGATGCTGCGTGAGGGCGCATCCAACGAATGGCGGGAAAGAATGCCCAAATTAATGGTGAGCTCTTGGCTGCCACAGGCGTAATGGTGAGTTTGGAGTAGCCGCCTTTCGGTACGTTGCGGATCTCTTGCGAGACGACGAAATCAAAGAAGGGGCGATTGTGATCGTTTATGCAGGCGCGCACGTTCGGATGAAAGAGATTCGCAATCCGACTTGCATCTTTAGACTGCCGAGCGGCCACATATGCGTGCACGAATTTGACCTGCGCATCTCTCGCGCCGGCTGGATCGGGCGCCACCGCGGGAGCGGGAGACGATTTGCAGCCCAGAATCGTCAGCACGAGTATGCAAATGGCTAGTGGAATCTGGTATTCATTTTTGTGCGGCCCATAGATGATGTATCGGCTAGATCTCGCCAGAAGAATCTAGGCCCGCCGGAACGGGAAAGCTCCAGCGAATGCCTAACCGCCCCGAGGGCAATTTTACAGATGCCCAGCGGTTTCATATTTTGTAGCGCCATGTCCAAGTTTCGACTCCCGAAATGGAGGAACTTTTGTGAGCACTCCGGTCATCCCGTTCAACATCGGCAACACCGCATTCATGCTCATCTGCGCGAGCCTGGTCATGCTCATGACCCCCGGCCTCGCGTTCTTCTATGGCGGTTTGGTGCAGCGCAAGAATGTCTTGACCATCATGATTCAGAGCTTCGTGTCGCTAGGCTGGACAACGGTCCTCTGGTATGCGTTCGGATATTCTGAGTCTTTCGGTCCCGATTGGCATGGCATCATCGGCGATCCAACCCACTACGCCTTCCTAAAGGGAGTCACGCTCAACACGATGTTCACCGGCAATGATGCCGGCATTCCCCTTGTCGTCCACGTGGCTTACCAGATGATGTTTGCGATCATAACGCCGGCCTTGATCACCGGCGCTTTCGCCAACCGAGTCACGTTCAAGGCCTACTTTCTCTTCCTCACCGGCTGGCTCATATTGGTTTACTTTCCATTTGTGCACATGCTGTGGAGTCCGGACGGCATCCTTGCGAAGTGGGGCGCGCTCGACTTTGCCGGCGGCATCGTAGTGCATGCCTCCGCCGGCTTTGCCGCGCTGGCTTCGGTGCTGTATATCGGGCGTCGCCACGTGGTGGAGAACAGGCCACATAACGTTCCGCTGATCGCGCTCGGCACAGGTCTGCTGTGGTTCGGCTGGTACGGCTTCAACGCAGGATCCGAGCTGCGAGTTGACTCGGTGACTGCTGCCGCCTTCCTGAACACCGATATCGCTGCATCATTCGCCGCCATCACGTGGCTTTTTGTAGAGTGGGCGCGCGGCAGACAGCCCAAGTTTGTTGGACTGCTCACAGGAGCGGTCGCGGGCCTTGCTACGATCACGCCTGCGGCCGGTTATGTTTCGCCGACCACGGCCGTGGTGTTCGGAATTTGTGCAGGCGTGATTTGCTACTATGCCGTCGCGTTGAAAAATCGACTGGGCTGGGATGATGCGCTCGACGTCTGGGGCGTGCACGGCGTGGGCGGTTTCCTGGGCATAACATTGCTCGGCATGTTCGCCTCCAAGGCATGGAACCCAAATGGCGCCGACGGGCTGTTTCTGGGCGGAGGAGCATTTTTCGTCAAGCAGTTCGTGGCCGCGTTTGTGTGCAGCCTCTGGGCGTTTACTTTCACCTACGGCATGTTGTGGCTGATCAATCGAATCACTCCCGCGAAGATCGATCCTTTGGCCGAAGAGCGCGGCCTGGATGTTGAACTCCATGGAGAGGAGGCGTACCCACTGGGCCTTTAAAAAATCTCAAAAAAGCGGCATTCCAACGAGCCACTCGGAACTACTCACATCAGAACCACAGCACCGGATGGTGCATGACGTGAAGAGAGGTTACACATGGCAGAGCAAAAGAAATGCGAACACGAGCATTGCAAGTGCATGGCGACGTCGGGTCGTTTTTGCAGCGGGCACTGCGCGAAACACGCCGAGCACGCGCAAGATCATAAATGCGAGTGTGGTCACCCCGCCTGCGTGTAGACTCCAGATCTCATAACGGGAAGCTCCTAGTGAAGCGCATCATCGCTGGGGGCATGGCGCTCCTGGCGATGATCTTGCTGTGCGGCTGCGCGAGCGCTAAAAAGAGCTACCAGGCGGGCTACCACACTGGCTTCAGGGAAGGGTTCAAGAAGAGCTTTCTGAGGAGTTGTGAACGCAACTCGACAAACTCGCGCCAAAAGGCCTACTGTACTTGCAGCGAGACTGAGCTGGAGAAGCGCTTCGACGACAACGCTTTGACTGCGCTCGCGACACATGGCGCGTCGAACGAACAGCGCACAGAAGTCCAGAATATTTTCAGCGCTTGCCGCGTCCAAACGCTAAGCGCGCACTGATCGTTACCGCGGTAGCGACCAGGATGGGAGCGACCCGACTTCAAGCTTGACAAATCCCGCATGAAGAGTGAAATGTCAAGCGCGGATGCAGCCGTGAACGGCGTCGCATCGAACGGGCCGACTGTTCGATCGAGAAGATGCGCCGTCAGAGTCTGCGCAGGAGCGCATGAAGCGGATCGAACGAGTCAAGCTATACCCAACCGCTGCGCAGGGCGCGTGTCTCCAGGCATGTTTGGGCGTGTGTCGTGAGCTGTACAATGCGGCACTCGAGCAACGCCGCGATGCGTGGCGATCGCGTCGACTCAGCAATCGAAATTTTCTCATGAGTGAGAACACGAGTTTATCACGTCACTGCCTGGGCAGCCACACGTATTTTGCGGAGCGCACCGCATAGATGGCGCTGGCAGCCCACCCTTGCGGACGGGCCGCAAGTCAGTACTTGAACTCTTGGATTTGGGTCCCGTTAGGGGCGTAGGTCCAACCTCGTCGTGAGGTCGGATCGAGCTGCACTCCACGCTCCATGTTCTGGCTGGTGTTAACCGGGAAGAGCTGTCGCGCGAAGTTGAACCCGTTCAAGGACTCGATTAATTGGCCGGATGCCGGATTTATCACGCCGATGACGCCGGTAGCGTTATTGTTTTGTATATAGTCCGGGGCGGCGAAAAAGGCGCTGACCAACAGATGATGCAGGCTGTCGTAAGCAGGCAATAGGGCCGACTTTACCTGCACGTACATGATCGGTCCGGGTTCCAGCGTGCTTTGAGATATTGCTTGAAATCTTCCTGGCGGGATTAGGAGGGTGCCCGTAAACGGATTGCCACCGCCGACGAGATATACTGTTTTACCCTGATTGTCGGTGACAATTCCGGTGATACAGGTAGCCGCGGGAGAGTAGGGCGCCACGACTCTTGTTGTCAAGTTCACTGAGCCAATGCCGCCTGCTTGCACAACGCAGTTGTCGCTTTGTCGGTTGACACCAACGAACACTTTACCTGTGCTCGCATCCAAGTCGAGAAGCCCATAGTTGGCACCCGATGGTGTCTGAACATCCAAAGCAATCGGCGCTCCCAATGCCATCGTTGAGGGCGTCAAGGTAACCATTTGATCCGAGCCATCAAGGGTGGAGAATCCCAACAAGGCGACCCGATCACGCTCGGCATCGAGACGTGCCCCCACGAGCGCAAGCTTCGCCGTGTCCTCGACAGGCGTGACCTTAAGGAGTTGCCCGGTCTGTCCGTCGTAAGATTCCAGGAATTGGTGCGTTCCAAACCACTCGCTGCGTAAGACGATGTTGGTTTGCGTTTTGCTGTCGAGCCCAACGGTTTGGAACACCGTGGCGCCGCTGAAATCTGAGGCGAATGGGGCGCTGTACGTGCCGCTCGACGTTGAATATGGGAACAAGAACGATTCAAGCGGGTTTCCAAAGCCATCGAAAAATACGGTGCTGACCGTGCTCCGTCCGTTGGGTTTTACATCAAAGTCGAAAACTTGTTGACCGCCAGGGCTTAGCCCATCATTGAACTGTAATGTGGAAACCGCTGAAGCTTGTCCAACCACTTTGGCGCCGTTTGCCGGCAAAACGCGAACTGTGTACATGTCGGATGACTGAAGACCGAGGGACGCGGCATTCAAGTGAGCCACGCCTGATGTACCGGATTGCGGCAAATATTTGACCGACGGGGAGTCAACCCCGTTGCTGTCGCGAGTGCTACCGTTTTGGTTTGTAAATGTGTTGAATAGACCGAACAGGGTTGGTGCAGGCGCCGAAATTTCGATAATCGCGTTAACTGCACCACGCACCTGGCTTACATTGTAGTGCACATCGAAACCGGGCGCGGCTCGTTGTACGCTCACGATATGCGATCCGCTTTGCGAAGCAGTGGCGCCTATCGCCGTCGTTTGGCCGGGTATTGAGAACGTCGGCGCTTCAGGCCGCTCATCGAGATCACCCTCGCCGATCCGCAGCGGCGAAAACTCGCCAACCGTTGGGATTTGGTCGGGAAACTGCTGTTGTATGATTCCAATGCCGTATACGCCTTCGCCCGCCGCGAAGGCCGAGGCCGGAACCGAAACGGTCCCGCTCAGGTTGGCGAGCGGTATTTGGTAGGTGATCCGAAATAACGGGGCCGCCAACGGACTCCAGTGATCTATGGAAGACACCGCCAAACCCGGCGAGATCAGTCCGCGCACATCTCTGATGTCGTAGTGCACCAGCACTGGTTGGCCTAAGGGCACCACGGCCGGAACGACCGGGGCGAGGGCTTCGAGATACGTGCCGTCGGTGGGCCCGAACGTGAGAATCTCCGAGATACCGGCTAGCTTGCGACTGCCGTTGAAGATCTCGTAAGTGACGGTGAGCGATCGCGATGTCGTGCTCTCAAGCGGCAGGTGCGCGGCGGCCAAAATCTGAGCTGGCAACAGCCTTGCAACGCGGCTGCGCGAAATGACTTCATTTCCCACCCGAAGTTGATATCGAAGCCCCGGGCTGTCCGGAATCCCGACGATATCCGGAGCGAACGTCATTGGGCTGACCGTATTTTGTCCTGACAATATCCCTTGAAAACCCAACGGGGGTCCGTTGAGTGGAATGTTGTCGGTATTGACGAGGTCGACGAATTGCGCTCCTAGGTTCGCGAGGTTTTGACGCAACGCTACGCCCAGCCGAATGATTTGCGGTGCTATAACGCTTTTGTGCGCGAACACTCTTTCGACGGCGGCGGTCACATCGATTTGCGGGCCCACATTAAGCCGCCGGTCTGCGATTTGAGGAACCGGCACGGCGCGGCCAGTATCAGTGAGTAGCGCGCGGATGTCTTGCGGATGCAATGTTTGACCCGTCAGACGCCCGGCTTGTAGCACCACGGCCGCGGCCGCAGCCGTCATCGGTGCGGACGCAGATGTTCCCGCGTTCAGCACCGGAATTACGGAGCGAGCATTGCATTGGAGATCGCAGACGTGGATGAAGGATGGGATATTGTCGCTGGGCCCAGAGACGTTGACGCGCTGCCCAAATCCCGACGCAAAAACCGCTCCGCCATCCCATCGCGTTTCGACGAACGTTCCCTGATTCGAAAAGTACGTGTGACCCTGTGGCGGAGCAACAAAAATGTCGTCGGTCGTGGTTCCGCCCACGGCGATGGCGCCGCTGTCGATCACCCGCCCGCTGATGGTTGAAAACGCATCGTCCGCGGTTGAGGTCGGTGGTTGAAGGTCAGTAGCGAGATCCGTAGCAGCGCTTCCGCCGTCGGGGCCCACCGCCGCGGGCGTGAACAGTCGAGTGCCGTCACCCGCAGAGATACACACCACGATGCCGTAGTTCTGAACGATGGAGGCGATGATGGATTGGGCGAGCGGATCTTCCTCAAGATATCGTCCGGGAAAGCCGACCGTGTCAAATCCAAATCCAAGGCTCGCACTTATCACATTTGGGTGGGGCTGTTGCTGAGCAGCGGCGAGCAGGGCGACCGCGATCTGGGAAATCGTTGGCTGCTCGGGTATAACGAGGCGATACTGGGCGCCCGGGGCGATGCCAATCAGGTCGGTGAGAAATGATCCGACAGCTCCTGGCCGCTGCCGGTCGTGCGGGAGCGGCGCCATCATGGAAAAATCGAGCAGAACTTCACCATTGAAGGGGTCTTGGAATTCAGTGCTACCAAGTGGATTGAGAACACCGCTATGATTACTCGTAAAGGTCGGGATGAGGGGGAACGAGGGGATGTCGAGATAGCGCTGGGCACCTTGAATTATCGTAGTCGGACCAAACATTCGCACGTACGGGTCGCCGTTATTGGCCATTTCTTGATCCGTCAGATCTCCGACTGAGACGTTGGTTATGATTTCACCGGTCCCGGGAAGCTGAGTGAAGCGCTGCGCGATCTCGGCATACGCGCCGTACAGGTCGACCCCATTGGCGTTCAGATAACTCTGCAGTGAAGAAACGACGCCGAAGTTCGTCGGCAGTTTTGCGCTAAGTGGAGAACTGGCATTCACCGTCGCCTGGCGGTAGCGCGCACCGTCGCGCTGCACTTGATTGATGATCGAGCTCGGAACAGGCTGCACATTCGTCGACATGCCTGTCACGTACCAATCGGGCTCTGCATAACGGACCGAACTCAGCTTCCGAAGTGCCGCAGCAGCCGTCTGAGGATCCACACCCGAAGTTATGTCGACGAGATACGAGTTCGCGATGTCCACGGAGTGGGGGCCGCGTTGAACGGTTGCAAGCCCGCTTAATGCATTAGCCGCGGTCACCAGAGGCGTGAGCGTGCGCGCGCCCAGGGATCGCAGGACATCGTTTACTCGGCCGTCATTGGTTTGCGGCTTGCGCGCGAACGCATCATGTTTCGTCGGAGAAGCGGCGCCAAGTACGGTCACACCCGGCGCAAGCACCATGATCACCCTGCCTGGCCCGAACAGAGCGTTGTGTTGGGTTACGAGTTGTTTTATGATCGCGTACTTGCTCGGAGCAAACGAAACGCCGGCTGCAGTATGACCGCGTGGCATGAAGACCGCAATCTGGCTTGATTGCCTGCCATTCCGCGACGTTATCGTGCCGATGCCTGTTTCGTTGATGCGAACGGCCGCTCCACCCGGCAGTTTAAAAGATCCCAGGTCGGAGGCTTGACTGGAAACCGCTGCCATCGTTGCGAACAACAACGCGAGGCACATGACCACAGTGGAGCGATAAAAGTAATTCACATCCGGCCCTTTCAAGAAAAGCGGACGAGTGCAGTGAGAGGCATTTTCTTAATTACACTTGGGCATTTCCCGCAAGCAAAACTGCCATTTATGTGCCTTTTCTCAATTTCATTTGAGCCCACTCCAAAAATTTTCAGTTAGAAGCCATCACGTGAATGGTCACAGTTGCCGGCAGCTGGACCGTCACCCTGATATATTGTGCCGGTATCACCTGAACGCATTGCCCGGGCGTCCCAACCGAGAACGACGCGACTTGATTAGGATCCGCTAGCAGCGGGCTCATGAACCGCTCGTTGAAGAAAGTGCTGCCATCCAAGGAAGCGCTCACAACGAACGTTGTTGGATAGACGCTGGATAGGCACACCGTGACATCTTTTGGGAATCCTAAGGAGGGTGTCGTGAACATTTGGCTTTCAGAAACGGCAGTGCGCGTTGCAAGGCAAACGATGCGACCGCTGCTCGTTCTCTGTCCACAACCGTCGGCCTTCGCCGGCTCACTCGCGACTACAATCGCCGCGAACACGGCGAAAACTAATAACGGACATCGTATCATCACATCATGCTCCAGCGCCTAGCTTAGACGTATTCAGGGCTGAGAGTTCACGCTTTCTGGCCAAGTGCCATTTCTTGTGAATAAATGGTGGAATGCTCAGAAGGGCTGCTAAAACGAGCTTACCCTTGATCTTGACGCTCGAGGCAACTGCGGGGGAACACGCTTCGCGGCACGATCGTGGAGGGTAGGCTTAGCCGCTGCTCGCAATAGCGCCGAAGTTTTCGACGGACTTTCAAAGCGGTCGTAAAGCATCTGTCATCAAATGGGCTTATGACCTTAAGTGTAGTCCCTGTGTAATCTGGATTGACTGGGTCCAAGTGCCTATTCGGCGATTTAATGGTTAGAGGCAGCATTCAATCCGCTGCAAGGTGAAGGGTAATCACAGCTTGATTTGGGTGCATGACGTCGCACCTTAGAATCCCAAACAATGACAAGCGCTTGCAAGTTGTTCTTTGGCAGCCTACTCGTGGTGGGGCTCGCCGTTAATTGTACCGGAGCGGACAAAATAGCCGTTGCCGCCGCTCGACCTGCGCTCGCCGTAGAAACAGTTAGCCAGCAAGTCACTCTCACGGCAGACAATGAACCGGTACGAAATGTCTTGCTGGCAGTGGGCAAGAAGTTCGGTGCCAATATTGCCATCTCCAATGAGATACAGGGGCGCACGAGCGTCGCCTTACACAATGCGACGCTGGACCAGGCGCTAACCGCAATCCTCAAACCTCTGGGCTATTCATATCGGCGCTATGGTCAGCTCATCATCGTTGGAACGCTGAACGTGAACCGGCCACCAACGCCGCATCGAACTCCACCGCCCGTTGAAGTTCCGGTCGTCTTGAGCGTCACCGTCGTTCCGGTC
>JGI12709J13192_1000184_pt1 | contig 11683 bp, 11 predicted proteins | sample BlaSpr_A8_OM3_M3_FD_13192 | JGI IMG/M metagenome (IMG submission 13192)
CCCGCCGCGTCGAGCCGGGAGAGCCGCTCCGCATCTTCGACTCGGACAGGGTCGAGCCAGAGTGGAAGGCGCTCGACATCGGGCCCCGGAGCATCGCGCTGTTCAGCTCGAAGATTCGCGGCGCGGGTACTGTGATCTGGAACGGCCCAGTCGGCGTCGCGGAGATCAAGGACTTCGCCGACGGCACGAAGGCGATCGGGGAAGCCATCGCGGAGTCTGGCGGGTTCACCCTCGTCGGTGGTGGCGACACCGTGGCCGCGATCGATTCGCTCGGCCTGTCGCGGCGCTTCTCGCACGTGTCGACGGGCGGGGGCGCAACCCTCGAGTACCTCGAAGGCAAGGAATTGCCCGGCATAGCGATTCTCAAAGAAGCGTGAGGGTGTGAGCAGCCGCCCGCCAGGGATGCCGCTGGTCGCGGCCAACTGGAAGATGAACCCCGTCACCGAAGACGACGCCCTCGACCTCGCGCGGGGCATCCTTTCGGTGGCGCGAGGCCATTCGGACCGTGTCGAGGTCGTGATCGTCCCGCCGTTCCCGTGGCTGCTCGGCGTCTCCGAGGTGCTCGACCAATCCGGCGTCAAGCTCGGCGCGCAGGACTGTTTCTGGGAGATGTCCGGCGCCTTCACGGGAGAGGTCTCGCCCGCGATGCTCAAAGGCCTATGCCAGTGGGTGATCGTCGGCCACTCCGAGCGCCGCCTGTTTCTCGGCGAGACCGATGAGATGGTGGCCAAGAAGACGGCCGCGGCCCTGTCCTCCGACCTTGGGGTGATCATGTGCGTAGGCGAGCTTGCCGATCACTACGACGCCGGCACCTCAGACGCGGTGGTCAGCGCACAGGTCAAGGCAGGGCTCGCCAACTGCTCCGCCGACGACTCGGCGCGTTTGGTCATCGCGTACGAGCCGGTGTGGGCGATCGGCACAGGCAAGAACGCCGACCCCGAGCACGCGTACAAGACGATGCGCCTCATCCGCCGCGTGGTGGGGGAGATGATCGGCGCGGGCGCGGCGCGCAAGGTGCGCATCCTCTACGGAGGCAGCGTCAACTCCAAGAACGTGCAGCAGTACGTGGAGCTGCCCCTTTGCGACGGCGCGCTGGTGGGCGGGGCGAGCCTGGTGGCCGACGAGTTCGCCCACATCGTCAAAATCACCGCCGAGGTCTACGGACATCGCTAGCCCGACGCCGGGGACCCTCATCCTGCTCCGCCATGGCGAGAGCACGTGGAACCTCGAAAACCTTTTCACCGGCTGGACGGACGTGCCGCTCAGCGACCGCGGCCACAGGGAGGCAGGGGAGGCGGGCCGGTTGATGAAGGAGGCGGGCCTGCAGCCGGCGGTCGTGCACGAGTCGCTGCTGATCCGGGCGATCCAGACCACGNAGCTGGCGCTTGGCGAGATGGGGCTGTCGTGGATCCCGGTCCACCGCACGTGGCGGCTGAACGAGCGCCATTACGGCGCGCTGCAGGGTCTGAACAAGCAGCAGACCGCCGAGAAATATGGCGAGGACAAGGTCAAGGTGTGGCGGCGCAGCTACGACGTTCGGCCGCCCGACCTCGAACCGTCGGATGCGCGGCACCCCTCACACGACGCGCGATATGCAGCGATGCCGCCCGAGCTCCTCCCGAGCTCGGAGTGCCTGAAGGACGTGGTCGCCCGGATGCTCCCCTACTGGTACGACGCGATCGTCCCCGACCTGGTTGCGCATCCCTGCGTGCTGGTGTCCGCGCACGGGAACAGCCTTCGCGCGCTCGTCAAGCACCTCGACGGGCTGACCGAGGCGGAGGTCGTCGAGCTCAACATCCCGACCGGCGTTCCGCGTGTGTACGAGCTTGGCGTGGACTTCCGCCCCAAGTCCTGGCGCTACCTCGGCGACCCGGGCGAGATCGAACGGCGCGCCGCGGCGGTGAAGGAACAGGCGTCGGGGTCGAAGCATTCAAGCTCTTAGACTGATTCCAGACCAAAGAACGAATTCAAGAAGGGGGACTCCCTGAAGATGGCATTTGAACTTCCGCCTCTGCCCTACGCATTCGACGCGCTGGAGCCTCACATCGACGCGAAGACGATGGAGATCCACCACGACAAGCACCACGCGACCTACGTCAACAACGCCAACGCGGCTCTCGAGAAGCACCCCGAGCTGGGCAAGAAGACCGTCGAGGAGCTGCTGTGGGGCATGAACGAGGTGCCCGAGGACATCCGCACGGTGATCCGCAACAACGCCGGCGGCCACTCCAACCACTCGATCTTCTGGACGATCATGGGCCCACACGCCGGCGGCAACCCGAGCGGTCGGATCGCCGACGCGCTCAAGAGCACGTTCGGCGGCTACGACGCGTTCAAGGAGCAGCTCCAGAAGGCGGCGGTCGGGCAGTTCGGCAGCGGCTGGGCATGGCTGCTGGCCGACCGCAGCGGCAAGCTGTCGATCAAGTCGTATCCCAACCAGGACAGCCCGCTCATGGAAGGCCTCACGCCGATCCTTGGCGTAGACGTTTGGGAGCACGCCTACTACCTGAAGTACCAGAACAAGCGCGCCGACTACGTGACGGCCTGGTTCAACACGCTGAACTGGGACGCCGTGAACGCACGCTTCGGCACCGTGTGGGCCTAGCTCACAGCCTCTCTAGGTAAAATCTCCCGGTCCATGGCAAAGCTACAGAACGCCCTCGTCATCGCCGAGGCCGTGCTCGCGGTCCTGCTGACCGCCGGTGTGCTCATCCAGACGCCCAAGGCCTCGGGGCTCGGCGGCACCATCGGTGGCGGCGACTCCGGGCTGGGCGGGGGGTACCGGACCCGTCGCGGCCTCGAGCGCCAGATCTACTGGACGACCTGGGTCGTGGTCGTCGCGTTTCTCGCCTGCTCGATCGCCAACGTCTGGGTCACGACGCATTTCAAGGCATAGGCTCATGGCCGCCGCTTTTGCGGCGGCCCTCGTTCTCGGAGGCTGCCAGCCGGTCGCAACCGTTCCGAAGCCGGCGCGCGGAGGAACGGCCATCGAGGCTCTCGTCGGCCAGCCCAACGTGCTCAGCCCGCTGTTCGAGTCCAACGACAGCACGCGCGACGTCGACAGCCTGATCTACCAGGGCCTGACCACCGTCGACGCGCAGCAGACCGTGGTCGGTCAGCTCGCCTCCGGCTGGTCGATCTCCGGCGACCATCTGACCTACACGTTCGACATCCGGGACGGGGTCAAATGGGCCGACGGTCAGCCGTTCGGCCTGGACGACGTGATGTTCACGTTCCACGTGCTGCAGGACCTGGAGTACCAGCAGCCCGGCGCCGATTTCTGGCGCCTCGTGGGGATCGCCCCGGCGGGAACCTCCCAGATCGTCTTCACGCTGAAGGCGCCAAGCGCCGCGTTCCCGCTCGCGCTTCGCGTCGGGATCATCCCCAAGCACATCTTCGTCGGGATGAGTCCCGCGCAGATCGCATCGAGCCCCTACAGCGGGCTGCACGCCATCGGGACGGGCCCGTTCAAGGTGGGGGCGATCAACCAGCTTGCGATAACGCTCGATCGCAACCCGTTTGCGGACCCGCAGCCCTACCTCGATCACCTCGTCCTGCGCACGTACCCGGAACCGCAGTCGGCGATCCGCGCCGTGCTGTCAGGGGCCGCGGACCTGGTCGGCGGCCTGCAGCCGCAGGAGGTCGCGGCGCTGGAGGGACGGACCGACCTCACAGTGCAGGAGCAGCGCCTGTTCACCAGCTCGTTCGTCTCCTTCAACTCCGACGGCGACGGCAAGCCGTTCTTCGGCGACCCGAAGGTCCGCCTTGCGCTGGTCCAGGCGATCGACCGGCAGCAGATCGTGAGCCAGGTGCTCGCCGGCCGGGCCGACCCCGACCCGAGCCCGATCCCGACCGCCAACTGGGCGTTCTCCGCCTCGGCCGCGACGCTCCATCCGTTCGATGCGCTGGCCGCGGCCAAAGCATTGGATGATGCCGGCTGGGTCTCCGATCCCGCGACGAAGCTCCGGTCCAAGAAGGGCACTCCGTTCAAGGTCACCCTGGTGTCCGCCGACTCGTTTCCCAACCGCCAGGTCGCGGATGCCATCGCGCGGCAGCTGCTCGACGTCGGGGTCCAGGTGGTCGTCAAGCCTGTTCCGGCGACGCAGCTCGTGCGGGATTACCTGCCGGGGCACAAGTACCAGATGGCGCTCGTGTACATCGACGTAGGGCCGGATCCAGACCAGTACGCGTTCTGGCACTCGGGCGCTGATTTGAGCTCGCTCAATTTCGCCTACCAGCGCGCGTGGGGACTGATCGACAAGGACCTGGAGGACGGCCGCAATGCAATCGATGCGCCCTCGCGCCTGGCGGCCTATATCGATTTCCAGATGCTGATGGCGGACGCGGCCCCGGCGATCTTTCTGTACGCGGGCCGCTACGAGTATGTGGTCTCGCAGCGCGTCCACGGCGTGCACTTGAACAAGGTCATCGAACCTACCGATCGCTTCCAGTACGTCACCGATTGGTACGTGAACACGACCGGCTAGATTGAGGCTGTGGATCTCGGTCTAGGCGGACAGCGTGCTCTCGTCACGGCGTCGAGCAAGGGGATCGGTCGGGCTTGCGCGTCGGCGTTGATCGGCGAGGGGGCGAGAGTTTACATCTCGGCCCGCGGCGCACCGGAGTTGGTGACCGCCGCGCGTGAGATAGGCGCGGCCGGATGGTCCGCCGCCGACGTCTCCAAGGAAGGCGACCCTGAGTCGCTGGTCGAGGCCGCGGCGACCAAGCTGGGCGGCCTCGACATCCTCGTCGTCAACGCAGGTGGGCCGCCGGTGGGCGTGTTCCAATCCCTACCCGTAGAGAGCTGGCACTCCGCCTTCTACCTGACCCTGATGAGCGCGGTGCGGCTGATGCGGGCCTCGATTCCGCACCTGAAGCAATCGGACCAGGGCCGCGTGGTGATCATCACGTCGATCTCCGTCCGCCAGCCCATCCCCGGGCTCACGCTATCCAACTCGCTCCGCGCGGCGGTCACCGGGCTCGCCAAGTCGCTCTCCATGGAGCTGGCGCCCGACCGCATCACCGTCAACTGCATCGCCCCTGACGCGATCCTGAGCGACAGCCTTCGCCGTCTCGGCGACGTGGGGGAGATGGAGAAGCGGGCGCCGATGAAGCGTCTTGGCGATCCCGAGGAGGTCGGGGCCGCCTGCGCCTTTCTCTGCTCGCGTCAGGCCGGCTACATCACGGGCCAGACGCTGGGCATCGACGGCGGCTCGCTGCACGGTGTCCACTAGGATTCAAGCTCTGTGAGCACAGCGATTCGATTCGCGGAACGCATGTCGCGGCTCGGGACGGAAGGCGCGTTCGAGGTCCTCGCCAAGGCCCGAAGGCTGGAGGCGCAGGGCAAGCGGATCGTCCACCTCGAGATCGGCGAGCCGGACTTCGCCACGCCGGACAACATCGTCGAGGCCGGCATCGGTGCGATGCAGAACGGCTACACGCACTACACGCCCGCCAGCGGCATCCGCGAGGCGCGCGAGGCGGTGGCCGGTTTCGTCACACGCATGCTCGACACTCAGGTCGAGGCCGACGACGTGGTCCTGGTCCCCGGATCGAAGAACGTCCTGCTGTTCACATTGCTCGCGTGCATCGAGCCCGGCGACGAGGTCATCCTCCCCGATCCCGGGTATCCGGCGTACGCGTCACAGGTCAACTTCATCGGCGGCGTGCCGAAGACGGTGACCCTGCGCGAGGACAAGGACTTCCGGATGGACCTCGACGAGCTCGAGTCCCTGGTCACGGCGAAGACGCGGATGCTGATCATCAACACGCCGCAGAACCCGACCGGCGGCGTGCTGACAGCGGAGGACATCGACTTCGTGTGCGAGCTGGTCCAGAAGCACGACCTGCTGCTCGTGTCGGACGAGATCTACAGCCAGCTGGTCTACGGCTTCCATCACGTCTCCCCGCTCTCCCGGCCCGGTATGCGCGAGCGGACGGTGTTGATGGACGGGCTCTCGAAGTCCTACGCGATGACGGGGTGGCGCCTCGGGTACGCGGTCGCGCCACGCGAGCTGGCGGCCAAGCTGGACACATTGATGATCAACTCCTCGTCGTGCGCCGCGGCGTTCACGCAGATCGCCGCTATCGAGGCGTTGAGCTCGCCTGAGTCCGAGCACGCGGTACACCGCATGGTCAAAGTGTTCGAGCACCGGCGCGACCTGGTGGTGGACGGCATCAACGACATCCCCGGCATGCGGTGCGCGCGGCCGCAGGGCGCGTTCTACGCGTTTCCGAACATCGAGGGCACGGGCTTCGACGAGCACGAGCTGGCGAGCCGGCTGCTGAGCGAGGCGGGCGTCGCGGTCCTTCCGGGTACCGCCTTCGGGCACGCTGGGAAGGGATTCATCCGGCTCGCCTACACGCAGTCCGAGGACGAGCTGAAGCTAGGCCTCCGCCGGATCAAGGAGTTCATCGCAGCCCACCGCACCTAGATCGCGGGCATATAGTCTTGGGCTCATGGATGGCGGGCTCGTCCGTCTGACCGAGCCGATGGTCAGGGAGGGAGGAAAGCTCCGTCCGGCCTCGTGGGAAGAGGCGCTGGCACGCGCCGCGGCCGGCTTCGACGCGGCGCGTGAGCAAGGCCCGCAGGCGTTTGGAATGTTCAGCTGCTCGAAGACGACCAACGAGATGAACTACATGGCTCAGAAGTTCACTCGCGCGGTCATGCACAGCAACAACATCGACAGCTGCAACCGGACTTGACACGCTCCCAGCGTCGCCGGTCTGGCGACAGTGTTCGGAGCCGGAGGCGGGACCTCATCCTACCGCGAGGCTGAGGAAACCGGGCTGATCATCCTGTGGGGCTCGAACGCGCGCGAGACGCACCCCATCTTCTTCCACCACGTGCTGCGCGGCGTCCGCAACGGCGCTCGCCTCGTCGCGGTGGATCCGCGGCGCACGAGCTCGGCCGAATGGGCGGACGTATGGCTCGGCCTCGACGTGGGCAGCGACATCGCGCTGGCCAACGCAATGGCGCGGGAGATCATCCACGCCGGCCTGGCGAACATGGAGTTCATCGCTCACGCCACCACCGGCTTCGACGACTTCGCACGATGCGTCGAGGCCTACACGCTCGAGCGCGCCGAGGCCGACACAGGCATCCCGGCGGCCGCGATCAAAGAGGTGGCGCTCTCGTACGGGCGCACGGACCGCGCGATGATCTGCTGGACCCTCGGCATCACAGAGCACCACAACGCGGTCGACAACGTGCTGGCGCTCATCAATCTCGCGCTCCTCACGGGCAAGGTCGGACGTTACGGCTGCGGCCTGAACCCGCTGCGCGGACAGAACAACGTGCAGGGGGGCGGTGACATGGGCGCCATCCCAGCGCGAATGCCTGGTTTCCAGGACCTCGAAGTGCCCGCGATCCACGAGAAGTTCGCGCGGGCGTGGGGAGGTGCGCAGTTCCCCGACCGGAAGGGCTGGCACCTCAGCGAGATGTTCGAGGCAATGGAACGGGGCGAGCTGGGCTCCGTCTACATCGTCGGCGAGAACCCGGCCCGGAGCGAGGCCGACCAGACGCGCGCCGTCCGCATCCTCAGCGGCCTCGACCACCTCGTCGTGCAGGACATCTTCCTCACGCAGACAGCCGAGCTCGCGCATGTGGTACTGCCCGCCGCCGCCGGTTGGGCGGAATCTGAGGGCACGGTGACCAACAGCGAGCGCCGCGTGCAGAGGGTGCGGCGCGCGCTCGAACCGCCGCCGGGAGCGCGCGACGACATCGACATCATCTGCGACCTGGCGGGCCGGCTCGGTGCCGACTGGGGCCACCCGACCGCGGAGCAGGTTTGGGACGAATTGCGAAGCCTCTCGCCGATGCACGCGGGGATGGCGTACCACCGCCTCGACGAGCTGGGCGGGATCCAGTGGCCGTGTCCTGACGAATCGCACCCTGGCACGCAGTTCCTGCACGGGCGACTTTGGGACGACCCTGTCGACGGTCCGCGCGCTCCGTTTCACGCCGTCGAGAACGACCCGCCGGTCGACCGCCTGACCGAGGAGTTCCCGATCCGTCTGACCACCGGCCGCCGGCTCGATTCCTTCAACACCGGTGTGCAGACCGGCGAGTACACGTCGCCGCTGCGCCGGGGCGAGGCCCTGCTCATCTCGCCGGAGGACGGGCGCCGGTACGGGATCGAAGACGGCGAGAGCGTGATGGCAAGCTCGCGCCGTGGATCGGTCGAGGTGCCTGTGCGCTTCGAGCAGTCGCTGCGGCCGGGTCTCGCCTTCATGACCCTGCATTTCCCGGACCAGGTCGCGACCAACGTGCTGACGATCGACGCGACGGACCCCAAGTCGGGCACCGCGGAGTTCAAGGCCAGCGCGATTCGGATCGACAAGATCCCGGCCCGGGTCTGACGTGGACATTCGTACCACAGGGGGTCCCGCGACCGCCGAGGAGATGGCCGCGGTCGATGTGCTGCTCGGCCCGGCCGATTCGCTGTGGGAGGGAGGAGAGCGGCGGCCTTCAGACGACCACGTCGCCTACGGCGGCCGCGCCGTCCGGTCGCAGCGTCATTTGCTCCTGCCGGTCCTTCACGCGATCCAGGATCGTTGCGGTTGGGTGAGCCGGGGCGCGCTGGAGTACGCGTGCCGGCGCCTTTCCATCCCGCCGGCCGAGGCCTTCGGCGTCGTGAGCTTCTACGCGCGCTTCGCGCTCCAACCACGCGGCCCGCTGACCTTGCGCGTGTGCGACGACATCGTGTGCAAGCTCGCCGGAGCGGACGACATCTGTGCCGCGGTCGGCGCCGAGCGAACCAATTGCCTCGGCTTATGCGATCGCGCGCCGGCGGCGTTGGTCGAGCGTTCCGGATCCGTCTACCAAGAGCGGCAGATCGCGCCGATCGATCTCGAGCACGCTGAAGAGATCCTTCGCGGCAGCGCGTGGCGGCGCGTGGACGACCAGAAGGTCACTCGCCTGGCGGGGAAACTTCTTCGGCGCGTCGGCGCATACGACCCTGAGAACCTGGAGAGCTACCGGGCGATTGGTGGGTTCGCGGCATTGCACCGCGCTCGCGAGATGGGAGACGAGGCCGTGATCCGCGAGCTGAACGCGGCCCGGCTGCTGGGTCGCGGCGGCGCCGCGTTTCCGACTGGCCGCAAGTGGGAGTCGGTCGCGAAAGCCGAAGCGCGCCCGCACTACCTCGTCTGCAACGCGGACGAGTCCGAGCCGGGAACGTTCAAGGACCGCGTGCTGATGGAGAGCGACCCGTTTGCCGTGGTCGAAGGGATGGCGGTCGCGGCCTTCGTCACAGGGTGCGAGAAGGGTTACATCTACATCCGCGCCGAGTACCCGCTCGGGCGCCGGCGCATCGAGAACGCTATTGCGCAGGCGCGGGCGGCGGGATTGCTCGACATCGACGTCGAAGTTCGCCGCGGCGCGGGCGCGTACATCTGCGGCGAGGAGACCGCGCTCTTCAATTCCATCGAGGGCAAGAGGGGAGAGCCTCGTAACAAACCACCATTCCCCGTCGAGGTAGGGCTCTTTGGCAAGCCGACCCTGCCGAACAACGTTGAGACACTGGTCAACGTGCTCGACATCGTGCTGGAGGGTGGCGCCGCGTTTGCTTCAACCGGCACCAAGGAGTCGACTGGCTCGCGGCTCTTCTGCGTGTCCGGCCATGTCGAGCGCCCTGGTCTTTATGAGGTCGCGATGGGAACGCCTCTGCGTGAGCTGCTCGAGCTCGCAGGCGCGCGCAATCTCCAGGCGGTGCTCCTGGGCGGCGCGGCGGGATCCTTCCTCACTCCTGACCACATGGACGTCCCGCTCAGCTTCGAAGGGACGCGCGCCATCGGGGCGACACTCGGGTCAGGTGCCGTCATCGTCTTCGACGACACGACCGATATGAGGCAAATCCTCTTGCGGATCGCTCAGTTCTTCCGCGATGAATCATGCGGCCAATGCGTGCCCTGCCGCGTGGGCACGAAGCGTCAGGAGGAGATCCTCGAGCGGATGGTGAACGAGCGAAACGGAGACCGCAGCGCCGATGTCATGCTGCTCGGCGACATCGCACAGGCGATGCGTGACGCGTCGATCTGCGGACTAGGGCAGACCGCGGGCAGTGCGATCGCCTCGGGGTTGACGCAGCTGAAGGTGCTGAATGGCTGAGGCTGTGTTCGTCGGCATGCCGAAACGGATGGTGGCGTTGACCATCGACGGCCGGGACGTCGATGTCGTCGAGGGGTCGACGATCCTTGACGCATGCCGGCGGATGGCGATCGACACGCCCACGCTGTGCCAGCTCGACACGCTGACTCCGGTCAACGTGTGCCGCGTGTGCGTGGTCGAGGTGGAGGGCTCGCGCGTCCTGGTCCCCGCGTGCTCGCGCAAGGTCGAGGCGGGGATGAAGGTGCGCACCGACTCCGAGCGAGTGAGGCACAGCCGGCGGTTGGTGCTCGAGCTGCTGGGCTCGTCGGTCGACATGTCGCTCTGCTCGCCCGAGGTGCGCGGATGGATGGCGCGCTATGGCGCCACCCCTGACCGTTTTGGTGCCGTCGCGACGGTGGCACAGCCTGTGAAGATCGACAACGACCTGTATGTGCGCGACTACTCGCGATGCATCCTCTGTTACAAGTGCGTCGAGGCGTGCGGGGTGGACGCGCAGAACACATTCGCAATCGGGGTCGCGGGAAGGGGGTTCGATGCGCACATCTCGACGGAGTTCGATACGCCGCTGCCCGAGTCGGCTTGCGTGTACTGCGGCAACTGCATCGGGGTGTGTCCGACGGGGGCGCTGATGTTCAAGAGCGAGCATGACATGAGGGCGGCGGGGACCTGGGATGAGTCGCGGCAGAACGTGACCGAGACGGTGTGCCCCTACTGCGGGGTGGGATGCATGCTCGAGCTGCACGTCCAGGACAACACGATCGTGAAGGTCACGTCGCCGCTGGACCACAGCGTGACGGCGGGGCACCTCTGCGTGAAGGGGAGGTTCGGGTTCGAGTTCGTGCAGCGAAGGAAGGCGTAGCCGGGCGGGGGCGCCAGACGGGGGACTGGGAAGAGGGTGGCTGGGGGCGGCCTCGCTTGCTGGATTGGGTCACTCGGCGTATGTATTGGTGTGTTTTGGGTATTGACATTTTACCCAAACGTTTGTACGATTAGCGCGTGGTCGAGCTAGACGATCCGAGTGTCGATCTGGAGCTTCCTGGGGCCGAAGAATCGATCAAGATGGTCGGGCTCAGGTGGTTCATCGACCGCCTCGAGGTCGAATTCTCCGAGATGGCCGCCTCCTTCAAGCAGAGCAAGTACTGGGACTACGAAGGCTTCAACACCGCCGGCGACTGGATGCGCTTCAACTGTCATATGACCTCCACGGCCGCCGCGGATCGGATCAACGTCGGCGGGCACCTCCATGAGATAAAGGGCACGACCGCCGCGATGGACGCGGGCGAGGTGGGCTTCGCCCACGTCACAGTCATGGCTCGGACCGCCGATGCGGTCGGCAAGGCCTTCGACGAGTCTCAGCTGCTTCCGCTCGCGAAGGAGAACTCTCCGGGCAAGTTCCACTACAAGTGCATGCACTACCGCCACTCCATCGATGCCCAGGCTTACGCGGACACGCAAGCGAGGGAAGCGGAAAGTCGCCGGCTCCGTCTGAGCACGGCCGAAGACGGCTCCTTGCTCATCAGCGGCGCGCTCGACCCGATCGGTGGCGCCGTCGTGCGCTCGGCGCTCGAGCCG
>JGI12709J13192_1000187_pt1 | contig 11667 bp, 8 predicted proteins | sample BlaSpr_A8_OM3_M3_FD_13192 | JGI IMG/M metagenome (IMG submission 13192)
TTGAAGAGCACGAGCTGGTGCAGATAATTGAGACGCGCGAGTAGCGTGCCGGTATTCATCCATAACGCGCCGCCAGGCCAGCCGGCGACGTTGGGTGGGTTCATGACGAGTTGGCCCATTTGATTGAGCGCGCCCAGCGTGCGCAGACCGACCGCCGTGGCGCCCAACGTTTTGAGCGCCCCGATGGCGAGTTCGAGCGGGCTCTTGACGAGCGCGCGATAGGCACGGCCGGAATAGAAGACGTTGGAGCGCAGCAGCAGGCTCATCAGCTGGCCGCTGTCGTAACCGCTCGAACGGTACGCGTCAGCCACCGCCGCGATCAGCTCGGGCTCCGGATTGTCGTAGACGAAGGTGCGCAAAAACTTGCGCGCCATGAATCTGGCGGTGGCGGGCTGTTCCATGATGATGTCAACAATGTTGTCGCCGTCAAAGTTGCCGCTGCGGCCCAAAAACGTCTTGACGCCATCATCGTGCTGGCGCGGGTTGAAAATGAACTGCTGACTAAAACGGTCGACCGTGAATCCCGTAAACGCGCGCGCGCTTTGCCGGACATCCGCTTCGCTGTAATTGCCGACGCCTAGGGTGAATAGCTCCATCAATTCGCGCGCGAAGTTCTCATTAGGATGCTGCTTGCGGTTAGCGATGCCATCCAAGTAGTGAAGCATCGCTGGGTCGCGCGCAATCTGATGAGTCAGCTGCGCGTAATTCCCCAATGCGTATTGGCGGAAGAGCGCAAACTGGTTGACCATCATCTGCGGAGGAATGCCCTTCTGGCCTATGCCGCTCGTGAAGTGGTTGCTCCAAAAATACACCATGCGCTCTTGTAGCGGGTTCGGCGTGAGCAACGCTCGATTCAACCACCACAGATCGGTCGCAATGACTGCTTTGCGGCGCTGCGCTGGGTCCGAAAGAGGGCCGTAAGAAATATCTCCTGGCGGCTGTGTGGGGAATGTGTCGGAGACGAGCTGGGTCAGCTTATCGACCGCCGCGTGCATTCCCAAGCCTGTTGCCGCGCGGATCTCTTGCGGCGAGCCGCCGAAGCTCGCACGCCTGAGGAGATGGGCGGCGAGCTTCGTGCTCCAGGGGCCGTGATACGGGGCGAGAGCGCTAGCAACGTCAAGGCTCCCGCTCGGTCGGTATTCGTTTTGAGCCGCAACCGGACTATCGGCACTCATCGTAACGCAGTGCTCCTTCACATGGAAAAGCTTGAGAACAGTGTACGACACCTAGCGTGAGAGAGGCTTGAGGACGCAGTGAAAATCTCATGAGAAAAGCTGGCCTATGCGGCTAGTGTTATGAGGGCGCCCACGGAATATCGCGGGATGCGCAAGATATTGTTTGCACTGCTTCTGCTTGTCTATTCGATGCTGCTGTCGCGAGTTGATGCCCGAACCTTTGAGCCGGCGGGTTACTGGATCGGAACGCTGAGCGAAGCTGGTGCGGATTTGCCGGTGACGATTTCCTTTGAACCGACCAAGAACGGCGGATGGACCGGACGATTCACATCTAGCACCCAAGGAGTTATGGAATATCCCTTTGATTCAGTGAGCGTCCACGACTCATCCCTCTCCGTCGTTCTGGGAGGCGGCGATATTTCTTTTCACGGAACCCTGAGCGGCGATCACCTCACAGGTGCTTTTGACGGCGACGAAGGTAAGGGCACATTCGCTCTGCAGCGCGCCGTCAAACCGAGCTATCCTTATCGCTCCGACGCCATCACGTTTCGTAACGGAAACACACTGCTCGCCGGATCGGTGTATGCGGCGCGCACAAGCGGGCGCCATCGGGCGGTGGTGTTACTGCACGGTTCGGGACCCGAATCGCGCTGGGGCACGATAAGATACATCGCAGACCAGCTGGCCCGCAACGGTGTTACTACATTGATCTACGACAAACGCGGCAGCGGAGATTCGGGCGGCGATTGGCGCACTGCGTCGTACGCCGACCTCGCGGATGACGCCATCGCGGGTATCAAATTACTCCAAGCGCGCAGCGACGTTGATGGGCGCCGGATTGGCATCTGGGGACATAGCCAAGGCGGATATATCGCACCGTTGGTCGCTTCTCGCTGCCACGACGTCGCTTTTATCGTCGCCGCAGACAGTCCGGCTATGGCTCAATACCAGCAAGATATCTATCGCGTGCGCAACTCTGTTCGCGACAACGGCTGGACCGGAAAGACAGGCGCCGCCGCTATGGCGCTGTACAAGCAGTTCATCGAGGTCGCGCTGACGGGAAAAGGTTTCGGGGAGCTCACGCAAGCCATGGAGCGCAACAAGAAGGAGCCATGGCTCGCGTGGATGGGCATTCCGCCAAAAAATAGCTGGCTGTGGCCATGGTACCGCAAGACCGGCTATTATGACTCCCGGCCGTACTGGCGCAACGTCAAAGTGCCGATCTTGCTCGTCTATGGCGAGCTCGATGAACTACAACCGGTCGACACAAGCATAGCAACAATTCAACGTCTCGCGCGCGCGAATGGTAACCAGGACGTCGAAGCCTTCATCCTGCCGGCTGCGCCACACGTTTTGCACATCGCTCCCAAGCCCGGAGAACGCTTCTTTTGGTGGCACTTCGTGCCGGGCTATCCCAGCATCGTGATCGATTGGATAAAGGCGCATGGCAAAAACTAACAGGCGGCGAATCAGGTTGTATCTATGAAATACGACGCACTCATCATCGGCGCCGGCCACAATGGGCTGGTCGCTGCTGCGTATCTGTCCAAAGCCGGCCAGCGCGTCCTGGTTTTGGAGCGCAGCGAGGTCATCGGCGGCGCTGCGGTGAGCGAGCACCCCTGGAAAGGCTGGACGGTTTCCAGCGCTTCCTATGTTTGCAGCCTGCTGCATCCGGACATCATTGACGGCCTCGAACTCAAACGGCATGGCTACGAAGCGACGCTCAAAAACCCGGCCTCTTTCAACGCGTTGCGCGACGGGCGGTCGCTGCTCATCTCGCGCGACCGGGCCGCCAACGCCCAGGAGATCGCGAAATTTTCACAAGCCGACGTCGCCGGTTTTGAGCGCTTAGACGAAACCCTCACGGGGCACGCTGCGGAGCTGTTCGAGCATCTCAACGATGATGAGCCGCGCTTTGGCTCACTGTCAGCCGAGACGCAGCGCATGTTCTTGGGCTCGGCGGCGGAATTCGCGGAACGCTACCTCGAGACGCCTGTCTTGCAAGCAGCGATCGCTACCGATGGGATCATCGGCACGTTCGCCGGCCCGCGCGATCCTGGAACGGGCTACGTGCTCGCGCACCATTACGCGGGGCGCGCCTTCGGCATCCAAGGTGCCTGGGGCTACGTGCGCGGCGGTATGGGCACGATTTCCAATGCGATCGCGTCGGCCGCTCGGGAGTATGGGGCTGAAATCAGAACGGGGGTGCCGGTGCACGCGGTGCGGATTGAACGCGGCCGCACGACCGGTGTCGTCCTCGACGACGGAACCGAGATCGAATCTGATGCCGTCTTGTCAAACGCGGATCCGAAGACGACCTTCCTGCGTCTGGTCCCCCAGGGAACCTTCGAGCCGGATTTCGTGCAGCGAGTGCAACGCTGGCAAGACGAGGGTTGCACCATCAAGCTCAACCTGGCCCTAGGGGAGTTGCCGGTCTTCACGGCGCGCCCGACGCATGAAGCCGGGCCGCAGCACAACGCGACGATCCACATAGCACCGGACATGGATTACATCCAGCGCGCGTACGAAGAAGCCGAGCGGGGAGAACCGTCGAGCGAGCCGTTCTTAGAGATGTATTTGCAATCTCCCAACGATCCGTCCATCGCTCCGCCCGGAAAACACCTGCTGTCCATCTTCGCGCAGTATTTTCCTTATCAGCGCGCCGATGGCGAGTGGACGCCCGAGAAAAAGGGCGCCGCGGAAGATTCCATCATCGCAACGCTCGCGCAGTACGCACCGAACGTGCCCAATGCGATTGAGGGCCGCCAACTCTTCACGCCGCCGGATTTGGAAAGCCGCTTCGGATTGCCGCGCGGGCACATCTTTCACGGAGAATTGTTGCCCGGGCAAATCTTCGAAGACCGTTTTTCAACCAAGACGCCGCTTGCCGGCCTTTTTCTGTGCGGTTCGGGTGCACATCCGGGTGGCTGCGTCAGCGGCATACCCGGATGGCGAGCAGCCCGCGCACTCCTACGAGATCTCGTGGCCTCATCGAAGAACTAACTGGTCGTCCCGTTCCGGCAGGGAAACTTTCTTTGAGCCGGGGGGTATACTAAACGCTGGAGGGTTCTCTGCATGTTAGCCATGTTCGCCCGGATGCGACTTCTGTGGGGACTGCGTGCCTTCGGGTCGCGCGTCGGCAGTCTGTTCCTCGACCGTCGTGTCTCCCCAACACTCAAGGGCATCACCGCGCTTGCGGCCGTGCTCATCGTTTCGCCGCTTGACATCTTCAGCGACATCCCGGTTTTAGGCGTGCTCGACGATGTCGCGCTGCTGACGCTGCTCGCCATGCTGTTCGTCAAGCTTTGCCCTGCGGACATCGTGGACGAATATACACAAAAGCCAGCCCGCCGGCAGGCCACTGTGCGGACGCCCGCGGTGGCGCTCAAGACCACCACGCCGCCTTAAGACTGACCCACAAACGCTGGGACGCTAGCGAGCCGTCCGCTCGAACAAAAAAACCCGGCGGTCCGGTGTTTGGGTCTTATAAGACTCCACAAAGCGAAAGCCGTTCTCGTCCGCGAGGTTGAGAGCGGCTTCAATTCTGGTGGCGCTGCAGGTGGCGAGCTCAAGCGCCATATAGCGGCAGCCCCCGCTGCTGTGCGATTTGATCCCGGCGGTTGCCCGTTCCACGAGACGCTGAATGGCGGCTACAATGGCGGCGCCGATGGGCTCCCCCGCGATGAAGAGCTTGGACCCGACAGCCTCGACAGGGAACCGGCCCGCCGACTCATCGAGCAAGGCAACCTTGCGCCGGTCTTTGGAGCGCGCCATCGAGAATTTTTGGTCGCGATAGACGACATCAATGGATTGGCCGCCGTCGGGGAGTGCCAAGCGATCGCGCTCGAGGATTTGCGCATCGCCATCGAGTCCGCGATTGAGTTCTGCGATTTCTTCAGCCAAAACGTTTTGCACGAGCCGCCACGCGTCGTCCGCGCGCTCCGCCGGCGTGCGTGATTCCGCACCCATATCCGCGTACTCACGCAAACGCTCCCGGATCTCGCTGCGCGCATCGACTAAATTGAGATCAGTGCGAAGTTCTTGCAGCACGGGCGCCTCCACCAAATACATAACCGCGAGCGTCTAGACTGACGTGCAACCGCAGACTCAATTATAAGCCGCGATTAAAATTTCCGGTATTCTTTTAAGAGAGCGAATTGATTCTGACGAACTCGCATCGTTCTCCTCGTTGCTTGCGAAACTTTTTTATGACAAGGTTCGGCTGCAGACAACTGCCAACAGCCGGTCAGTGAGCAAAAAAATTCCGAATCCTAGTATTGCTCGCTATGCGGCAGCGCTCGCCGCTGCGCTTTGGGCCGTGCTCGGCCTGGGAAATGCGTACGCTACAGGATTGGGACGCGGCGTTGATTCGTTTGTGATTCTCGCCGTTATCGTCAACGTGGCGCTTATTATCGCCGCCGCACTCGCTTTTGTCAATGCTCATATTTGGCGAGTTGCGCTGATCGTCGCGGTGGCTGCGGTGACGCTCGATCGCATCATCAACGTGATCGGGACGGGCGCGAATGCCTTGACCATCGCAAGCAGCGTGATCGTGCTGCTCGCACTCATCGGTATCACACTCATGGCCAGACAGCGCTGATATGCAATCGGCCAAAAGGACGCACTCGTGACGGCAGATCAAAAAAAACTTCGGCCTGATGATATCTACCGCTTGCGCGTAGTGAATGAGGTTTGTCTTTCGCCCGACAGCAGGCAAGCAGCCATCACGATAGCGTTCGCCGATGGGGACAAAGACGAATACCGCAGCGCGATCGCACTTGTGGATGTGAAAACCGGGACGCTGCGCAACGTAACGCCTGAAGATAAGAAGTCATGGAGCCCGCAGTTCTCTCCTGATGGCTCGAACCTGGCCTTTCTTTCCGATCGCAGCGGTGTACCGCAATTATGGATTCTCCCGTTGAGCGGCGGAGAGCCCGAGCAGCGGACGTTCTTCAAGAATGGAGTGAGCAATCAACGTTGGTCCCCCGATAGCAAGCGAATCGCATTCCTGTCGGGCGGCGGCGAGAAGGAGACTGTGGCACAGCCTGATGCTGAGAAGCCTGAGGACAAGCCCAAAGTTCGTGTACTCAAGAGCATCCGGCATAAGGAAGACGGGCGAGGCTACTTTCAAGACAAGATCAACCATGTGTTTATCGTGGATGCAGCCGGCGCTGAGCCGGTGCAGCTCACGAGCGGGGATGATGAGGATAAATCTATAGCCTGGTCGCCCGACGGTTCGCATATCGCTTTTGTCAGCAATCGCACGGGTGATCAGTCGTCCGATGTCAGCGACGTCTGGAGCGTTGAAGCTCGGCCCGGCGGCACGTCACGCTGCTTGACAACGTCAAGCGGTGTCATTGACGTGCCGATCTGGTCAGCCGATGGAACGCAACTGAGCGTGATTGGCCACCCTGGCTTGCGAAGTGTCGGCAAGTCCGCGCGAGTTGCCTTGGTCCCGGCGTCAGGTAGCGAACCAAAGTTTGTCACCGATCCGCAAAAGCTGAATTTCGCATCTGTATTGATCGCCGTCGGTCATGCAGGCTGGCTGCCCGAACCGCGCTGGACGAAACGCGGACTTGTAGCGCTTGCCAACGAGCGCGGTCGCCAAAATCTCTACTCGGTTGGCGAAGACGGCAAAACAACTTCCATCACCGACGGCAATCAGTGCGTGTTCGGCTTCGACGCATCTGCAGACGGCTCGCTCGTCGTGTTCACGGCGGGCCACATGGATGACCCCGTCAATCTCTACGCCGCAAGCGGCGGCAACGTCCGCCGCCTGACTGACTTGAATCCGTGGCTGCGGGAGTTGCAACAGCCGGAGATTGAGACATTCACGTATGTCTCGGACGGCGATACGCAGATCGACGCGTGGCTAGTGCATCCACCCGCGATGGCCCGCAGCGCGCCTCGCCCGCTTGTGTTGCTCATCCATGGCGGTCCTCACTGCGCTTACGGTTACGCGTGGATTCGCAACGCGCTCATGTATGCTGCTCAGGGTTACCGCGTGCTGTTTGTCAATCCGCGCGGCAGCGCCGGCTACGGCGAAGAGTTTGCGCGTGCTATTCACCCCATGCAAGGCGATGTCGATGAGAAGGATCTGCTCGCCGGCGTTGCGGCCGCGATCGAGCGCGGCGGCGTAGACGAACGGCGGATCGGTGTTACTGGCGGCTCCTACGGCGGGTTCATGACCAACATGCTTATCAGCCGGTCCGACCGATTCGCCTCGGCAGTGACGCTCGCTTGCATCTGCAACTGGCTCTCGTATTACGGAACTGCGGATTACGGCTGGATGATGGCCTGGGAATTTGAGGACGAGTTCTGGCAAGCGGGCAACCGCTACGTCTCCCAATCGCCCATCACGTACGCAGATAAAATCAAGACACCGGTCTTGATCTTGCACGGTGAGGATGATCTGCGCTGTCCCATCGAACAGGCTGAACAGTTGTTCGCACTTCTGCAGCGGCGCGGTATAAAGTCCGAAATGCGCCGTTATCCCGGTGAGCCGCATGGTATCGGTAGCCGCCGCCCAAGCTTTGCGGTCGACGTGTTGCAGTCTGCGATCGATTGGTTTAATGCCACGCTTATGCCATCTTAACCGCTTTTTAAGGGTGGGGTTTAACTCAACGGATTAGTGTTCTTCTGATGTCCCAGTTTTTCACGCGTTCGGCCTTTTTGTGCTTGGTGTTTCTCACGCTCTGTGCGCGTGCGGCGACCGCCGATGACGTGCGCGCGTTTGGCGAATACATGAAGCTGGCGGAAGCCTTTGGTTTTTCGGGGAGCGTGCTCGTGGCACGCGGCGACAGCATTGTCCTGGCCGCGGGCTATGGCTACGCCGATCAGAACACTGATATCAAAAATACTCAGGAGACCGCATTCGACATCGGGTCCCTTACCAAGCAGTTCACGGCAGCGGCAATAATGCGCTTGCAAATGCAGGCAAAGCTTTCGACCAACGATGAGCTAGGAAAGTTTTTCCCCGCTGCGCCCGCTGACAAGCTGCACGTCACGCTCCACCAGCTGTTGACGCATACCTCAGGGCTGCCTGTTTATACGCCGGGTGGCGATTTTGACATACTGCCCGAGCGCGACGGAATTGATTGGATACTGCGGTCGAAACTCGAGTTTGCTCCGGGCTCAAACTTTCGCTATTCAAATACCGACTACACGCTGCTGGCGGCGGTCGTTGAGAAAGCCTCAGGCAAAAGCTACGAGCAATTCTTGGCGGACGAGTTCTTCACAACGCTTGGCATGGCACACACGGGTGACGCGCTGCCGCAATGGGCGGAACACCAGATCGCCTACGGCTATGCCCAACGCGAGCCGTTTTCAATTGCGCCTTTCATAAAGTTCATGCCTTATTATGCCGGTCTTTTTGGGAACGGCGGGATGGTTTCGACTACGAAGGACATGTACCGCTGGATCCGCGTCCTGCAGCAGCACACGGCGATTTCAGGGGATAGCCTTGCAGAAATGCTGCGTCCCGATCATTCGGAAGACTATGGTTACGGCTGGGAGGTGCGTCGTAAAGACGGCGCGGTGATGTATCAGCACGGGGGGCTCGGCAACTTCGGCTACAATTCGCTCGTGCAGTGGGACGCGGATGGAAACATCGTGATCGTTCTGTGCAACGTCGACCAGCTACCCACCGGCACTATCATGCGCGATAGCGTGTCCGGGGTTCTATGGGATGCAGTGCGGGGCGTGAGAACGCTGCGCAGCACACGTGCGGACTTCGTGCAGCCTGCCCCAGTTCGAGAATCAATTCGTCCGGGAACGTTCCGCCTGCCCTCTGGTGGGCGCCTTGTGGTGAGTGCGCAGGGCGGCGCAATCTTTCTATCGCCGCATGGCCAGGATGCGGTCGATTTGATTGCGGGCACGAATGGGAGCGACCGAGCCCGGCTTCACAACGAATCCATCCTCACTGCCAAGCTCCTCAGCGATGGCCAATCCGGTTCTTGCGCAACCGCTGCACGGATCGCGCCTGGGCCAGCCGGAGAAACATTGTGCCACGCGCTCGCGCAACGGTTGCAAGAGCTGATCGCTCGCACGGGTGTCCGCGCTCTGCAATTTGAGGTAGTCGGCAGCGTTCCGGCTTGGTTCGATCCCGACGGCACCGACGCAACATTTGTGGCGACGAATGCGGCGAGCTTCCCCATCTTTCGGCTTCATTGGACAAATGGCAGGATCGACGCATTTGGCGGGAAGGCTATCCCAAGCCCAGCCATGATAGAGTTAAAATTGACGCGCGACGGATCGTATATCGGATTCCATCCCGGTCTCGATGCTACGGTTGCGATCAGGGTTATGAATCGAGGTCCAGCTCGCCGCATCTCGATCGCAAGCGCGTCGGGATCTGCAATCGCAACCGCTTTGTAGGGGCCGTGCTCAGCTAGGGCTGCTACGAGATCGGGGCACCGGCGAGCTGCTCTTTGAGACTTGCAGCATCTGCGACGCGCGCGAAACAGCTCTTGCCGACGCACAGATATGCGACCGCTTCCTCAGCAGCATAGCCAAGCCGGTCGAGCCGCTGTCTTTCGTCAATCGGGTTGATAGGATCTATTCGCTGCGGCGGTGCCGGAATGCGCAGCGCCGCCATGCGCAATGCTTTCGGGCCCGGCGCGGCAGGGTCGCCGACGATGTGGACATCGATGGGAGGTGCGATGACGTCGAGGACGGCCGAAGCGTAACTCGCCGCGAACAAACCGTACGACTCATAGTGGTGCGAATACCGTTTCAACATGGCGGTCGCGCGCTCGGCGAAGCGCACTTCGCCCGTGAAAGCGGAGTAAGCGAGCAACACGCGAGCGAGCAACGCATTTTCTTCGAATGGGGCCGTCGGTTCGGCGATCCGGCCGGGATCATCCGGGCTTGTCACCCGATCTAAATAGCTCTCAGCTTGCGGGTCGTACAAAGGTTCAATGTTGTCGAGTAGTTCGCGAACACGAGCGAGCCATTGCGACGTGCCGCTGGTCGAAAACGCCGCCAGCATAGCCCAGCACATCCATGCCTGGTCGACGAGCAGCCCGCGCACGTGCGGCGCGCCATCGAAATAACGGCACATCAGGCCGTCCACGCATGACTGATCCCATAGCGCGCTTACAATCTCTAGCCCGCGATTGTGCCACTGCGCCACGTCGACCGAAGTCTCACTGTCGGCTCGGGGGTTAACCCCCGACCATGCAAGCAGCGGACCACCCAGCAGCAGCGCGCAAACCGCGTGCGCGTTCCACGCGGTGTAGATGGTGCGATCGACGTAGGGTTCGGGATGGTGCTCCCGCCCGCTCGCATCGAGCGCATAATACTGCTCGTCCGCATCCTGGCTGCCGCCGTAGCCATGCCACTCAGGCACCCAGAGCCGCTCGTCGAGATAGCGCTTGACGTCCACAGCCACGGCGGCCAGATCGCGATCTGCAAACATCGCGCTCGCGCGCGCGCAGCCCCATAGCAGCCCGGTCAAATCCTCGAGCATCTTTTCGAAATGCGGCACGCTGAAGTCCGGCGTCGTCGAATAGCGGAAGAACCCGCCGAAGACGTGATCGTACATGCCGCCGTCAGCCATGGCATGCAGCGTTTTTTGCGCCATCGTCTGCGCGCCGGCGTCGCGCGTGCGCGCGTAGTGATCGAGCAAGAACTGTAACACGGGGACGTGCGGGAACTTTTGCTCGCCGCCAAAACCGCCGTATTGCTGGTCGAAATCTGCGTCGATGAGCTTGAGTACCGTCGTGGCCGTGGCATCGTCAAGCTCCCCGCCCTGTGGGGTGCGCGAGCGGGCGGCGCGTTTTGCGTGCATCTCCTGGATGCGTTTGGCGAGCTCCAGCCGGTTGTCAGGGCTGGAATAAAAGCCGTCGATTTGTTTCAAGACTTGACGCATCGTGTCCGGCGGCATGTACGTGCCGCCAAAAAGAATCTCGCCCTCAGGGGACAGTAATGCGGTCGTCGGCCAGCCGCCCATGTTGTAGCGCGCGTTGACATCGGGCCGTTGATCGTTGTCCACGCGAACGGGTACGAAGTTTTCGTTGATCGCATTGATAACGCCGGAGTCCGAATACGTCGTCTCGTCCATCACATGGCACCAGTGGCACCACACCGCCGAAATCGCAAGCAAGACCGGTTTGCTGTGCTCGCGTGCTGCATCGAACGCAGGCTGGCCCCATTCGCGCCAGCGTATTTCGTTTGCGCGGTTCGGGCGAGGAGAAAAATGGAAGTTGCTCACTGCAAGCGGCTTCGTCTTGCGCGCCGTACATTACTGGTAAGGAAAGCAGTCCTGCAAAAGCGCATCTGCAAATGATGAATCGCCCCAAAATCGCGCCGCTCGGTGATGCGGCTGTCCTCGTGGTGATCGACACCGCATCCGATCAAGCGGCGATGGAGAAAGTTTGGTCCGCTTGCTTCGCCATTCGCGCAGCACTCGAACGAGATGTGCTCGATATCGTCCCTGCTTACGGCTCGGTTTTGGTTCGTTTCGACCCCGCCCGCGTTTCCATGGCCGTCA
>JGI12709J13192_1000189_pt1 | contig 11617 bp, 7 predicted proteins | sample BlaSpr_A8_OM3_M3_FD_13192 | JGI IMG/M metagenome (IMG submission 13192)
GCCTTCGATCGGCCGCGGGGGATCGATCAAATAGCCCACCGGGTTAACCTTTGTTGTATGCCTCCCTGAGTTTGTTTATGTCGAGTTTCTCCATTTGAAGCATCGCCTTCATGGCGCGACTCGATTTTTCGGGATCATCGCCACCGAACAACTCGCCCATACCGGCGGGAACAACTTGCCACGATAAACCATATTTGTCTTTCAGCCAGCCACACTGACTGGTCTTGCCGCCTGCAGAGAGCTTTTCCCACATCTCGTCGACTTCTTGCTGCGTGTCGCAGTTCACCACGAACGAGATCGCTTCGGTGAATTTGAACTCCGGCCCACCATTCAGGGCAACAAATTCTTGACCCTGGAGTTCGAAATTGGCGGTCATGACCGAGCCTTCAGGCCCCGGCCCGGCCTCACCGTAGCGGTTAACGCTCGAAATCTTTGAATCTGGAAAAATGGAGCAATAAAAATTCATTGCTTGCTCTGCCTTGTCGTCAAACCACAAGAACGGCGTGATTGTTTGCATAGTTGTCGTTCGCTCTGCTTTCTAAAGCGTTGAGTGGGTTTAGGGTTCCAAAGGGCTCAGGATTATACAAGACCTATACTTCTGCCGTAACTGGCGCGTTTTCCGACGCCTGCATCAGTTCATGCACGAAGGCAATCGCTATGCTGCCTTCGCCAACACCCGCGGCCACGCGCTTGACCGAGCCGGCGCGGATATCACCAACCGCAAAGATGCCGGGCACCGACGTTTCAACCAAATATGGGTCTCGGCCCAATTGCCACTTGCCCGTTTTCGTGACATCCGCTCCCGTGAGTATGAAACCACGCGAGTCGCGGGCGATATCGTTGGCAAGCCAGGCTGTGTCGGTGTCGGCACCGATGAACGCAAAAAGTGCCGCTGTAGGCCTTCGGGAAGTAGTTCCTTCCTCATGATTCAGCACGTCAATGGCTTCCAGGTGATCATCCCCATGGAGTGCCACGACCTCGGCGCGCAGCTCAGCGCGAATGTTCGATTTGGTGCTCAGTTGATCGATCAGATAGCGTGACATCTTCTTAGCGAGAGAGTCTCCGCGACACAGCAGCGTCACCGACTTTGCGTAATTCGCAAAAAAGAGAGCGGCTTGCCCGCACGAGTTTCCCGCGCCCACCAGATAAATATCCTGGCCTTGGGTCGAACTCGCCTCGCTACGCGATGCGCCATAGTATATGCCTCGGCCCGTGAGGCGTTCGCTCGATTCAAGGTTCAACCGGCGCCAAATCACGCCGAGCGCAAGGATAATTGTCCGCGCGCTTAAGGTCTCGCCACCATCAAGCGTAACTTCCAACGGATCGACGCGCACAGACTCAACCGACCGAGTCACGACGATCTCTGCACCGAAGCGTCTGGCCTGATTCAAAGCGCGGCTGGCGAGTTCGTCCCCGGAAACGCCGACCGGAAACCCCAGATAGTTCTCGATTCGTGAAGACTGCCCGGCTTGACCGCCGGGCGCCTTGCGCTCGATCAGGATCGTGCGCAATCCCTCGGACGCGCCGTACACCGCAGCCGCCATACCCGCCGGACCACCGCCCACAACTGCGACGTCGTAGTCTGCGTGTCGCGGCGCTATGGACAAACCGGCAGCTTTCGCGATTTGGCGGATGCTCGGAGTTACGACTACCGTTCCATCCTGCAGCCGTACGATCGGATACGATTCCTCGCCCGGGCGCCGCAGCGAGGCCGCTGCCGGGTCGTCCGGAGTAAGCCAATCAAACGGCACTTGATTGCGTTGCAAGAACTCACGCAGCTCGTGACACGCCGGATCCCAGCGTGGTCCAATGACGAGCAGCTCGGGAGGCGGCGGTTGTGAGGCGATGTCCTGAAGACCACCGATGCGATCCAACGCGGCAGCACCGACCGTAGCCGAGATCTCCGGTGCGGCAGCCGCAAGAATATGGAACTCCTTTGCTTCAAGCCGAAGCACTCGAGACGGCTCAAGCGCGCGCAAGCTCGCGAGAAATGGCGTGTTGAGGACCACCGGTACTTCACCAAAGAGCTCGCCGGGCTGCCGGACGCCGATGACGCGCTCAACACCGTCGACAACTTTCGTGACTTCGAGCTTGCCCTCGAAGGTGACGATCAGCGCCCGTGATTCGCCCTCGTGCACGGCATATTCACCGGCGAGCAAACTAATATCGGCGACATTGTGCGCGAGGTGCTCGAGCTCGCTGTCACCGAGGTTGGAAAATAACGGGATCGACCTGAGCTCTGGTGGCGTTATCATGGTTATGAGCGCCCAGTTCGCGCTAGCGCCGTTATAACACTTCGCCCAGTAGATTGAGGACCTTGTGCCCGGTCACCGACTGCGCGCAGACCAAGCCATAGAGGCCCCGCAGCCGGCCGGCCGAAAATTCCCAGTCAGATGCCGCGCGCGAGCAGGGTGAAAAAGGGGCTTAGCAAGCCCGAGTCATTACCTACCGGCACCGTGACGTTTCTTTTTACCGACATCGAGGGCAGCACCCAGCGGTGGGAAACGCACCGGGCCGAAATGGCGCTTGCAGTCGCACGCCATGAAAAGCTTATGCGCGCGGCGGTCTCAAAGCATGGCGGCTTCGTCTTCAAGACGGTGGGTGATGCGTTCTGCGTCGCCTTTCGCCAAGCGCCGGACGCGGTAGCCGCGGCTCTCGATGCCCAGCGTGGCCTTGCTTCGGAAGATTTTACTTCCGTCAACGGTCTGCGTGTCCGCATAGCGATTCACACCGGCACGGCGCAGGAACGCGACGCCGACTATTTCGGACCGACCGTCAATCGCGTGGCGCGCCTGCTCGCGATCGGCCACGGCGGTCAAGTGCTCGTCTCAGGCACCGCGACCGACCTGCTGCAGGGATCCTTGCCTGCGCAGACGAGCTTGCGCGATCTCGGCGAGCATCAGCTACGCGACCTCGCCTTCCCGGAACAAGTCTATCAACTCGTTGCACCCGGGGTTGCCGAGATCTTCCCGCCATTGCGATCGCTTGGCGCACTGCCGAACAACCTTCCCCGTCAAGCGACCGCCTTCGTCGGACGCGACCAAGAGTTGGCCGAAATCAAGGCATTGCTCGCGAAATCTCAGATCGTCACGCTCGTCGGAACGGGAGGCGTGGGCAAGACGCGCACCGCCCTGCAGGTAGGCGCAGATCTTCTGGACGGTTCCGGCGACGGGGTATGGTTTGTGGACCTGGCGCAGGTGGCGAGCGAGGACTACGTCGTCATCGCGATCGCACAAGTCTTCAACCTGCAAACGCAAAGCGATCGCGATCTGCTCGACGACGTGCGCGGGCATCTCAAGAACAAGCGGCTGTTGCTCATCCTTGACAATTGCGAGCACGTGGTCGCAGAGGCAACGCGCGTGGTCGCGGCCATCGTGAAGGATTGTCGCCGCGTTGTCGTGCTCGCGACCAGCCGCGAAGGTCTTAATGTGCATGGCGAACAGGTCTACAAAATGCCATCGCTCGCCGTACCTCCGGCAGGCAGCACGCCAACAGCCAGCGAGGCGCTCACCTACGGAGCAATTGCACTGTTCGTAGCACGCGCCGCCGCGCTTGACGCGCAATTCTCGCTCACCGACGACAAAGCGCCCATCGTCGCCGATATCTGCAGGCGATTAGACGGCATCGCATTGGCTATCGAGCTAGCCGCAGCGCGCGTGACCATCCTCAACCTCAAGCAGTTGTCCCAACGCTTAGATGAACGCTTCAGGCTGCTCACCGGTGGGGACCGTACCGCGCTGCCGCGCCAACAGACGATGCGCGCAGCCATAGATTGGAGTTACGACTTATTGTCCGAGGAGGAACGGACGATCTTCCGCCGCCTCGCGATTTTCCAAGGAGGCTGGACGCTCGAAGCGGCCAGCGATATTTGCTCCGACGATCTACTGGACGAATTCAAGATTTTCGACATTATTTCGTCGCTGGTCAACAAATCGCTTGTGATGGTCGAGTTCGATGCAGAGACGCAGCGCTACCGGTTCTTGGAATCGTTGCGTCAATATGGCATCGAACATTTGCGCAAACAGGGAGAATTCGACGCCGTGGCGCGGCGACACGCGCGCTACTTCGCCAACTTCGGGCGGCAGGTCGCCGAGAAATGGCAGGTGATCCCCGAACTTTCCTGGATTGCGTTGATTGAAGGCGAACTTGATAACGTTCGTGCTGCGCTACAATGGTGCTTGGATAACGGAAACGATCCCGCACTCGGAGCCGAACTTGCCGAGCGCTTCTGGGCATATTGGTTTGGTCACTCCTTGCAAGAAGGCCACCACTGGATGGAAGCGGCACGCGCGAGCGTCACGCCTGAGAGCAATCCCGCGCTCAGCGTCGCTATCGATTTAGCTCTCTCTCGAATCCTCATCAACTTTTCGTGGGAGGGAGCGCTGGCGGCGTGTCATCGTGGACTCGACGGAGCACGCGCACTCGGCGACCAGCGGGCCCTCGGTCGGGCCTTGTTCTACGTCGGTGAAGCGGAACTGTTCGCGAACCGGCTCGACGAGGCAGAAGCGGCCTTGACTGAAGCCCGCGATATGGCGCTCCAGCAGGGAAATCAGTATCGCGAAGCATCTGCGCTGCAATTGCTCGGCCGGCTGTATATGGAAAGAAAACAGCTCGATATCGCCCGCGAGCACCTTGCCGCTTCCATGCGCTACTTCGAGAAGCGTGGCGCCGAACGCAACCGGGGGATCGCACTAGTCTACCAAGCCGGCCTCGAACGAGCGGCCGGCGATCTTCCACGCGCGATCGAATTGACTCGTGAGGCGATTAGTATGGCGCAGACGCTAGGCGACCGCACTCTTGAGATGCTCGCCCAGTGCTCGACTTCCGTTGCCCTCGTCGCAGCAGAGCGTTTTGTTGAGGCCAGAGCGAGCGTTCGCGCCGCGCTCATGTTGCGCCGCGACGAGGGGCTCGGCACTGCACTAGCTTCAGCGCTACAGACATGTATTGCTTTGGCAACCCACGATCGAGACTTCGATCGTGCGGCTCGGCTTTTCGGATACGCAAAAAAAATCGAAGCAGATCGGACCCGTATGCCCAGCAACGCGTTTCTCGGCTTCGACCGTGATTGGCTGCTCGGGCCGCTGCGCGACCATCACCCAGAGGAGCGGCTGCGAGGACTGATCGCCGAGGGCGCGACCTGGTCGGAAGAGCAGGGCCTCGAGGAGGCATTGTCAGTTTGCTAGCAGCGCGCCCGAGACGAGAATGTTCAAAGGACCTTAGCGCCGCTTACGGCCGGTCTTTGGATCCAACTCAGCGCGATACTTAGTCGTCTCGATGCGTCCTTTGGCTTCGCGCCGCGCGTACGACATCTCCGCATCCATGGAGCGTCGCGCGCCTTTAGGATCATCCAGTTTGGAGCGTTGGCGCGGGTTTTTTGCCAGTTTTTTTGCCATTTCAACTTCGCTTTCCGCCGATGGCGTCCGCAATTCCGTTTCCCCGTTGAGAACCTAAGGCTTCTTCCACAGCTTGATCTTCCGAGAACGCTGCTCCCTCGGCGAACAGTTTGTTTATTTCGCCTTCATCCATAGTCTCTTTTAACCGCGCCGTTAACTTCGCATATGCACGCGCCTCGTTGGGTTCGCGCTGGCTTCCCTCTGTGCGGTGTTGGGCATCGACGTAGCCAATCAGACGAGCTGTGCGCGGGAGATCTCCCTGCAAACTAAATGCGAAGCTCTCTAAGGCGCCAGCGACTACGAACTCGCTTTGACTTTCTCTGGCCCAACGGATTGCCTCGCGAGCTGACGCGCTGGCCTCCTCGAACCGGCCCAGCGCTGCATAGTAGCCGGCCATATTTCCATACGCAAGCGCAAGCCCACGTGAGTCCTTACGGCGTCGAGTAAAAGGCAAGCTCTCGGTCGCAAGGGCTAAGGCTAGCTCCGCGTTACCGACCGTGAACTCCAGTTCAGCCAGATTGCTTTGCACCAGCGAAATGATGACTTCATCTCCGAGCGTTTTCGCCAACGCCAAACTCTCGGTATGGTAGTGGCGCGCCGACTCACCGTCGGCCCAGTTGACGGTCGCAAGCCGCGCTAGGCAGATCGCGTAGTGTTTACTGTTTTGGAATTTCTGAAGCCGCGCCAGCGCCTCGCGACACGCTTTCTTAGATTCCTCGCGCCGGCCGAGGTGATAGAGGCCGAAGGAAAGCAATATCAGCGCCGAGGCAGTGCCGATCTGATCACCGAGTGCCTCGTAAATCTCGCGAGCGCGCTCGGCTGAATCGTGCAAGCGCCTCGCTTCATTTAATTGGGCGAGCGCGAGCCACAGTCGGGCCGTTCTCTTATCTCGCTGACCGTCGCCGTTGGCCGCCAGCGCTGCATTGAGCCAATGCCGTCCCTCAGGATGCAAGCCCCCGTCAAACCACAAGTGTCCCAGTGAGCCCGCTAGCGCTACACCAAGATACGCGTTGGTCTTGTCGGCCAACGTCCATTCGAGCGCTGCGCGGAAGTTGTCGATCTCGGCTTCCAACGGACCCAGCCAAGCTCGGGTCGGTGCGGTGCTCCAGCTCTCGTCTGCTTCGTCAGCCATGCGCAAGAAGTAAGCGGCGTGGCGCTGCTGCATGCGCTTGTCCTCGCCGCTTTCCCTAAGTTTCGCAAGCACGTACTCGCGGGTGGACTCGAGCAACCTATAACGCGGTGTCGAACCGCTGAGCTCTGCGACGACGAGCGATTTTCCCACGAGCGACATGAGCAGGTCGAGGAGTGCCCATGACTCGATCGACCCATCAGCGCAGATATCGCTGATCGCCTCCAACGTCCAGCCGCCGGCGAATATGCCCGCGCGCCGAAACACCGTTTTTTCTTCGTTTGTGAGTAAGTCGTAGCTCCAGTCGATAAGGGCGCGCATAGTTTGTTGGCGCGGGAGTGCCGTGCGGCTGCCTCCGGTGAGGATGCGGAACCGCTCTGACATCCGCTCGGCCAGTTGATCCACGGTGAGCACTTTCAAGCGAGGAACCGCAAGTTCGATTGCGAGCGCTATCCCGTCGAGCCGCCTACAGATCTGCGCCACTGCCGGGGCATTGACGTCCGTAAGTGTGAATTGGTCGTTGGCGGCTTGGGCGCGCTCGACAAACAGACGGATGGCGCTGTGCTGCGTTGCGGCGTCGGCAGTAAGGCTCTCGGTGGTGTTGGGCAAAGAGAGTGATGTTACCCGATGGACCGACTCTCCACTGATGTCGAGTCCTTGACGCGATGTGGCGATGATCCGCACCTGCGGGCAACCCCGCAAGATGGAATCAATGAGCTTAGCGGTTGCGTCCAACAAGTGCTCGCAGTTATCGAAGATAAGCAAGGCCTGCTTGCGGCGCAGCGAGTTGATGATGGACTCGCTGAGCGCGCGCCCCTGCGTCTCCGGCGCGCTGAGCACTGAGGCGACCACGCTGGGAATGAGCTCTGGATCCGGTATCGCAGCTAACTCTATCAACCAGACGCCATCTGCAAATTTATCGAGCAACTCAGCGCCGATCTGGAGGGCGAGACGCGTTTTGCCCACGCCCCCGGCGCCCGCAAGCGTCAGCAATCGATATTTTTCAAAACGGTTGCTCAGTTCTTCGACCTCTTGCTCACGGCCGATGAAGCTCGTTACTTGCAGCGGTAAGTTGTTCGGTAACGAGTCGAGAGAACGAAGTGGTGGAAAATCTCGCTTAAGTTCTGGCCCGAGCAATTGGTAGACTTGTTCGGGGAGAGCGAGATCCTTCAAACGATGCGCGCCAAGGTCGCGCAGGCTTGCGTTCGGCGGCATTTCGCCTTGCGCCAATTCGGCCGTGGCCCCCGACACGAGGACTTGGCCGCCGTGTCCGATGGCAAGGAGTCGTGCAACGCGATTTACCGTGGGTCCGAAATAATCGCCGTCACGCTCACTTGTTTCACCGGTATGGAGAGCCATTCGGATTTGCAGGTCACCGACGGCCGAAAAATCTTCGGATTTGAAGGCGCGCTGAGCGGTGAGAGCGGCTGCCAAGGCATCAGAAACGCGATGAAAGGCAGCGCAAAACGCATCGCCAATCGTTTTGAAGATATGGCCGTGATGCTCTTCAAAGGCTTTCTTAAGCAGGGCGTCATGGCAAGCAACAGCCTCCTCCATGGCGCTGCGATGCTGTTCCCAGCGCTGAGTGGATCCTTCGATATCGGTAAAGAGAAAGGTAACGGTTCCCGAGGGTAAAGCCGCAGGAGGTGCTTGGTTGGCTTTGACTTCTAACGCATCGGACACAACTGCGGATTTCAGCGCTAATTGCGCGATAACCTAGGGTGGCAATTTACCTGAGCAGGGGCCTTTGACGCTGCGGTCGCGCTCCTACCCACTTGAGTTCATGTACGAATCCCATTACGGCAAAACCGCGATAGCGCTCCATCATTTCTTGAACGCGCTCGCGTGACTATTGTTCGAGCGACTCTTGCGTCACGCCCTGGGACTACAAGTAATTTTTCAGCGCGGTTTTGTAGTCGCTCACGAGTTAGAGCTCTGCCAGAACGCGAGACGGAATAAAAGAGTCAATGATGGACGCCCGCTCTTTTAGCGTGTCGGAGGCGTAGGATAATGAGCTCTCTGCAAAGGTGATGGCTAGGGACTGTGAGCTGCGTCCTCGCTTCCTGTGAGCTATGTCATCCTTCGAGGACTCGGTGCGCTTCCATACCGCTTTTGCGACATACGACCCCATATAATCGAGCGGTCAGGTGGGAGCATATACGCCCGCCGACTTTGTTAGGTTGGACGCTATGATCTGTGATCTTTGTAAGGAACCCGCTGAACAGATAATTCGTGTCGCTTCATGGCAAGTCTGCCAATGGTGTGTGAGCCACAAGGTATTGGAGCATGCATTAAAGGTGGAAGCAGAGATAGCCAAGCTAAAAGACGCCGTCGGCGTAACAAGTGCAGCGCTTAACCGCAGCCTCACGAGCGAAGCAGCTGCCGAAAGCAAATTAGAACTCGCCTACGTCGCCTTCACGGATTTGGCGTCCGCGAAGCACGAGCTTGAAACAACCAGAGACCATTCAATAGAGAGCTACAAGCGAGCGTCAGCCGCTGAAAGAGCGCTCGAAGATTACCAGGTCAAAGAAGAGCGAAAGACGGAGAAAGCGCGGCACCACGCCTAAACTTGTTGTTTCCCATTCACGGGACGGAGTAGACCGCTAAATTGCTCCCGCGCGACCTCATAGCATTCACACGAGGCGCCTTCGAGTCCGGGCCGATCGAGAATCGAGATGATGCCGCGGCCATAACTAATGAAGCCCGCGTGTTGCAAAGTCGCCGCAGCGATAGTCACGCCCGACCGTTGCGTGCCGAGCATCATAGCCAGGTACTCGTGAGTCAACCTAATCTCCGGAGAGCCCACCCGGTCGTGAGTCATGAGCAGCCACCGAGCGCAGCGTTCATAGACCCGGTGCAGGCGATTGCAGGCCGCCAGCTGGCCAAGCATATTGACATACGCCTGGACATAACGATCGAGCAGTTGACGAAACTTCTCATTTTTTCTTAAGGATTGAAAGAGAGTCGCTTCGATTTTGACGCAGTTTCCTGGGACCTGGCAGTAGCTCTCGTTCTCAGTTGTCGCAGCACCCAAGAGTAGCGGAATCGCCGAAACTCCTTCACGGCCAATCGTGCCGACTTCTATTTGGCTGCCGTCCTTCATCCGCGTCACAACCGAAAGAACGCAGTCGATGGGAAAGTAAACGTCATCGATGTGCACGTTTGGCTTGTAGATTTGGTCCCGTACCTTTAAATCAACAATCGAGCCGGCTTTGATGACGGCCTCCGCCTCGGAGCCCTCAAGGCCAGCAAGGATGGCGTTTGATTGCAAAGCTTCGGCAGTGGCGTTTCTTGCCGCCGATCGCTCTGCAGTTGCGGCTTTTCCGTTCTTCATTAGAGACAGCGGAAACAGCCGTTACGATACATGCTAAATAAGTACCAATAAGGGCAGGTATCTCCTGCTCTCTGGTACTGTGAGCAGGCGCACATCTGACCCTCCGCTGCCCTGCTACGGCGGTTGTGAGGCCATCTCCAAGAGCTTGTTGACGGTCGTCCAGTTGCGCGTCGTAGCGTCCACCGAAAGGAGCCGCTCGAAGGTCGCGTTGGACAGTTTGGTCCTGCCATATCCTTGCGGGCAGTGCAAACAAATTTCGCGCTGCGTGAGGTGAAAGCGGTCGGGACCCGGATGGAGTCGCTCCAGATTCTTTCGCGCTTCTGCTGTGGGCGCTTCAGACAGAAATGTTACGTGAAGCTTCAACGGATCCACCGCTTTGTCTCTCAAGAAAGGGTTGCGTTTGGCGATGCGCGACAAGTCGCTCGCCGTTCGCAATAAAACCGGTACCGGAAAGCCGAGGTCGCGCAGGAGCTTCGTTTCGATCTTCTTCACCAACGCCGGCTCGCCAAGCCCGCTCACGGCGAAGACGACATTGCCGCTTTGAACATAGGTTTGGATCCCCTTGAATCCAAGCGATTCGAAACACGAGCGCAGAGTTTCCATTTTGACCGGCTTGTGGCCGGCAACGTTTGTGCCGCGCAACATACCGACGAACTGCATGATTGGTTTCCCCTACGGGTTACGCGAGTTTACTTCTGTTGAATGCTCCATTGCCACGCATTCCACGACTCGGTCACTGGATTGGGCGCAAAGCCTTTGAAGTGTGAGCTGATTGCTTCTTGCTGGCGCATCCACCAAAACGGAATGATCGGATTGTCGCGCACGACGAGCGCCTCGATCTTCTTATAAGCCGTGCGCCGCCGCGACTGATCGTAGGATCCGAGCGCCTCGCGCTGCAGCACTTCCATTTCCGGGTTGCAATAGCGCGACAAGTTATATCCGTTGGGTGGGAACATCGCGCATAAAAGCTGTGAAGAATTGTCCGGATCGATGCCCGCGTACCAGGGCACGATCGCGAGATCGAAGCGACCGGTATGCATGATGCCGCCCATTCCGGCCGGCGCATACAGCAGGTCGGCTGGATAAAACTTGATCGTGGTCTCGATTCCGACGGCGTGGAGCATCGCTTGGATCTCCACGGTGAGGCGCCGGTGCGTTGCATTGGCCACGTCCGTGACGAGCAGTAGAGGCGCGGCGGGTCTGCCGGCTTTGCGCAACAGATTCTTGGCATATGCTAGATCTGGGGCGAGCACGGGAAGCCGGGGTGAGGCCCACATCCAGTTTGGGATGTCGGCCGACGCGACGTGTTCCTGTCCGAAAGTCAGCGTGCGCGTGAGCTCTTCTTTGTCGATCGTCCGCGCGATCGCTTCCCGTACGCGGGCATCATTGAGCGGGGGGCGCGACATGTTGACTTGCATGCCTACATAGCCGTTCATGTCTACCCACACGACGCGTACGCCCGGGATCTGGCGGATGGTAGGGTTGGTGATGATCGAGGGCTGGTACATAAAGTCGATTTCGTGCGTGCGTAGCAGATTCACGCTCGTGTTCTCATTCGGCACCACACGTATCTCGATCCGGCGAACGCGTGGCATCGCTAAGAAGAATTTCTCGTTGCGGTCGAGGATCAAGCGATCGCCATGTGCCCAGCTAACAAACCGGAACGGACCGTCGGAGACCGCGGGGTTCACGTTGAAGCCGACTTGGTTGATGTCGCGGTACGAGCGTAGAACGTGCGCGGGCACGATTGAATACGGCTGG
>JGI12709J13192_1000192_pt1 | contig 11506 bp, 14 predicted proteins | sample BlaSpr_A8_OM3_M3_FD_13192 | JGI IMG/M metagenome (IMG submission 13192)
CCCGCTCGCGCCGCCGCAGCCGGCCTGGTTGAGCGCGCCCACGGCCGGCGTGTAGACGAGGTTGTTGATGTTTCCGGAGCCGGTGCCTCCGAGCGTCGGGCTGGCGCCGTTGGTCAGGATGCGCGCGAACTGCAGCTGCAGCGAGCGCGTGGCCGTGATCGCGAACCGGCTGCCCTGTGGTCCAAGCGAGGAGACGACCTGCGTCAAGACGGTCCCATCTGAAAACGTGCACGTCACCGTGAAGGAGGCTGCGCCCGGCGCTCCATAGCCCGGCGAACAGGTCGGGGCGGCATAAAGTCGCAGGTTGGTGGCGAAGATGGTGGTCGCCGCCTGCTCGGCGCTCGAGTAGCTGCCGGTCTGCTGCAGCCTGTCACCGGCGGCAAGCGCGGCCGCGTCGACCGCCGCCTGCAGGTCACGCCGAAGCGCGTAGGCGCGGGCGCCATCGATCGCGATCGCGGCCATGCCGATGATGATCGTCAGCATCAGGGCGATCAGGACGATCGCCTGACCCCTCTGGGCGTGCAAGCGATGCTTCCCAGGACGTGTCAATAGACAAGCCTTGCCGCCGGCGGCTGCGGCGCGTAGCTGGCGCTGTAGATGATCGTCGGGAGCTGCCCCCCGAACGTGATGGTATCGGCCATCAAACCGCCGGTCGCCTCGGTCCGAAAGGTGGCCGCCTTGGAAATGGCCAGCGACGCCGCCGGTGTGTAGATCAGCCCAACCCATGCGGAGTCCGCTTCAGCCCCGAGCATGTTCGAGCACGAGTTGGCCGGTGGAAGGGCCTTGCCGGGCTCGTAGACCATAAGCCAGTTGTACTGGTAGCCACTGAACAGGAAGTTGTCCCCGGCCGTCGAGGCGTTCAGGCAGCCGGTGCTTGGAATGTAGAACTCGACTGCACCCGGGGTAACTGGGCCCGGGCATGCCATCGGATCGCCGACGCCGGTGCTGCACTGGTTCTCGTTGGCGCGGTCGCCGGCGGGCGGCGTCGCGCGATCGGGGTTCTGGTTCGGGAGATTCGACCGCAGAGGCGGGGTCTCACTGCTCGGAGGGTAGGCGCCGACCACTCCAGGGGAGACCATCGAGTTGGGCGCAAAAGCCAAGCCCAGGAGGGTCGAGTCGAAGATCGCGCTTTCGTTGCTCAGGCTGCAGGTCGTCCCGCTGAAGGCAGGGCACGCAGCGGTGCTGTCGTTGCGGACTGGACCGGAGACCATGATGCTTCCGGCGAAACCGAACGGACCGGCGCAGCCGTTGGTCGGAGGCGCCGCGTAGACGTTGTATGCGGTTGCCCCCGGCACATTGCTCACCTGGATCTTGACCGCGCTGGCATCCGGGACGAGTACGGTGCGGCACATTGACGGAGCGCTCTCGCGCTTGAAGTTGATGCCGGCGTATGTGTCGGTCCGCGTGGCGGTCAGTTCCACAGCCCAGGTGCCCTCCCTGACGGCAGGCCCGGAAGTTGAGCTGACCTGAAATGCCCCGGCACAGTTCACGCCGCCCGTGTTCCACATCTGGTGGCCCAGGGCGGTGTTGTTGCCGGCTTGAGGCTCGTCGGGGGGTTTCAGCTCGTTGCTGACGAAGCCACCGGCGTTGGTGTAGCCGGCCTGCCAGCTGTAGACGCCTGCGCTCAAGAAGTAGCACCGGTTGGTGCTGAAGCTCGGGTCGGCGGCGTACTGGCCGGAGACCAGAACCACGTCGTTGGCGGGCGTTGCCTGGCTGCCCCCGATCACAGAGGGCCTTGGATATACGGGATCGCCGGGGTGGAAACCCGACCTCGTGGCGCCCGCGACGTTTGGATAGCTGCACGGCGTGGGTGACCCGCTCGGGTAGCAGGCGAGCGTCACCGACCCTGGCACTGTCGACTGGCATCGAGCGTAGATGTCGCCGGCGACGCTGAGCGCCCCTGACGTAACCGAGATTCCTCCCGCCGAGACCAGGTCGCCGATGACCGTGAGCCTTCCGCCACCGCTTATGGTCACGGCGCTGCCCGCGGCGCCTCCGCAGCCCGCTTGGTCGAGCGCGGTGATGGCGGCTGCGTACCGGAGGTTGCCCACGGAGCCGGTCGCGCTGCCGGCGATGGTCGGGCGCGCGCCGTTGGTGAGAATGGCGGCGAACTGGAGCTGGAGTGGACGGGTCGCGCTGAGCGCGAACTCAGCCCCCTGCGGTCCAAGCGAAGAGACCACCTGGGTCAGGATTGTGCCGTCGGAGAACGTGCACGTGACGGTGAAGGAACTCGCCCCGGGGGACCCGTACGCAGGCGAGCAAACCGGGCCGGCATACAGGCGCAGGTTGGTGCCGAAGATGTTGGTCGCGGCCTGCTCGGCGCTCGAGTAGCTGCCAGTGTGCTGCAGGTTGTCACCGGCCGCGAGCGCGGCGGCGTCGATCGCTGCCTGCAGGTCGCGCCGCAGCGCGTAGGCGCGTGCGCCGTCGATGGCGATGGCAGCCATGCCGACGATGATCGTGAGCATCAGCGCGATGAAGACGATGGCCTGGCCCTTCTGGCCGGGATGGCGATGGCGCATCAATACTCCGTCCTGTACACGGCGGCGGCCGTGATCACGATCCGTCCGGCCGTCGCCTGCGCGACGATCGGCGTGATCAATACCAGGTTGAAACGGATCGTCACCTGGAGCGGCTGATTTCCAACCGCGGGATTGACCGCGCTGCACGAGCCCGTGGCGCTGGCCGGATACTCTCCGCCCGGCGCGTTCGGCAGCGGCGTCGCCTCAGCGGTGGCTGGGGGGCCCGGCTCGGTGACGTAGACCCACGCTGAGTTGTCGGGCGGAGCGGCTGCTGTGACTGGCCCCTGCGGGCACGGCTCCGACACGGGCGTCCCTAGCATCTGCGTGCTTACGGTGGTCAGCACGTCCGAGTTGGTGGGCAGCTGGTTCGACGCCCGGGCAGCGGTGCGCGCGCCCTCCCGCGCGGCGTGGTTGATGGTGTCGAGGTAGAAGATCGCGCGCCCGATGTCGATGATGCCGAAGAGAAGAAGAAGAAGCACCGGCGAGACCAGCGCGAACTCGATCAGGGCCTGTGAACCGGGAAGCGCGGGGAAGGACTGCGTCCTCCCCCGCGGGACCCCCTCCTTTTGCGCACGATGCCTGGAGGCGTTAAGGGAGGTGTCGCGTGGTTTCGGCCGGGATGAACCCGGCCTCGGCACACTGCTCGTCTCTTTCAATTTCCCTGCACCGTCATGTGCTGGTTTGCCGCGACCTGGAAGATCCCGAGCTGCGTCTTAACCAGGGGCGTGAGCGGACCGTACGAGAACAGGACGATGACGTTCAGGTCGAGCTGTCCCTGGTTCGTCGCCGGGCTCGTGAAATCGAGGCCGGGCGTGTTGTTGTAGCAGATGTACAGCCATGGTTGGTTGACAGAGGCGGGATACGACGACGACGCGTACGGCGGGTTGTGGTAGCTGTTTCCGTCGGTCGGCGACGGGCAGGTTGCGCCGGGATTCTTGAGCACCGAGTTGGGAAGCGAGATCGAGGCCAGCTCGGTGTCCACCGCGGACTTGATCTGCGCGTCGTCCAGATAGGGGTGAGCCAGGCTCGGCGCGTCGTACCAGGCGCCGTGGCGCGCTCCCTCGCGGGCTGCCGTGGAGAGGACCTCCTGGACGTAGATCGAGCGCCCTATGTCGGCCAGCCCGCCGACCAGCAAAAGGAGCACGACGGAGGACACCGCGAACTCCACGAGGGACTGTCCGCGCTGGTCTCCGAGCGGCTTCAAAAGTGGTCGTTTCAGTATCAAGTAAGGGGGGCGCGGCACCGGGATATCTTGCCTATGATGGGTCGGCTGTGCGGACCCTTAGCACTGTTACTTCGCGACGGCCGTTCACGTTGCTGGGTATTTTGCTTGCTCTCCTCGTGATTGTTGCCTTCGTACTTGTAGCTCTCAACGCCAGCCAGTCCGCCAACAGTCCCCAGCAGTTGGTCGTCGTGGCGAGCAAGGACCTCCTGCCCCGGATTCCGATCACCGCCGACGCGCTGGCCGTCAAGAGCATCCCGGTCCCGGGCACCTATCCGAAGGTGTTCTTCGGCCGGATCCAGGACGTCGCCGGGATGATCCCGCTCGTCTCGATCCAGCAGGGCCAGGCGATCACGGCCAACACCGTGGCCAAGCCAAACCAGGCGCTCGGCTCGCAGTCCGAGTACCTGCCCATCCCGCCGGGCTACGTGGCCCTCACCATCCCTACGAGCGAGCAGCAGGGCGTGGCCGACTACATCCAGCCCGGCGACTACATCTCGGTCATCGCTACGGTGTCAGCGGCAGGCAAGGTCGGCACCAAGACGATCTTCACGCAGCTGCACGTGATCAAGGTCGGAACGCCCGGCACCGCCGGCGGCACCAGCGCCAACAGCCTGACCGTGGTGGTCACCCAGTGCCAGGCCGAGATCATCACCTGGTTCCTGACCTACGCCGCGCTCAAGTACAGCCTCGAGTCGTACCAGGACTACTCTCCAGGGAGCCAGGCCCCGGACCCGAACTGCAAGACGGTCGAGGATGCGCACGGGGTGACCCTGACGTTCATCCAGTCTCGTTACCCCTCGCTCTTTCAGTGAACCTCCCACCGGAGACCGTCGTCGCCGTGCCCATGTCGGCGGCGATCATCGTCTTCTTCTGGGCCATGGACAAGGTCAGTAAGGAGCGCCGATCCAACGCGACCGAGTCTGGATCGGCACGGGCGACCCCTCGCGAGCTGGTCGAGCGCCTGTTGAAACCCGCGGCCGAGAACCTGAGCCAGCGGCGCAAGGTGCAGGGGAAACCAACGCTGACAGAGGACCTCGCCAGAGCCGGGCTCAACATCACAGCGCCGGAATATCTTCTGATCCGCATCGGCGCGATCGGCCTCGGCCTGCTGATCGGGCTGTTTCGGTTTGGCTTCTCGGTGGGACCGATCGTGCTGGGCGTGATCGGTTTCGTCATCCCACCGCTGGTGGTTGCGTACCTGCAGCGCCGCCGCGCCAAGCTCTTCGGCGAACAGCTGACCGGCATGCTGCAGCTGCTGTCGAACTCGTTGAAGACCGGCTACTCGATCGACCGCGCGCTCGAGACGGTGGCGGCGAAATCACAGCCGCCGGTTTCGACGGAATTCGAGCGCGTCGCCACCGAGATCACTCTTGGCACGCCCGTCGAGGATGCCCTGAGCTCGATGCTGCTGCGCATCAACAGCCCGGACCTGGAGTTCATCGTCACCGCGATCCTGCTGCACATCCGCGTCGGCGGAAACCTCGCCGAGGTCCTGGACAACATTTCTGACACGCTGCGCGACCGCCTGCAGACGAAGCGCGACATGAGCGTGCTCACCGCGCAATCGCGGGCGTCGGCGAGCATCATCACCGGGCTTCCGATCCTCCTCGCCCTTGGCCTTTACCTGCTCGTGCCCGGTTACTACGCGCCGATGACCACGTCGTGGATCGGCTACGCGATGCTGGGCTTCGCGGCCTTCATGATCCTGATCGGCAACCTGCTGATCCAGCGCATGACAGCCCTCGACGGCGGATGACAGCGTTCGCCCTGGCCGCGGGCGTGATCTGCGGCGGGATCGTGATCGCTTACTTCATCGCGATCGACCTCGTCCGCGGCGCTGCGGCGAACGGCGGCACGCTGGCCGCTCCCCGCCGGACGTTCGTCAAGCAGCTCGAATCGGCCCTCCGGCCGGTTTCGCAGCTTCCGGCAGGCGCCGCGATCCAGCTGCGGCAGAGACTGAGCCAGGCGGGCACCCCGGGCTCCCTTTCGCCGGCCGGGTTCCAGGCGGTTCGCTACAGCTTCGCGGCGTTGATGGCGATCGCGGGCCTGGCCCTCGGCCTCGTGCTGCCGCTGTCGATGCCTGCAGTGGCGGCTGCCGCGCTCGCCGGCCTGGTCTTCGCGGTACTCGGGTATCTCCTCCCCAACATCTGGCTGCAGCAGCGCATCTCGCAGCGCCGGCGCCAGATTCAGCGGTCTCTCGCGGAAGCGACCGACCTGCTCACGCTGGTGGTTGAGTCAGGGATGAGCCTCGACGAAGGACTGCTCAGCATCGTCGAGCGCTTTCACAATGCGTTGGGCGACGAGATCGGCAAGGTGCTGCGCGAGATCCGGCTGGGGCGTCCCCGCATGGCAGCACTCGAGCACATGGCGGCCCAAGCCGGCGTCCCTGACCTGCATCACCTCGTCGAGTCGATCGTCCAGTCCGACCAGATGGGGGTTCCGATCGCGCGGTTGCTGCGCGTGCAGGCGACCGAGATGCGACGCCGCCAGAGGCAGGGCGCTCAGGAGCGCGCGGCGCAGGCTTCATCCCGAATGGTCTTCCCGATGGTCGGATGCATCTTCCCAGTCTTGTGGATCGTGCTACTCGGGCCCGCCATCATCACGGTTCTGAGATCGCTTCACTGATGGTGCGAGAGAACAACCGTTGGCCGAAAGGCCAGCACCAATCATTCAGCGACCTCGACAAACCCCTGTATACGATCAGCGTCGCGGCCGAGATCCTCGAGACTCATCCACGCACGCTGATGCTCTACGAGGACGCGCATCTCGTTGAGCCGCACCGCACGAGCACGAACCGCCGGCGCTATTCGCAGCGCGACATCAGCAAGGTGCAGGTGATCCAGAACCTGACGCGCGAGAAAGGGGTGACCCTCGCAGGGGTTCGCCACATCCTCAGCCTCTTCGAGGTTATGAAGAAGCACCGCGTGGAACCACCAGGGGAATTACGCGAGATATTCGACCGGTACGCGCAACTGATATGAGAGGGAACCCAGATGGTTCCCTCTCATCGGCCGGTCGGCTCCGCCGACGGGCCTGCTCTCTTTCCGGTATATGGTTGGGACTTTTTTTAAGAGCCACTCGTAACGACGCTTGGCAGGCCGTGAAGACAAAGTCGCGGCCGGGGTAAACCCGGCCGCCAAGGAAACGCTGGTTACCGCTACGCGGACGCGGCCTTTCGTCTCCGCTTCGCGGCGGATGCCCATAGGCTCTCGAGGTCGTAGTACGACCGCTCACCCGGCAGGAATACGTGTGCGAGCACCGAGTCGAAGTCCAGCAGGATCCACCCCGCGTCCTCATAGCCGTCGACCGCAAGCGGGCGGCGGTCCTTCGCCTTCGCCGCCTCCACCATTCCGTCCGCGATGGCGCGCACCTGCCGGTCGGTCTCGCCCTCGCAGATCACGAAGTAGTCGGCCACCGATGTCTGCTCACGCACGTCGATGACGACAGAGTCCCACGCCTTCTTCTCGGCCGCGGCGCTTTTCAGCAAGCGAGCGAGCTGAAGCGGCGTCAGTCGCCGGGTCCGTTCGGCCAATCTACCGATTATCCACGTACAGCTTCTGCTCCGCGACGTACCGCTCGACAGCGGGCCGGAGGCTGTCCGAGACAGGTTTCCCGAGCGCGATCGCCTCGCGCAGCGCGCTCCCAGAGATGTCAGGCGTGTGGCCCATGCAGAGAATCGTCCTCGCCGGGTCGAGTCCCGCGGCCTGCAGCAGCTTCGCGTCCGGAGGCGGGGTTCCAGGCCGCCTGACCACGACGACAGTGGCCAGCCTGCGGATCACATCGGGCTCACGCCACGACCGGAACAGCCGCGCGGCGTCCCAGCCCAGGATCAGAAAGAGCTCGTCCTCGGGGTAGAGCCGTTCCAGCTCGCGCACCGTGTCCGCGGTGTATGACTTCCCCCCACGCCGGATCTCGACGTCGGACACCTCGAACCCCGGCTCGCCCTCAATGGCCAGGCGGCTCATCGCGAGGCGCTGGTCAGCCCCGGCCACGGCGGGCCCGCGGTGAGGCGGCTGCGCGCCCGGGATGAACAGGACTCGGTCGAGGTGCGCGCACTCCATCGCGACGCGCGCGGCCGCCAGGTGTCCCTCGTGGATCGGGTCGAACGTCCCTCCGAGGATGCCCGACCTCACGGCTGGTACTCGAACTCGACGTCCGCGATGCGCACTGTGTCTCCCGGCACGACACCGGCGGACTCGAGGGCGTTGTTGACACCGAGGCGATCTAGCTCACGCTGAAACCGGGCGAGCCCGCCCTCCGAGTCGAGGTCGGTCCGCTCGAGCAGCCGCTCCACGCGATGACCATGCACCACGAAACCAGAGGGTTTCCGCTCCACCACCAGGTCGTCGCTGCGCCGCTCCGGGAGCTTNGTGTGCTGCACGGGGGCGGGCACTCGGGGTTCGGGCGCCGTGGCGAGCAGCCCAGCGATCGCGCGCATGAGCTCCTCCAGCCCGTCGCCCGTGAGCGCCGACACGAACAGCACGTCCTGCCGCCGCGTGCGCGAGCGCAACTTCCGCGCCGCCTCGAGGTCGACCTTGTTCACCGCCACGAGATGCGGCCGCAGTGCGAGCTCGGGCGAGAACTGCTCGACCTCCGTGCGCACCGTCTCGAGATCCTTCCACGGATCGGGCGATGATCCGTCGAGAACGAAGACCAGCACGCGCGTCCGCTCGACGTGGCGGAGGAATCTCTGCCCGAGGCCGGCTCCTTGCGCCGCCCCTTCGATCAAGCCCGGTATGTCCGCCAGGACGATGCGCTGCTCGTCGACCTCGGCGACGCCGAGCTCGGGGTCGAGCGTGGTGAACGGATAGTCGGCGACCTTGGGCCGCGCCGCGGTGAGCGCCCGGAGCAGGGATGACTTGCCCGCATTGGGCGGACCGACGAGGCCGACGTCGGCGATGAGCTTCAGGTCGAGCGTGATCTCCCGCTCGTCGCCCTTGAGGCCCGGCTCGGCGTAGTCAGGGGTGCGCCGCGCCGAGCTTTTGAAGTGCACGTTGCCTCTGCCGCCCACGCCCCCTCTGGCCACGACCGCGGTCGCGCCCGGCTGGTCGAGGTCGGCGATCAGCAAGCCGTCGGAGTCGAGGGCCAGTGTGCCCACCGGGACATCCAGGGTGATGTCTTTCCCGGTGCGCCCCGTCTTGCGCCCGCCGGCCCCGTCGGTGCCCGCTTCGGCGTTGAATCGCCTGGTCCTCTTGTAGGCCGCAAGGTCGCCGACGTTGGTCGTCGCTGAGAGGATCACCGAGCCGCCGCGGCCTCCGTCGCCGCCGTCGGGTCCACCGCGAGGGACGAATGGTTCGCGCCTGAAGGAAGCCGAGCCCTTACCGCCATGACCGCCGCGCACCACGATGACGGCGGAGTCTACGAAGTGGCTGGAGCTAGCTGGGGCCGTTCTTGCTCGGCGGTGCGCCCTGCGCGCGCCCGGCGCTCGGCGGTGCGCCCTGCGCGCGCCCGGCGCTCGGCGGTGCGCCCTGCGCGGGCCCGGCGCTCGGCGGTGCGCCCTGCGCGCGCCCGGCGCTCGGCGGTGCGCCCTGCGCGGGCCCGGCGCTCGGAGATGGGCCCTGCGCGCGCCCGGCGGATGCGCCCTGCGCGCTCTCGGCCTGGATCGTGACGCGCCGGCGGTCCTTGCCCACGCGCTGGTACTTGACGTGTCCGGCGACCAAAGCAAAGAGGGTGTCGTCGCGACCGACGCCGACTCCGGCACCTGCCGCGATCTTCGTGCCGCGCTGCCGAACCAGGATCGCGCCCGCGTCGACGGTCTGCCCGCCGTAGATCTTGACGCCCAGCATCTGCGGATTCGAGTCGCGGCCGTTGCGCGACGAGCCTCCGCCTTTCTTGTGTGCCATCTACTCCGTCTCCTTCTTGGTCCGCCGCAAAGCCCGCTTCTTCGGCGCCTCGCTCTTTGGTTCCTCGGTCGCCTGGACCGGCTCGGCGGCCTCGTCGTCGACCGCCGCGGCGGCCGTTGGCTTTGCAGTCTTCTTGGGGGCCGCCTTTTTGGCCGCGGCCCCCTCGGAGCGCTTTGGCTTCGACTCTTCCTTTTCCTCGTCCTCTTCCGTCTCGAGGCCGATGCCACCGACCGCGATGATCTCGAGCGCGGTAAGGTCCGCTCGCCCGCCGTGGTGCACGCGCACCCTCTTCTTCGACTTGTAGCGGAGGCTCTCGAGCCGCGGCCCGCGCCGGTGCGCGATCACCTTCGCTTCGACGTCCAGTCCTTCGACCGCGGGATTGCCCACCTTGACGTCGCCGTCGCGGTTGAACAGCAGCACGCGGCCGAGCTTCACCGACGCCCCGGGCTCCGCCGTCAGGCGGTCGACCAGGATCCGGTCACCCGGAGCTACGCGATACTGCTTGCCGCCGCTGACGACGACAGCCGACAGCGAACTATCAGGCTTGGGCACGGCGAGAGATTGTACCAAGCCCCCGCCTCTCACCCTCCGGATGCTCGACCGGGCGGCGCCGCACGATCACCGATTGGATCAGCCCGAGGGCGGCCAGGGTCGTGATCGTGGCCGAGCCGCCGTACGAGATCAGCGGCAGCGGGATGCCCGCGATGGGCAGCAGGCCGATGTTCATGCCCACGTTTTGCACCACCTGGACGAAGACCATGACGAAGGCGCCGCCCGCAAGCAGCTCGCCGAAGCGGTCGGGGGCGACGCTCGCCGCCCGCAGGACGCGGATGAGCAGCACGCCGAACGCGGTCAGGAGGACCAGGCTCCCCAGCAGGCCGAACTCCTCGGCAAAGGTGGCGAACACGAAGTCGGTGGCCCGCTCGGGCACGAAGCCGAGCTGGCCCTGCAGGCCGTGCAGCCATCCCCGCCCGAAGAGGCCGCCCGAGCCGACCGCGATGCGCGCCTGGAGCAGGTTGTAGCCGGCCCCGAGCGGGTCCTGGTTGGGGTCGAGGAAGATCTCGAGGCGGCGGCGCTGGTATCCATGCAGCAGGCGCGGAAGGAGCGGAAGCGCCACCGCGCAAACCGCCACCACTGCGAGCAGCTGGGCGGGCCGCGCCCCGCCGAGGTAGAGCATGCCCAACGTCACGGCCGCGATGACCATCGTGGTGCCGAGGTCTGGCTGGGCCACGACGAGATAGGCCGGAGGGGCGAGAAGCGCGAGCCCGCCCGCGAAGACCCGCCAGGAAACCCGCTCGCAGCGGGCGAGATACGCGGCGAGCACCAGGACGAGGATCAACTTCGAGATCTCGGACGGCTCGAGCGGGAAGCCGGCCACCGACAGCCACCTGCGCGCGCCGAGCGCGGAATGGCCGATGAGGTGCACCGCGACGAGCATCAGGAGCATCGCCGCGTACAGCGCCGGCGCGATCGACGCCAGGCGCCGGTAGTCGTAGACCGTGGCCGCCACGTACGCGGCCGCACCCAGCACCACCCACAGAATCTGGCGCGGCCAGTCGGCGTGCGCGCTGTAGACAGTCATCACGCCAAGCCCGGCGAGCGCTGCCGCGAGCAGCACCTGCGCGCGGTCGAGACGGCCGATCACTGCCCTCCGGAGCGGATCATGCTGACGTTGCCGCGGTAGAACTTCATGATGTCAACGCCGATCGGCGCGGCTTCCACCTCGGAAAGCTCACCTCGCTCGACGAAAACGGACAGCGCGAGCTCGGGTTGCGCGTACGGCGCGAAGAAGATGAACCACGCATGGGTCGGGAGGTCGAGGCCGCTGCCTCCATACTGCGCGGTGCCCGTTTTGCCGCCACCGTCCGCCGGGACCCCGGACCTTCGGAACCAGTAGTTCATGTTGTATGGCGGGTTGA
>JGI12709J13192_1000195_pt1 | contig 11401 bp, 15 predicted proteins | sample BlaSpr_A8_OM3_M3_FD_13192 | JGI IMG/M metagenome (IMG submission 13192)
AACGCGAGTTTCGACAGCGGCATGGGTGTTAATGGCTGGACGAAGGAAGACCCCAACCCCGGCGTAGAGACCTGGTCGATCCCTTCGGGTGGAGCGCGAGACGGATGCTGCTACCTGGCGGCATGGACCAACAACGCCAGCGGCGGCCACCGGTCGGTGCTGCAAACCATCAACATGTCGGTGCCAGTCGGCCAGAGCTACACCTTCTCAGTCTGGGTAAAGACAGCGACCCCGGCCAACGTTGGGGTCGATCTCTGGGCGCAAGGTGGCGGCTCAACTGAGGGGACCTATGCCGCCACTGCCCCCGTCGCCGTCAACGGGACCTGGACTCTGCTCCAGTCCGGGCTGACCGTGGCGAGCCCCGGCCATACCTCACTACTGGTTCAGCTGGTGATGTACAGCGCGAACGTTGAATACGACTTCGATGGGGCGGTCCTTATCTAGCGCTGGTCGCAGGGCGCAAGCGTGGTTAATCCCGATAAGTGAAATGCGAAGTAAACGCCCACTGCGCCGGAGCGATCAAGATTGGTTGCAGATCTGACCGCAGCAACCCCTCTCGGCGACCTGCATCCTGTAGTACTTCATGTAGTAATCCGGCTGAAGATTCGTGCAAATCAGGACGCTCGGGCGGGTCGACGTGAAGAATCGAACTGAAAAAAGCACAAACCGACATGGTTGGACGGAATATCGTCTGATTCGGGACCGTGAGGCCCCGGGTTCAAATCCCGGGCCCCCGACCAATTTCTGAATACGATCCCGGCGTCACGGCTCACGCAGCGATGGCGATGGATCACAGCTGGATCACAATTTCCCGAGGCATTTCTGACACGAGACGGAGGTTGGGCAGGGGAAGTCCCACCTTAGACACCAGCGCCATCAGGACGAGCAGGCGGGACTCCGCATCTACACCGACACCAAGCTGGCGCCCATCCTTCCAGTGGTTTGTGGCTAATGGTTTGATCGAGAGCTGGAAGCTCGGCCGAAGTCTCCCCCTAGTGCAAACCGAGAAAGTGCAAGACCTCCGCAGTAACAACAGCGGTTGATGCAGCTCCAACTAGCTTCAAGGTCCCCATTCCAACTCGGGCAGAGATATCGCACACATGTCCTGCGCCTATAGCCAATCGTGCCGGGTCCCGCCGAGTTAGGTTTTCTAGGAAGCCACACGGCTCACTGACACGGTCACCACTCGCGGCCGACGGCCGGCCCAAGACCCCCTAACCGATCCGCTGAGCTCCGCAGAAACCTGGCCACTCAGGCGCGAATTCTGAGTGGCCATCTCGACCCCTTGCACGAAGATATAGATCGCCGCCTACCCGACGAACTCCGTCGATGATATGACCGGCTGTAACTGCAACGAAATGCCTGTTTGCTGCTTGGTCGAACACGCTGATGAAAAATGCAGTTCCGACTGGCTCGCGCGTATCCGCATCCTCTCCCACGTACAGGAAACCCACTGAATGTAACGATCGGTAGTCGACTAGCACGAATGACATTCTGATACGGCCACCAGGTTCGTGGAGGCCAGCGGAACGCTAGGTTCGCAGGGATGGAACGATGCCCGCGCGGCGCCGCCCTCGGCAAGCCATCATGATCCCGCTACGTCATGGGTCTGGACCAGCTCTCAACCCTACCCAGACGGCGCAGGGGAGGTGTTTCAGGTGGAAAGCAAGCTTCTCATAGCGTTCTTCGGTGGCGCGCTCATCCTGGTGTTTATCTTGAGTCGGACGAACCTATCTCGCGGCTGGAAGATCGGCCTGGCTATAGGCGTCTGGTTGGCGGCGATCGCCGGCTACATTCTGATGGCCTCGTTTCTGTATGCCTCCGGAAACTGGGGCTCATAGGCGAGCCTACCGCCAGGTGCTGAATCGTCGGGTATGAAGGCTGGCGGCCCTGCCGAAAACCTCGGTCCATGTAGTGGTTCATGTAGTAAACCGTCGGAAAAACGCTTCAAATCTGGACGCAGCGGCTGGCTGCGTTAGAACTTTCGAACTGAAACCGATCGTTTCCGCCGTTTCTGGACGGGAGTTCGTACAGTTCGGGACCGTGAGGCCCCGGGTTCAAATCCCGGGCCCCCGACCAATTTTTGAACTCAGAGTCCCGCTTGTACGCGGAGTTAATGTGACAACATCGCTGTCTTGGTGTAGCACGGATGTAGCACACCCCTCCAAACTTCGCGCAGATAGACGTCCGTTCGGACGCGGGTTTAACTCCCGCCGTCTCCATGAATCGAACTTGATTTTGCATACGACCGGACCGCTCTAAACCGCATCAAGTTTGGGGGTCAAGTTTGGGGGTCAACCTAGATGGAGATCGTGAGCGAGAAGGCGACGTCGGCACGGATTTGGCGAGTCACGGTCGAGGTGGGCTTTCCGGTCGGGGTCACCGGCCGGCCGGGGGAAGACGATCTCTTGAAGCATCCTGTCTCGCTCGCCCGACACGCAACGTCGAGCAAACCTCGCGCTGTGCAGTTTGAATTCAGGACTGTTCTACTGGTTTTTTACTGTCTTCTCAGACTGCAGGAATCTCAACCGACGCGAGATCGAGTCTTTTCCAATCAACCTGGAGAGTCTCGACCGAAGCCACAGCGGACAGGCGATTGCCGCGCTGGCTGATAGCCTAATGGCGCGTCTAGTCGCCACCTCGGAGGATCGGACGATGAGCGCTGGCCGAGGCAAGGGCATGCTTAGAGTCCAATGCATTTTTCCCGCAACCGCCAAGGCCATCATTGACGAAATTGATGCCGCGCTTGGGAACCACCTCGGGCTCTCGCCGCAAGCGGTTGATTTCGTTCGGAACTACGAGATCAAGTACCGACTAGGTACAGGCAAGCCATGAGAGACGACGACTGAGAGCGACGGGCGGTGTGTTCCTTAATCTTCAGAGACAATCCGACAATGCGCGTCATCGGAATCGATCTCGCGTGGCGTGAGGGCTCGAGCCAGAAACCCGCCAACGAGACGGCCTTACTGCCGCGCTTACGTCGTTGTTGCAATCTCGTGGGGCATGGGAGCGCTGCTTGGACTGTAGCGCGTTCCGTAGCGGTCGGCGCAGGGCGGTCGAAAGTGTTCGGGGACTCAGGAACCGCGTAGCCGATCGCTACGGGCTTCTCAGACGGTCGGGTCTACCTCGTCCTCATCCACCTGTACCGCACCAACGAAGTACTGCCACTCGGCAAGAGGTTCGTAGTCACCGTTCGGCACTGTCAGGCCGACTGATGCCCAAAGGTCCCGCTGTGCATCAAGCAGCAAGTCCTCAACCCGCCGTAAGTCGGCGAACAAGTCGTTAAGTTTCAGGTTGTCGAGGTGTGGTCCCTCCGTCACGCTCAGCCTCCAACCATCTCCTGGCCACGACAGGTTTGGATTGGCTTTGGCGAATCTCCCGCCAGCCTTCGACTTAGTCGTGTTGTTGCGAAAGGAGTCCACGTGTTCCGCCCAATGCTCGTAGATGTCGCGGAGCGTATCCACCTGGACGACGATCTCGGGTTGTAGTTGGAGTGTGCCCGCCGCGGTGCCCAACTCCGTCTCGGCCTTCCTGATCCAGTCCACCGACTGCTTGGCGAGGATTGTGACTAGGTACCCATCGGTCCGGTACAGGTCGTACGTCCTCTGTTTGTCAACGGGTGCCACGATCCCCTTCGTGTAGTCCCAGTAAATGTCAGGTCGGGCCGCGAACCCATCGGCGAAACGATGGATCTGACGCTGACACGCCCAAACGTTCCTAAGAGCCATTTCGATGGCGTATGACTTGCGCTGGAAGTGGCTGTCATTCCACTTGTGTTCGGCCATCGGCGGTCCTCCTGGACGGGTCACGGCCTCGGGAATTCCTGGCGGTGCGCTCATTGTCCGTGACACCGCTTGAACTTCTTGCCACTGCCGCACCAACACGGGTCGTTGCGGCCGACCTTCGTCGGGGTGGGCGTCGCGGTTGGCCACGACGAACCGGCGAGGACCCGGCCATGGATCTCTTCAATGGCCCTGCGCGTCCCATCAGGTTTCAGTGTTTCGATGATCTTTGGGGCGAAGAGTTTGTGGATCTCGTCCTGATGCGCGGCGATGTCACGCACATAGTTCTCAAACGCCTCCAGGGGGACGAACTTGTCGGGTTTACGCTCCTGGATCGCCTCCTCGTTCCGGGCGATGAACGCTTCCCGCGCTGTCTGGTGGTTCGCGTCAAACCACCAGTGCTGAGCGCCGGCGGCTTTGAGTTGGTAGACGTCAGGCAAGTAGACAAACGGAAACCCGAACTCCAAGACCGTGTCGGGTCCAACGGTCGCCACGGTTTGTACGAAGTCGGCCGCTCGTCTTCGCGATATTGCCGCCACCCACATCTGGTCCTCCGCACGATCTGTTAGGCGATCGTGGTTGACATGTACCCAGCCACTCCGAGCGAGCAATCGGCAGTAAGACGATTTGCCGGTTGCCGGAACGCCGCTGATCACCAGGAGACGACCCACCGGTTACGCCCAGAGACGTTGCAAGCCTTGCTTTGTGATTGCCGTCACGTCCACGTCAAGCACTTTGCCGTCGCCAGTGAGCGGGGTCGGGGTGGCCAATTCCACGTCGCCGTTCTTCCACAAGTCGCTCATGGTTTGGGCCACTTCGTGCTTGGCCTCTTCGCCCAACTGCATTCGTTTTAACACCATGTTGGCGTTCACAGGGCGGTCGCCCGGGAGTCGGATTTTCAGGAGTTCCTCGATGACCCTGAGCACTCGCAATTCGAGGCTTTCGTGCACTTGACTCATGGCTGAGCTAGCTCGACCTTATCCATCCGAACGCGGACGCGCTTGGTCGGCTGGCCAACTAGGGTGGGCAACACCACAACCAGGTAGCCCGGACCGCTTGTGGAGACCTCGTTACCAGTCACCATCACTCCATCGACGCGGCGACCGTCGATCATCAGCGATGTGGTCTGACCGATAAGGTTGAAAGCTGTTCCGTCATCCATCGGTGGTCCTCCTGGACATGGGTGGTCCTCCTGTGGTGGCGGGCATTGTCCACGGTACGCGCTTCCGGGACTGTGGATGTCGAGATCCTTTACAAGGGCTGTCGGCTTCGCCATCGGTGGTTTGGCGATCGGCCTGGTGGAGACAGCCCAGAACTCCGCCGTCGCGGCCCCTGCGCCAGCCGAGATACGGGGCTATGCCCTCGGCCTGCTTGCTGGGTTCCAGGGCTTTGGCAATCTTGCTGCCAGCGCGGTCGCGGGCATCATCTGGACCGCTGTCTCACCTTCGGCCGCTTTTGGTTACCTTGCGGTGTGGATGGTAGTTGCCGTCGGTGTGATTGGCGCAGCGATCAGGTCTCGTTGATGGCATCCTAGCCAGCCTACTTCGCGCTGATGGAGAGATCGGCGGGTTAGTCGGCCGCCGCCTGACCATCGGCTTGATTCGTTGCACGTCCGCAACGGCCGTATAGAAATACGGCGACGCCTCAACTGGAGAGCAGGACTTGTTGGGCCAACCAACGCAGACCGTAACTGACTAGTGGCAGTCAACCGTGTGTAGCAACGGGTGTAGCAACCCAGGCGGCAAACCATCAGCACGGGGCCGGCACCTGGCGAATGGAGCCGCGGACGCGGTGAACTAAAACGGACTCTGGCGATTCACCCGGAACCAAGCGCTACAACGGTTCGGGACCGTGCGGCTCTGGGTTCAAATCCCGGACCCCGCACCATTGCTTCCAATCCAAATCGGCCTTCACGACGCCCCCCTGAACCGTATCGCCGGTCCGGCTTGTCACAGAATGGTCACGGGGAAGCACGACCGGCGGGTGATAGGAGGTCGAGCGTATGTCACAAGCGTCCAACGCGCATCTGGCGGTCGCGGCCGCGGCCGCCCTCAACACTGCGGTCGGGGAACTGCACAAGGTCGGGAGCCTGTACCAGCAGGCCGGATGGAACGCCGCACTAGGCGGCGCGCCGGGCAGCCCCCTCAACCTCTGGGCCAACGGCGAGGACTTCGACCAGCTTGCCGACAGGCTCGAGCAGATAGCGAGCGAGCTCTCACCCGCGGCGGAGCCGGCGTCCGGGTAGAACACGCCGCAATCGCCGTGCAGGCCCGCGAAGCGTCGGCCTCAATAACGAACCGTCCGCTGCGAGTTCGGTCGGCCGTGGGTCGAAAGTCGACCTGCGGGCGGCTGTTGCCCGGACGCGGCGCGCGTTGGCAAGCCGTCGAGCGTCTCCTTGGGCCGCGGGCTGATGTATATGTTTCCTACCTTAGGGCGGGCCGTTAGGAGTGCCTGGGGTCGGCTTGGTCGGCATGTCGAGCTCGGGCAGCACCTGTTGCCTCGACTTCGACCGGTAGTACCGGCGAACCCGAGGCCGTACCTGGGCGACCATTGGACCCCGGCCGGTCAGCAAGTCGCGATACAAGCGCCACCCACCCTGCTCACCGGGGATGCGTTCAAAGGGGCGGCCAGCGAGCTCGACCTCCCAAGTGTCGACGACGCCGTTGTCGTTGCTGTCGTGGGCGACAACCACTCCGACGCCGGTGGTCGAACCGGGCTCGCCTCGCTCAGCGGCCTCGCTGTTCGCAATCCACTCGCTCGCGGGGCGCTCGTCATCCAGGCGGAACTGCTCCACGCTATCGGGCCCGATATCTAACTCGTAGTCTCCCGGCTCTGTCCATTTCGGCTCCCAGCTGGGACCCTCCATCACCGCCCTGTCGTAGATGCGCATGCCGCGAACGCTGACGCGGGCAGTTAGGCCGCCCTCGTTGCGTATGAATCCATCGGCCCGTAGCAGCACGTGCCTAGGGCCGTCCCTCGGCATCCGAAAGACCTCTCCTTGTGGGAGCTGCGCGGGCTCAGACGCCACGAACTGCCTGCCGACCCGAGGCGGCCACTCGGGTGGGTTGATGCGCACCACAAGCCGGGGAGCCTCAACGTCGAGCCTTTGGCGCTCGGCCTCGATCGCAAGGACCTGGCTCACGAGCAATGAGTCGTTGGCGCCGCGCAGGCCCTCCTCGGCGGCACTCGCGGCTCGCGCAGTCTCGAGCGACTGCCAGGCGACGATGAGCGCGGTGCCGACCGCGGCGACGAGCGCCGTGACCGACTCTCTTCGGCTGATGATGGCCGCGAGCGCAACGACGACGATGAACGCTCCAGCGACGGCTGCGAGGATCGCAAAGTGTCGACGCCGACCCTTTAATCGCCTTGTGACAGCGCCAACGGCGCGAAGCGGATTACGCTCATGTTCTTGCGGCATTTACCTAACTATCCCGTAGCTGCCAGCCATCCTAAATCGGCACCAATCGAGCTGCTCTGCTAGCGAACTGCAATGAAGGTATCGGAACGAACCATTTCAGCTATGGCGGACATTATTACTGGGGACAAGCGTCTGTCTAGGTATCGAAGTGGGCCCCAACTCGTACGTCTCTTCAACAACCATGGCTCAAACGACGTCTACGGACAAGGGTTCCCTTCCAGATGGGCATACACAGAGGACAAGCTTCGCGATCTCAACGGCTCCTCGGCCTTGGCTGGACTCTTGCGTGAGGCTCTGCATTCGGCTGAGTTTCTTGGGTTCGACGGCGAGCCGCAGCTCGCTTATGACCACATAAACGCGAGACTGAAATTTGATGGCTACGAACTCACCCTCGACCGCGCTGGCGCCTTGGTGATCAGAACCCTTCAGGGCTCAATAGTCGAGTTCGCCCACCCATTAGCTGGAAACGAAGGGGATGCAAGCAGATTTCTCAACGAGCAGTTGTCCAAGTGCGACGAGAAGCTTCGACAAGCCGACTACGACGGGGCGATCACCAACGCCCGGTCCCTAGTCGAGGCAGTTTTGTTGGATCTCGAGAAACAAGTGGACCCAGTCGCTTCGGACTACGACGGAGACTTGCCGCGTCTGTTCAAGCGCGTACAGAAGCTACTCGACCTTGAACCGTCCCGCCCGGACATAGATACGCCTTTGAAGCAAGTCTTGTCCGGCCTCGCAAGCATCGTATCCGGAGTCGCAGGAACCAGCAACAAGATGGGGGACCGGCATGCGCGGTCCTACAGACCTGCCAAAAGGCATGCTGTATTGGTGGTGGACAGCGCGAAAACGCTCGCCAATTTCCTGTTTAGTACCCACCTGGAACGGTCAGGTCGACCAGGTGCTCCTAACAATCCGAATCCAGACGAGCCGAGATCGCGCCTGGGCTAATCCGAAGCGCGTAAGCCTCAGAGAGGTTTGCTTGCGATAAGCGATTGGTATCGGTAGGAACCGATCTTCCTGCTGACTCCTTGCGGCATTAGCCTTTCACGCTGTGAGCCGACATCAATTCGAGCTCGAGTTTTATGCGGACCGAAGCGGCAACCAACCAGTGCTTGAGTGGCTGAGGAAACTGTCCAGGCAAGACCGCCGAAGCATCGGGGCGGCCATCCGCGCCATCCTGCAGCAGCAGGGCATTGGCGTTTGCGGCTCCGCGTTTGGTCGCCAACTCGGCGGCGGGATCTTCGAGTTCCGCTTGCGCGAGCCACCGATGATTGCTCGGATCTTCTGTCATGCCCATGGGGACAGGCTCGTCCTCCTCCTTGGTGCATATGACAAAGGCCGAGATTCTTCGCGCCGACGCCAGGATCGCGAGATAGCGCTGGCCCGATCCCGACTAGAGGATTGGAGGCGGGCAAGCCAGGCTTGACTCGATCGCGGCTAGAGGATCCAAGGCACGCAAGCCGAGCTTGACATTATGAGTAAAAGCTCATATCATCGGTAGGGTCATGCGATCAGGAAGAGGTGTCAGCTTCGAAGACTTTTACAGTGAGCTTGAGGATGAAGCACGTGATGAAGGCCCGCGGGCCATCCTTGACCTCCGTGCGAAGGAACTTAAGTACGCCCTCGTCAACACACTAATTACAAAGCGCCAGCAACTCAATCTGACTCAACAGATGCTTGCCCAGCAATCAGGCGTGGCACAGACCGAAATCAGCAAGATCGAGCGAGGGCGGAAGAGTCCGACCCTCGATACATTTAGCCGCCTGGCCAGTGCCCTAAGAATCGCACTGCGGCCGATTGCGATCAAGGGCCTCGGGCTAAGTAGCGTAGGCCAGGTGCAGGGTAGGGTCGTATTCAGTGCGACGCGAGCAACTGCCATGACTGCGCGGTCACGGTCACTTGCCAGTCGGCCCACCGCCAAACGTGCAACGTCCGGTACGGCGCGCCGAGTTATTGCAAAGAAAGCCAGACGTACGGCTGCCGGCCGTGGCGCCTCCCGCAAGACCGCCGTTCGCAAGGCCGCCAACACATCGAAGTCGAGAACCGAGAGCGTCCGTCCTAGCTAGGGGGTCCCGACCTCAAACTATCCCAACTTAGGGCGTCGACCTCAGAGGCTGTCATGGAACGCCGTTCGTCAGAAGGACGGCCTTGCTTGCGATAAGGCGAGCTTGGCGACAGCTCGGACAGGCTCGACCTCTTGCTTCTGATAAATGGCCAACTATCTCTAGGAACATCATCTGTTTCGCGCGCGATGGGGTTTGGGGACAAGCTTGGCCTCCTTCCAACGACTGACACGTGATATTCATTGAGCGCCCTCAACCCTGGGTGGCGGCGGATGCGGAGCCGTCGGCAGGTGCCGTCCCCTCCTATATCGCTGTCAGAATCCGAGAGAGGAGCGACCGAGATGGGATCAGAGGCTGGCGAAGGACTCGTTGCTCAACTCCACAAACTGGGAGCTCGCACCGCCGCGCCGATGGAATTGACAGAGGAAGAGGCCTGCACCGAGTACGGGATGACGCCCGAGTTCTTCGACCAAGCGTGGCCAGCGTACTTCGCTCAAATCGAGAGGGCAAGCCCGAGCGTGCCACCGTCCTACCGCTTCGCGCCTCTACAACCTAATCCGGATCCGGTCGGGCTACTGTTTCCATCCGGCGCTCCTTCGGCGACGCGGCCTTCTGCCGTGGTGCTGCGGGATCCGTGGGAGATCTATGACCTTGACGACGCGGCGTTTGCGCCCTACGTAGATGAGTTGGAGGCAGCAATAGCCGCCTTCAATAAGGAACTCACAGCATGGGCTCTAGCGCCGGGCAGTCGTTATGGGCCGATCCTCCCAGCTAGCCTTAAATCTGTAGGCGACAGGCAGGTCGCGGCCATGCGGCGGCTCGTCAAGCCGATCCTTCAAAAGTCGGGGCGGAAGCTGTCGTCCTTCGAGTCGGGGTTGCTGCCCAACCAATACCAACTCCTGCGAGGTCACCTGTTCCTAGCCGATCTCATCGAGGCTGGCCGGAGGATCGCAATAACCATCGCTCGAGGGCGCGCAGCCTTCGATTCGGATCTCGATGTTCAGGACGCGACAATCAGGCGCCTCGAAGTCATCGGAGAATGCAACAAGGTCCTCGCGGAATCGCCTCTCTGGCCAACCCTCGCTGGCGCCCCGTGGGGAGATGCGGCCGGGATGCGGGACGTGCTCGCTCACAGCTTCATTGGTATCAACCTCGACGTGGTATGGCAGGTGGCGAGCGAGCACATTCCCAAGCTACTGACCGTGCTGCTGGCCGAGGAGTCGATCGACTAGGCTCAGCCGGCCTAGGCGCGGGCCCGCGAGCTGCTTGTGAATCCTCTACAGATTTCGGGACTTTAAGGCTCCGCGACTCGCCGGCCCGAGCCTCCGCGCGTGTGGTTCATGTGACAGCGCTTTCGCGGAGTGCTATCGATAAGAGACGAGAATCAGAAGCAACCATCACGTCGACTGGCTTTCTATTCCCGTCCTTTTAGACCCCGTCGTGAGGCCTCATCCATGTCTTTGTCAGTTAGCTCCCTAGTTCATAGACCGCGGGAGGCCTCAAATGACTGCGGGCGGCGAGAACATCTCGACGATCGAGGTGGAGCAGGTGATCGTCGGGCATCCAGCGGTGCTGGAGGTCGCTGTCATCGCGATTCCGGACGAGCATTGTGGAGAGCGCCCCAAGGCGTTCGTGACGCTGAAGCCTGGCTAGACGGTCAGCGAGGACGAGAGCAGCGCCGACCGAAAGGCCTTCGCCCTCGGTGCCATCAACGGAGTCAGGATCACTATATTCCCGGGCGCCCATTGGTGCCTGACGTACTTTCTGAATCCCACACATGCCATCCAAATCCGGCAGGGGCCGGGGCTTCGACCAGCTGCCAGCGGCTGTGCAAGCAGCCCTTGCGCAGGATGCTGCGCACGTGGCTCTTCACGGTGTGGATGCTGATGTGCAACTCCGCTGCGATCTCGTGATTGCTGGCACCTCTCGCAAGGTGGAGCGCCACCAGCCGCTCCTGACGGCTGAGGGGAGAGGTTTCCTCGGGGCAGGATGAGTGGGGGGGACCCACCGCGAGGTCGAGCAGTTGGGCGTAGGCCCTGCGAATGCACTCGAGCTCGCGCTCAGCCTGTTCGATCGCCAGCCGCAGCCGGACCAGGGGTCGCTCGACGAGCTCGAATCCGACGATTGCGGCTGGCCGGCTT
>JGI12709J13192_1000199_pt1 | contig 11376 bp, 10 predicted proteins | sample BlaSpr_A8_OM3_M3_FD_13192 | JGI IMG/M metagenome (IMG submission 13192)
TCGACGCACACGTCGGGCCGAGCCGGCTGCCCGCGCGACCGGGGCGCTGACCATCGGGCATTTCATTCAACGCGGCGCCGGGAAGCGCTGAGTGGAGTCAACTGCCCCCGCCATCTTCGAAATCGGTTTTGTTCTCCTGGTCGCCGCCATCGCCGGCTGGCTGGCTCGACGTCTGGGGCTGCCCGCGGTCCTGGGCTACCTGGCGGTCGGGCTTGCCGTCTCGCCGTTTACCCCGGGCTACGTCGCCGACCGTCATCAGCTACAGATCTTCGCCGACGTGCGCGCTGTGGCCGATGTGCCACCTGCCCGCTGAGCGCCTGCTGATCGGACGTCAGCCAATCCGGCACCCGAAACCCGAGGCTGATCGCATCGCGAACCAGGGGCTCGATCGAGCTGCCCTGCTTGATCGAGATAGTGTCACCGGACCCTTCCCGACCGATCTCCCCACCCAAAACCTTCCCCCTCTGGGGGAGGGCAGGGTGGGATCGTGCATTTCAGGCGACCATGCGGTCGATCAAACGGGCATTCGCGACTGATAGGGCCATCTGGTTCGCCAGAATCTTGAGCACGCGAAGGTGGCTTCGAGAGTACTGGTTCATGCCGAGCTTGACCACCTCGATCACCCCGACGATGTCATCGTTAAGGATGACGGGCACAGCCACCGCCGACACGCTCATCGCGGGAGCTTCGAAGCCAGCCAGGCCCGGATCGGCGTCACCGACGAGGATGGCGCGCCGGCTCTGGAAGACCTGCCCGGCGATCCCTTCCCCGGGCAAGAGGATCCGATGCTCCAGAGCCGTGCGTGAAGAGTCCTGCCGATCAGGCGGGCTCACGTAACTCGGCACCAGGCGCCGCTTGTCATCCGCCACCAGATAGACGCGCGCCTGATCATGCGGCAGGAGGCTCGAAGCGACCTCGGCGGTGAGCCGGCAAATCTGCTGCACCCCGGTCTCGCGTCCGAGGCGCACACCGACCTGGTCGATGGTCTCCAGCTGTTTGAGTCCTTGACGCGACGGAGTCGAAGCCGCCGGCTCCGGCTCGAGCAAATCTGCTGCACCCCGGTCTCCCGTCCGAGGCGCACACCGACCTGGTCGATGGTCTCCAGCTGTTTGAGTCCTTGACGCGACGGAGTCGAAGCCGCCGGCTCCGGCTCGAGACGGATGTTGGCCAAATCGATCTCGCCTTGCTCGAGCACGGCGATCAACGCCTCAACGACCCGAGGATCGAACTGCGATCCGGACTGCCGGCGCAACTCGTTGATGACCTGGTCGAGCCGAATCGCGGGGCGGTAGGGCCGCTCCGAGACCATCGCATGAAAAGCGGCGCAGGCATGGATGATGCGTCCACCCAGCGGAATCTTCTCGCCGGCCAGCCCATCCGGGTAGCCACTGCCGTTCCAGCGTTCGTATTGCGCCCTGATGATGGGACAGATCGACTGCAAGGCGGGCACCCTCGACAGAATCCGCTCCGCGATCACCGGGTGCTCGTGCACCATGGCGAGCTCCTCGCTAGTCAGGGGTCCCGGCTTGTTCAGCAGCTGGCTGGGAAGGCCGGCCTTGCCGACATCGTGCAACAGCGCGGCGAGCTCGAGTTGCCGCAACGCGGTGCCCTTGAGGCCCAGCTGGTGCGCGACGGCAACGGCAAGCGAAGCCGTACCCCGGGCATGGGCTTCGATCGGCCGGTCGTTGCCAAAGCCCGATGCCGCGAGCGCGCCCAGGGTCGCCATGAAACTCTCCTCGATTTGCCGGCTTCGACTCTCGGCCTCACGCTGCCTGCGGCCGAGGTTGCCCAGCATGCGCGCCTGCGTATAGGTGAGCAGCCCGATCACGGATACCAGGACGAGCAGCGAGCGGTCGTAGACGCCTGACCAGCCTGCCAAAAGGGGGACTGCGGCGGCGATGGTCCCAAGCACGCCGACCGCCATCGCGATCCGAAGCGGCAGCAGGGCCGCGGTGAAAACGGCGGCGGCGACGTAGACCGGCAGCAAGTCGCCCCCTTGCAGGTTGCCGGCAAAGCTCAAGTAGAGCAGGGGCAGCGCGATCCCTATGACGATGCCGGCCAACAGGTGGTCCACCGGAACCCGCAACCACGGTAGCCCCCAACATACGACGCCGAGCACGAAGCCGGCCGCTGGTATCGCCCATGCCGAGACAAAGCTGACGTGAAGTTGCCCACCCGAATGGATGCTGATCAGTCTGACGGTGGTGATCGCCCAGAAGGCGACCCCGAGCACTCGAAAGGCGGGTCGTTGGCGCGCACCGCCAAGACGACGCGCTCGCTCCACGAACCACGGGCCCACGCTCGCCAACAGCGGAAGCTTGAACCGCATCGTCTCCCGGGCCGACGTGAGAAAGCGTCGCCCGTCGAACCGCGGCGACGTCGCCCGATAGACGACTCGTCCTGTCCTTGCACCCGGCGGCGAGCGTCTCGGCAACGGACGCTTCTCCTTGCGGCGGCTCATGACTATTCCAAGCCCACGTTGCGCGTAATCCTTCGATGGCATGCCGTCAGCCCGGCGACCGTCCAGGCCAGCTTCGATGACCACCAACGAATGCAGGTGGCCAGGCTCCGCTAATTAGGCCTCGAGCCTAGGGAGCTACTTCGACCTTCACCCGCACGCTGGTCGCGACCGCGACCGCTTTATACAGCGGTCAATGGGTTTTGTAGTGCTCGACGAGATCGTTCGCTTCCGTCTCGGTCGGGCCGGCAAGCCGGAACAGCATCTCGATTCGCTGAAAGACGGAGGTGTCGCTGCGATGACGGACGGCTTCGATGTTGACCTCGACCTGTTCCAGACGGACGCCGGAGTCCCGCGCCCTACCCTGCACCAGCAGCACGCCGCAGGCAGAGACGCCCGCCAGGAACGCTTCGGCCGGTGTGATTTGCTCACCGGGCCCGCCAAGGTGCGTCGGCTCGTCGATGACGAGCTGATGATTGCGCACCTTATTGAGGGCACGCCCAGGAGTGGAGGTGCTGGAGGAGTGAACGCGGTTGACGACGAGGTCGTCAGTGGACATGCGAGCTCTTCGCCTCTACGCTGGCCAGGAATCGGTCGAGATCGAGAACGAAGCGCTCATGCGTGCCGCGGGCAACGAGCTCGACCTCGTCGACCGCCTGGGCCTCGAACACTATCCGGCGTCCCTCCACCGCGACGACGCGGGACTCAACACGAACCCGCATACCGAGCGGGGTGGCCTTGAGATGCTCGATCGTGAGCCGAGTTCCAACGCTGGCCTCGCCCGGCTCGAGCTGTTGCGCAATCGCGCGAACGGCCGCGGATTCGAACCAGTGGCAGAGGACGGGGGTCGACAGGACCGTGACACCGGTATTTTCGAAGCGGTCGGCTGCATGCTCGGGTCCAACCACCTGCTCGAGGCTGCCAACCTGACCCACGCCCACCTTCCGCACGAAACCCACTTTACCGGGCGTCCGGCGCGGGACCGGGGCCGATTGCGGTGAGGCGGGCCTGCACCCTCTTGGCGGCGACCTGGTTCTCCTTCTCTTTAAAGAGTCGGAGGGCCTCTTGAAGATGTGGGAGTGCCTCGGCGCGCCGGCCGGCCCAACCCAAGATTTCGGCGAGGTCAGTTTCGACCCCGGCTCGGGCATTCAGCCAGTCAGTCTTTTGGATCAGCTTTGCCGCTGCACGAACCAGCGCCTCGCCTGCGTCGAACTCACCTCGCTGCGCCAGAACTTTCCCTAGGACGGCCCGCCATCGAAACTGCGCGTCGAGGTCGCTGGGATCCGCAGCCCCGACTGCTTCCGCCCGTTTGCACATCTGCTCAGCCTCTGCGAACCGATCCTGGGCATAAACGGCCTCGGCTAGACAGCCGAGACTCGACCCAAGAAACGACTGATCCCCGAGTTGCTCGAGCGTTTCACACGACTCGCGAAGGCGCTGCTCGGCGGCTGCCGGGTTACCTGCGAGCATTTCGAGGTCGAAGAGTTCTTGCGATGTACCCGCGGCGAGGAGCCGCTGACCCAGATCCTCTAGCAGCGCGCGGCCGTGGGCGTAAGAAGACCGCGCCTGGTCGAACTCACCGCACGTAGCTAGGAAGCATCCGAGCTCGATCTCGGCCATAGCTTCAACCGTCCGAGTGACAGGTTGGTGCAGGATCTCCCGGCAGCGGCGGATTCCTTCTGTCGCCTGGGTCGGACCGGCCCATGCCCCGATGAGGAGCCACATGAGCGCTGCGGATTCCTCGCGCGGTGCGTTGGCGCGCCTCGCGTGGCCGAGAGCCTTCTCATACGCCTCGTACGAAGCGCGCCAGCCGAATTGCTGTCGGATAAGCCCAATGACAAGCCAGGAGCGCGCTAGGCCGAGCTCATCTCCAAGCCGAGCACAGGCAGCGGCGGCTTCCTCCGCCAGCGAGGCCAGGTCGTCAGCCACGGCTCGACGCGTCCAATACCTCAGCCCCAAACTCGCGACGGTCGCCCGACATTGAACCAGCTCATTGCCGGTGGCCTGAGCCCGATCGATCGCTTCCTGCAGGACCGTCTCTGCTCTCGCCAACTCGCCGGCGTCGACCAGCGCCGTCCCGAGCTCGGGCAAGAGCGGCATGCGGCCTGGGTCATCCTTCGGAAGGACGTTGGCAGCCCGGCTTAGCAGGCCGATGGCCGCCGGCATATCGCCGCGCGCCAGCGCGCGAAGGCCGACCACGGTGAGTCGCTTGCCCGCGAGCTGAGCAAGGCGGCCAGCTTCCTCCGTTCGCCCGAGCTCAGCATGGTATCGGTAAGCCTGCTCAAGGTGGTAGGCGAGGATCTCGTCGTAGTCGCCCGTATTGTCCGGTGCCACTCGCTCCAGCCAAAGAGCGAGGCGTTCATGAAGATGGGCTCGGAGTTGTTTCGGCACCGCTCCATAGGCGGCGTCCCGCATCAGCAGGTGCACGAAACGAAAGCCATCGTCGCCCGTAAAGAGCGCCTGATCCGGCTGAATGAACTCCTTCCGGGCCAGCGAGATCAGACAGGCCCCGACTTTGGCTCGAGCTTCCTCGTCAAGTAGCTCGACCACGGCACCTCGGTGGAAGGTCCGTCCCTCGACCGCGGCGCGCTCGATCACCGCCCGATCCGCGGGCTCGAGTCGGTCGATGCGAGCGGCGAGCAGCGCATCGATCGTCGGCGGAACGAGAATCGCGCCATCTGTCGCGGTGACGTCGGCATTGAGGGCGAGCAACTGCTCGATGAACAGCGGGTTCCCCTCGGCGGCTTCAGCGACTCGAGCACGGGCCGCCGCCGGGAACTCCCGGGTGGTCAGCCGGTCGATCAGCGTGGTCGCGTCGCTCTCGGAGATCGGTTGAAGCGGAATCAACGACGCGTTCCGCCTCGGCACTGCCCACGAGGGGCGGGATTCGAAGAGCTCGGCGCGAGCGAGACAGAGCAAGAGGATTGGCGCCTTCGAAGCGAACTCGATCATGTACTCCAACAGGTCGAGCAGGGTCGACTCGGCCCAGTGGATGTCGTCGACCACGACGATCAGCGGCTGCTCCCGCGCCAGGGCTTCGAACAGTTTGCGAAAGGCCCAAAAAATCTCCGCGGGTGATCCCGGAGACTCGGCACTTCCGATCGCTGCCGCGATCCGCTCGGCGACAACACGTGCGTCATTCCCCATTAACCTCTGGACGGCGCCGGGCAAGTCGCCAGCACTGACGTCGTTTACGATCTCGGCGAGCGGCCAGAACGTGATGCCCTCGCCATACGGAAGACAATGGCCGGAAACGACCCGGGTTCCCTGACCGACTGCTTGGGTGAATTCCGCCACAAACCTGGACTTGCCGATACCCGGGGGCCCGACCACGGTGGCGAGAACGCAGATCCGCTCATCGATTGCGCGCTCGAGGGTGCGCCAAAGTCCCTGGAATTCCTCGGTCCGACCGACAAAGGGACTATCGCTACGGACGCGTGGCATAGCCACCCTCGACTTGACCTCGATGAGCCGCCAGGCAGGAAGGGCTTCGCTCTTTCCCTTCACTGTCAGGGCCGCTATCGGCTCGGCGTCAATCGCCTCACGGACGAGCGACCACGTCCGCTCACCAAGCAAGATCTCATCAGGTGCCGCCGCCTGCTCCAGTCGCGCCGCCACGTTCACCGTATCGCCCAGGACGAGGTTCTGATCGCGGGATGGATCAACGGCCACAACCTCACCGGTATTGATCCCGGTGCGGACTCTCAACCGAACGTGCCATCGGCGATCGATTTCCTCATTCAGCACGCGGAGGCGCTCGCGCATTTCCGCGACGGCTCGGACGGCGCGCAGTGCGTCGTCTTCGTGAACTGATGGAACCCCGAAGACCGCCATGATGGCGTCGCCGATGAATTTCTGAACCGTGCCTCCGTGCCGCTGGAGAACGCGTTGCATCTCCTCGAAGTACCGCGACATGAGGTGCCGAATCGATTCAGGATCGAGGCGCTCGCCCAGTTCGGTGGAGCCGACCAGGTCGGAGAAAACTACGGTTACCGTTTTGCGCACTTCCCGCTCGCCCGCCGCAGTCATCGCGGCCCCGCAGGCAAGGCAGAATTTCGCCCCACTGGGGTTTTCTTGGCCACACTGCGGGCAGACAGCCATTCGGCCTCTATGTTGGCTGATTGGTCGAAGGGGGCCAAGTGGCGGAGCGGGCGAGATTCGAACTCGCGAACGAGGTACGCCCGTTACGGCATTTCCAGTGCGGACTGACGAAACGGCCTCATACACAGCTGACGGATCAAGTCGAGCACGAACTGCGCCGACGCGCGGAAACGCTCGCCCGCGCCGATTGATGGATAGGTCACCAATCTTCCTGGTGTATGTGGCCGATTGCGCATATCGCGTATAGTCGGCTGAGACCAGGGTGGACTCTTGGTCCACCGGCGCCACTTGACCGTTATGGGGAGGGATCGCGATGAGTGATGAGGTCTTCCGGATCTTGCAGCGCCTTGCGCAGATCGACGAGCGTTTCCTTCACGAGGGGCTCGCCGACCACGAAGCAACGCTGCAACTGTATGGGTTCAAGCTGACACCGGAGCAGATGCACACAGTCGCTGAGTACAAAGAAAAGCTCGCCGGTATGACCGACGAACAAATCGTGCTCGAACTTCGCAAGAACCTGAGCTTGATGAAACCCTAGTCCGCGACATGGACGGCGACACCGAACGGGTTGCCGCCACGCTCGGCTGCATCCGGGATCTCGTCAGCCGAAAACCCATTACCCCGGTGCTGGCAGATCTCGTTGACCAAGCGCTGGGCACAGTTTCGGCCTCGGGTCAGAGCACTCCGCCCAGCGTCACCGTGCCGCTGGACGTCTACGAGGCAGTCTCCGGATCATGGCAACCCGCCGTGCCGCTCGCAGCGGCGGCCACCCTTATTTACCTGGGGGCCGACATCCTCGACAACGTTGCGGATCGCGAGCATCTCACGCGGTGGGATGGGTGGGCAATTGATGAAATTATCCTGGCCGGAGCGACTCTTCTGGGCAGCCTCTCGTACCTGGCGCTCGATCTTCTACGTGAGCGGCAAGTGGCGTCGGCCGGACGGTTGTACTTCCTGGCTCAGCGGATGGCCACCGCGACCTGGGCCATGGCCGGGGGGCAGCTGCAGGACATCCACCAGCCGGGGGATTCCGCGACGCCGGAGGCGGTCGAGGCAAGCGTCGCCCTGAAGAGTGGGGCTGAAATTAGGATGGTCGCCGGCGTCGCCGCATCGCTCGCGAGCGACGACCAAGCGACCGTGACCGCCTACGAGGAGTATGGCTATGCCCTTGGTATCGCGGCCCAGCTGCGCAGTGACTGCAGCGACATCTGGGGGAGCACTCCGAGCGCCGACCTGACCAACGGGCGCCACACGCTCCCGATCGTCCACGCACTCGCGGCGTTGAGTGGGGACCAACGCACCAATCTCCTCGCGGCCCTTCGAATCGCCCGTTCGGATCCCGGATCCCACAGGGAGGTCGCGACCCAGTTGGCCGCCGCCGGCGGTCTCAAGTATGCCGCCCTGCAAGTGGAGCTATGGGTGGGCCTGGGAACAGACGCACTTCGACGAGCGGGCGCCCGAACCGCGGCCGGGGACCGCCTTCGCGCGCGTCTCACCCAACTATCTTTGCTGCAGAACGGCTGAGAGTCGGTCGCGCATCACAACGTTGCCTTTCCGCTCATACAAAGACGCGGCCTTGGAGACAGCAAGCTGCGCGTCGTCTACGAGGCCGGCGACCTGAAGGACTACTCCCAGGCTGGACAGCGCCCGAGCGAGTAACTCGAGGTATTCGGTTCGTTCGGCAATCGCAACAGCCTCGCGAGCCAGCCTGATGCTATCGTCGCCTCGTCCCTGGTGCGCATACACCTTCGCCCTGGTCGAGCGCCAGAGCACCTGTGAGAATGCGTCATCGGAGGCTGCGGCAGCCTCACTGGTCAGGGTCAGCTCAAGCGCCTCCACATAGCGAGACTGGGCGTAGACGGCGTCCGCCAGGTCGGCCACGACCGTCGACAGTACGCCTTTTTCGCCCGCCTGGAACAGGACGGCAGAGCCATGCCGTAGCTCACGTTCGGCGTTTACCGGATCGTCGGCGAGCATCTCCACGGAGCCCGCCACCAGCGAAAGGGTCCCGATCCGGACCTTCATTCCGAGGTCTTCGAGGATGGCGCGTCCCTGGCTGACGAGTTCGCGCGCCTCTGCGAACTGACCACCCTGTGCCCGCAGCAGCCCCATCCCGTACAGTGCAAAAGCCTCAGCCAGGCGCGAACCGTTAGCGCGCGCCCATGCAAGCGTGCGCTCGCAATGCTGGCCGCACTCCTGCGCCGAGGCGGGGCCAAAAAAGAGGCCACCCGTGATCGCGATCTGGATGCCCGCTTCCAGCCGCCGTTCACCGACCCGCTGGGCATGGGTCAGGGCCCGCAGCAGCGCCTGATGCTGCGCACGCAGCTGGCCATGCACCCAATGAACCTCACCGAGCAGCTGCCAAGCGAGAGCGAGGCCGCGGTCGTCGCCCTGGGCCTCGAAGACGACGATTGCCTCGTGCGCCTCCCTCAGGGCGCGCTCACTTGATCCCTCCGGGTCGACGATCGTACGCAGGCGCTCACGCTCAACCATTGCGTATGCGGCGAGTCCGCGATCATCGAAATGGGCAGCGCCTTCGAGTGCCTCGGTGAGCACGCGCTCGGCGGCGCCAAAGTCCCCGGCCTCGACCAAGGCCGCCCCCAATTCGGGAAGAAGGGCGAGCCGCTCGCGGCTGTCGGCGGCGAGGATCGCGTTCGCACGCGAGAAAAGCCGGATCGCCGCAGGTATATCCTCCTGGGCCGAGGCACGGCCGCCCGCAGCGGCCAGCCGCTGCGCCGCCCGGCGTCCCAGGTCCGTGGCGTGCTGATCCGGCGGACCGAGCTCAACGCGGTAGTGGTAAGCCTGCTCCAGATGATAAGCCGTGATCTCGTCAGACTTGGCGCGTTCCTCGGGCTCAGCATCCAGCCAATCCGCAAACCGTTCGTGCAGCTCCGAACGCGCCTGCTTGGCCACAGTCTCGTAGGCCGCCTCGCGGGTGAGGGCGTGGCGAAATCGAAAAATCTCGTCGCCGCGCCAGGACGATTCTTCCGCACGGATCAGGTCCTTGCGCACCAGGGCTTGCACATGAGCCGGAACCTCCGGCCGGACGGCCTCCGGGCATAGTTGGATGACCGCCTCGCGAGCGAAGACTCTACCCACCACCGCCGCGCACTCGATCACCTGGCGTTCCCCCTGATTGAGGCGATCGAGCCGGGCGGTAAGCAATGCCCGGATACTCGGCGGCACGTCGATCTTGGCGGGATCGCCGACGGCGAGCCAGTGACCGTTCCGTCTGGTCAACACCTGGTTATCGATCAGCATCGCGAGCATCTCTTCGAGAAACAGGGGATTCCCTTCCGCCGAATCGACGATGCGTCCCCGGATCTCCTCGCCCAGGCGGGCCTCGCCGACCAGTGTAGTTAGAAGGTGGATGGATTCCTGGTCCGTTAGCGGCTCCAGGAGCATCGTTGTCGCGTTCAGCTTCCCTCCGCCCCACGTCGGACGAGCATCGAGCAGCTCTTGCCTGGCCGCGCAGATCAGGAGCATGGAAACACCGCGCGACCATTCGGCGATGTGCTCGACAAGGTCGAGGAACGTGGATTCCCCCCAGTGCAGATCGTCAAAGATGATCACCAGTGGGTGTCTCCTCGCGAGCGACTCGAGCAGCTTGCGAACGGCCCACTGAGTCTCCTCTGACGAGGGCGGGGAGCCCGGGGCGCCCAATAGATGAGAAACACCCCTGAGGATCAGGTCGCTGTGTTCGAGACCATCCGCGAGCTCCGTGACCTTGGCCATTACGGCCTCGGTTGAATCGTGCTCTGTCGTGGTCGCCGCATCACGGAGCACCTCCTGGACTGGCAAGAACGTGATGCCCTCGCCGTAAGAGAGGCAGTGGCCTCGCAACACCCGTGCCTCACCGCCCACCATCTGCAGGAACTCCTCGACTAGCCGTGATTTCCCGACCCCCGCGGAGCCGAGGATTGTTATCAGGTGACAGGCTCGGTCGGAAACCGACCGCGCATGCGTCTGGCGGAGGGTCTCGAGTTCCCGCTGGCGGCCCACCATCGGCGAGTCAAGGCGTCGCGCGAGGGCCGGGACACCGGGGATGACCGCCACAAGACGAACCGCACGCACGGCTTCGGACTTGCCCTTTACGAGCTGTGGCTCCATCTTCTCTACCGTGACCGCATCGCGAACTAGCCGATAGGTGGCGTCGCCAACCAGGATTTCTCCGGGTTGGGCTACCTGCTCTAGGCGGGCAGCCAGATTGACAGCATCACCGATCACCAGCTCGGAGCCGGATCGTGAGTCGCTCACAACGACCTCGCCGGTATTCACACCAATCCGAACGGCCAGCGTAACGCCAAGGTCTCGATCGAGCTCAGGATTGAGCCGCGTAAGCGCTTCCCGCATATCCGCGGCAGCCCGCACTGCCCGGAGGGCATCATCCTCGTGTACCTGATGCATGCCAAAGACCGCCATGATGGCGTCGCCGATGAATTTTTCCACTGTTCCCTCGTGGCGTTCCACCGCCTCGCGCATCCTGGCAAAGTAGCGTGACATCACGAGTCGCAATGATTCCACGTCGAGTCGCTCGCCCAACGGGGTAAAGCCACTTACGTCGGCAAAAAGGATGGTCACGGTCTTCCGTGCTTCCCGCCCGGTCGCTACCTCAGCCGAAATCACGGCTCCGCAGCTCATGCAGAATCGCGCGAGGGGCGGGTTCGCCGCAGCGCACGCTGGGCACGTGGCCACGCAAGCAGTCTACGGTCAGGCCCGCCGCGAGCCGTTACGGATGTGGTGGCGGAGCGGGCGAGATTCGAACTCGCGAACGGGGTACGCCCGTTACGGCATTTCCAGTGCCGCGCCCTCGACCA
>JGI12709J13192_1000203_pt1 | contig 11272 bp, 9 predicted proteins | sample BlaSpr_A8_OM3_M3_FD_13192 | JGI IMG/M metagenome (IMG submission 13192)
CAGGCTCTGGCCGGCATCCCAGGCGATCGCTGGTACCTGCCGCCGCCCGGCGTCGTGGCGGGCCCTGGAAACAGCTGGTACCTCGCCGACACCACCAAGATCGACAAGCTGCCGGGCGACAACCCGCCCAGCCCGACCCCAACCGGCCCGACCCTGGTCGTGCCGCCGGACCCCGGCACCGGTCCGGTCCTGGTGAGCCCCTCACCGTGTCCTACACCGAAGGTTCCCCCTTCGCCCTGCCCCTGAGCTAGCGCCGGGCCGACCGTAGAATTCCCGGTCGTGCCGGGGGAGCTTTCCGTCGTGACCGAGCAGCTGCCGAAGAGTCAGGTCGGCATGACCATCGACGTGCCGGCCGAGGTCGTCAACGCGACATACGAACGCGTCTTGAACCGGCTCGCTTCGAAGGCCCGGATCGAAGGCTTCCGGCCGGGCCGGGCGCCGCGCGCGCTGGTCGAGGCGCGGATCGGGCCGGAGGTGCTGCGCGAAGAGGTGGTCGAGACGATGGTGCCGGAGGTCGTGCGCCAGGCGCTCGACGAGAAGTCGCTCGACCCGATCGACAACCCGGACGTCGAGGTCCTCGAGCTCGAGCGCGGGCGGCCCGCAAGGCTGAAGGCGACCATCAGCGTCATGCCCGACGTGCAGCTTGGCGACGCGCGGTCGCTGCAGGTGGCGAGGACACCGATCGAGGTGACCGATGAGATGCTCGAGCGCCGTCTGGAAAATGTGCGCGAGCCCATGGCAGAGATCACGCCCGTCGAGCGCGAGGTGCGCATGGGAGACCTGGCCGTGATCGATGTCGAGGTCGAAGCCGACGGGAAGATCGTGGAGTCCGAAACACGCAAGGCGACCGAGGCGGAGATCAAGGATGGAGTGCTTCTCCCCGAGCTCCTCGCGGTCCTGCCTGGCGCTTTCACCGGCGAGTCGCGGGAGGCGCGGGTGAGGTTCCCGGATGACTACGGCACGCCAGAGCTGGCGGGCAAGGAGGCCACCATCCGCGTCACGGTGCAGGGCCTGAAGGAAAAGGTCCTGCCGGAGCTGGACGATGCGCTCGCCAAGAGCCTCAGCGAAGGTAAGCAAGAGACAGCTGAGGCATACCGGCAGGCGGTGCGCGAGGAGCTCGAGGAATCGGCCAAGGCTGTGGCGAAGATGGAGCTCGAGGAGGCTGCCGTCAAAGCGCTCGTCGACGCTTCATCGGTCGAGGTGCCGGAGGCGCTCGTCAACCGCGAGCTCACGAGCGAGCTCGAGTCGCTCGAGCGCACCCTCGACCGGCAGGGGTTGAAGCTCGACCGCTACCTCGAGTACACAGGCCAGTCGCTCGACCAGTGGATGGCCGCGCAGCGTCCGGAGGCCACGTCCCGGTTGGAGATCGACCTCGTCCTGGCCGAGTTTGCGAAGCGCGAGGGCCTTGACCCTTCGGACGAGGACGTGACGGCGTTCCTCGAGGAGCAAGCTGGTCAGGACGAGGAGCTGCAGGGCAGCGTCGCCCAGCTCAAGAAGAGCGCGGCGGCGCGCCGCTACTTCGCTTCGCGGCTTCGCCGGCGTCGCGTGCTGGACCGCCTGGCCGAGGTCGTAACGCCCGCCTCTTGACTGAATCCGGGGAGGGCATGTCTAGAATGACGTTTGTGCCTATCCCCATGACCCAGCATCCATCCAGCTACCTCGTCCCGATGGTGGTCGAGAACACGGGCCGCGGCGAGCGAGCCTTCGACATCTACTCGCGACTCCTCAAGGAGCGCATCGTTTTCATCGGGACTCCGATCGACGACCAGGTCGCAAACCTCGTCGTCGCCCAACTCCTGTTCCTTCAGTCGGAAGACCCGGAAAAGGAGATCGCCCTGTACATCAACAGCCCCGGCGGCCAGGTGACCGCGGGTCTGGCGATCTACGACACCATGCAGTACATCAGGCCGCCCGTCTCCACGATCTGCATCGGCATGGCCTACTCGATGGCCGCGGTGCTGCTCGCGGGTGGGGCGCACGGAGCTCGCTTCGCGCTGCCTCACGCGAACATCCTCATCCACCAGCCGTGGGGCGGTATGCAGGGTCAGGCGACCGACATCCAGATCCACGCCAAGGAGATCTTGCGTACCCGTGAGCAGCTCAACCAGATCCTCGCGAAGCACACCGGCCAGAAGATCGAGAAGGTCACGCTGGACACCGAGCGCGACTACTTCCTCACCGCCGAGGCAGCGAAGGAATACGGACTGATCGACGACATCATCCTCACGCCGACCAAGCCCGGCGAGAAAGCAAAGACAGACGGTCAAGACGCGGAAAAGGTCAAGGAGAAGGTCGCGGCAGGATGATCTTTCGCCGCAGAACGAAGCGCGACGAGGTCACCAGGCATCGCGCCAAGTGCTCGTTCTGTGGAAAGGCCCAAGGCGAAAGAGGCATCCGCCTGGTCGCCGGCCCGGGAGTGTTCATATGCAGTGAGTGCATAAGTCTTGCCAATGAGATTCTGTGGGGCCATAATCCCCCGGCGCCGGCATCCCCGTAATGTCCACAAATAGGAACCGATGAACGAACGAGAAGACCGCCGTCGCTACACCCGCTGCAGCTTCTGCGGCAAGGGCCAGGACCAGGTCCGCAAGCTGGTCGCAGGCCCCGGCGTCTTCATCTGCGACCAGTGCATCGACCTCTGCCAGGAGGTCCTCGAGGACGACAACAAGTCCGCCGGCACCAAGAAGCAGAAGACGGGCTTCATCCCGAACCCCAAGACGATCTGCGCGGCGCTCGACCAGTACGTGATCGGCCAGGAGCGCGCGAAGAAGGTGCTCTCGGTCCAGGTCTACAACCACTACAAGCGGATCAGCGCGTCGAAGTCGGTCGGCGACGTCGAGCTGACGAAGTCGAACGTGCTCCTCGTCGGTCCCACCGGCTGCGGAAAGACATATCTCGCTCAGACTCTGGCCAAGATCCTCGACGTGCCGTTCGCCATCGCGGACGCGACGAGCCTCACCGAGGCGGGCTACGTCGGCGAGGACGTCGAGAACATCCTCCTGCGCCTCATCCAGGCCGCCGATTTCGACATCAGCCGCGCCGAGCGGGGAATCATCTACATCGACGAGATCGACAAGATCGCGCGCAAGTCGGACAACCCGTCGATCACGCGCGACGTCAGCGGCGAGGGCGTTCAGCAAGCGCTGCTGAAGATCCTGGAAGGCACGGTGGCCAACGTTCCACCGCAGGGCGGGCGCAAGCACCCACACCAGGATTTCATCCAGATCAACACGACCAACATCCTGTTCATCTGCGGCGGGGCGTTCGACGGGCTCGAGAAGGTCGTCGAGCAGCGCATCGGCCGGCGGGCGATCGGTTTCGGCGCCCCGAACAACCGGACCGAGAAGAAGGTCGTCTCCGAGACGCTCAAGCACCTGCAGCCGCAGGACCTCTTGAAGTACGGCTTCATCCCAGAGTTCATCGGCCGGCTGCCGATCATCGTGACCCTGCACCATCTCGACCAGCAGGACATCGTGCGCATCCTCACCGAGCCGAAGAACGCGCTCGTCAAGCAGTACCAGAAGTTCTTCACGCTGGACAACGTCGAGCTTGTGTTCCAGAAGGGCTCGCTCGATGCGATAGCCGAGCTCGCCCTTCTGCGCGGCACCGGCGCCCGGGCTTTGAAGTCGATCATCGAGGAAGCGCTGCTCAACTCGATGTTCGAGATCCCGTCGCGGCCGGAGATCAAGCGCTGCATCATCTCGGAGCGCTCGATCCGCGATGCGCTGGAGCCCGAGTTCGAGGTCGCCGAGGAAACGGAAGGCACCGCGCGCGCCGTCGGCGAATCCGCCTAAGCGGCTCGGCCGCTAAGATTCAGGGCACCATGAGCCGCGTCGAATACGTCGTATCCGTATCCTCGCCGGCTCAGTCGCGCTAACCGCGACCTTCGCGCCGGCGAATCGGATCTCTCCAGCCCGATGAAGCACGCCCACATGCAAGAAGACAGATGACAGAAACCGGGATGCCGAAGCAGTTCGATCCACAGGCCGTCGAGGCCGGCTGGTACGCGCGCTGGGAGGAGGACAAGCTCTTCCTCGCCGACGCATCGAGCGACCTGCCGAAGTTCTCCATGTGCTTCCCGCCGCCCAACATCACGGGCGAGCTGCACATGGGCCACGCCCTCCAGACCGCCGTCTACGACCTCATCGCCCGCTACAAGCGGATGACCGGCTACGAGGTGCTCTTCTTGCCGGGTTACGACCACGCCGCGATCGCGACGCAGAACGTGATCGAGAACCAGCTGGCACGGGAGGGCATGACGAAAGAGGAGCTGGGGCGGGAGCGTTTCGACGCGCGCGTCGAATCCTGGTACGAGCAGGTCGGCGCGACGATCATCAACCAGCTGCGCATCCTCGGCGCCTCGATGGACTGGAGCCGGCTGCGCTTCACGATGGACTCCCGCTACTACCGCTCGGTCATGACCGCGTTCGTCGCCTTCTACGACCGGGGTTGGATCTATCGAGCGCCGCGGATCGTGAACTGGTGCCCCCACGACCGCTCGGCCATCTCCGACCTCGAGGTCAAGTGGGAGGAGCACCACGACGTGCTCTACCGCATCCGCTATCCGATTGAGGGCGGGGGCGAGGTGGTCATCGCCACGGTGCGCCCCGAGACGATGCTCGCCGACACCGGCGTCGCGGTGAACCCGTCGGACGATCGTTACAAGGACCAGATCGGTAAGACCGCGGTGCTTCCGCTGGTCGGTCGCAAGCTGCCCATCGTCGGAGACGACGCGGTGGAAAAGGATTTCGGCACGGGCGCGCTCAAGGTCACGCCGGGCCACGACCCGATGGACTACGACATCGGCCAGAGGCACGGGCTCGAGATCGTCAACGGGATGCACCCCGACGGCAGCATGAACGTGCCCGGCCTCCCCTACGACGGCCTCCCCGCACTCGAGGCGCGCAAGCGCGTGGTCGAGGACCTGAAGGCGCAGGGCTTTCTCGTCGGGGAGGAGCCCTACACGCACGAGGTCGGCCACTGCGACCGATGCCACACAGTCATCGAGCCGCTGATCAGCGAGCAGTGGTGGCTGCGCATGGAGACCATGCGCGACAAGGCCCTCGCCGCGTCCGAGGCGGGGCAGGTGCGGTGGCACCCCGAGCGCTACGAGCGCACGTATCTCGATTGGCTGCGCGGCCTTCGCGATTGGAACATCGGCCGTCAGCTGTGGCTGGGCCACCGTGTGCCGGTCTACTACTGCGCGAACAAGCACACCACTGTAGCGGTGGAGAAGCCGAGCGCCTGTCCAGAGTGTGGAAGCAGCGAGCTCACGCAGGATCCCGACGTGCTCGACACGTGGTTCTCCTCGGCGCTTTGGCCGTTCGCGACGCTCGGCTGGCCGGACGAGACGGACGACCTGGAGGCCTTCTATCCCACCGACATCAACTGCACCGCGCGGGAGATCATCAACCTCTGGGTCAGCCGGATGATCATGACCGGCATCGAGTTCATGGAGGATGTGCCGTTCTCCGACGTCGCGATTCACTGCGTCGTGCAGGCGGCGGATGGGCGGCGGATGTCGAAGTCGCTCGGCACAGGTGTCGACCCGCGCAGCCTGATCGACAAGTACGGCACCGACGCGCTTCGCGCGTGGGCGACCTCGGTCGCGATGTCGAGCCAGGACGTGCGTTTCGACGAGAGCCGCGTCGAAGGCTACCGCCGGTTCTGCAACAAGCTGTGGAACGCGACGCGATTGGTTCTGAGCTCCCCGGGCACGCCGTCGGTCGATGCGCCGGGATTCCTCGAGGCCCGCGAGCACCTGGAGGACCGATGGATACTCTCGCGGCTCACCGACGCATGGACCGACATCACGGCCGGTATCGACAACTTCACCTTCCAGGATTCGATCAACGCCGCGTACTCGTTCGCGTGGAACGAGCTTTGCGATTGGTATCTCGAGGCGGTGAAGGACCGCCTGCGCGCGGGCGATGCCGCGGCCCAGGACGTTGCGTACTTCTGCCTGGACAACCTCTTCCGCATGCTGCATCCCTTCATGCCCTTCGTGACGGAGGAGCTGTGGTCGCGCCTGCCCGGCAATCGCGATTTCGTCATGCGCGCCGGGTGGCCCGACCTGCAGGACCGGTTCGCCGATCCGAGCGCCGAGGAGACGTTCGACGAGGTGATGGCGATCGTGGATGAGGTCCGCGGCCACCGCCAGGCGGCGGGCGGGCCGCGCGGCGGACAGCTTCATGTGGAAGGCGTTGATCGCGACGTCGCTGAGCTCGCGGCGCGACTGGCGCAGGTCGAGCTTGTCGGCGAGCTGGAGGGTGGAACGGCGCTTGCCATGGTGCCGGGTCGTGTGAGGTTCCCCGCCGGTGCGACGGACGCCAAACGCGAGCGCGAGATGAAGCGGCTGGAGGCCGACCTCGCCAAGGACGAGGCGAAGCTGGCCAATCCCGACTTCCGCGAAAAAGCGCCGGCGGATGTCGTCAAGAACCTGGAGGAGCGCGCCGAGGCGACCCGCGCGGCGATCGAAAGGCTGAGACTGACAGACTAAGCCCACAAATGCCGTCTGCCGCCGTCCTTGCGCCGGTCGTCCTACCGCTGATCGCCGCCGGGGTGATCGCAGTCCTCGGACTCCTTGGTTTCAACCTCGGCCGCGCCGGTGCGTCCGCAGGCGCGTGGACTGCGGCGGCAGCGCTCTTCGCCGTCTGGCTTCCCGTCCGGTCCTCCGTGGAGCTCACCCTCGGCCCGCTCGGCTACGGATCGTCGTTCGACATGCGCGTCGACGCCACCGCGTTCGCGTTCGGCCTCATGGTCGTGCTCCCAGCCGCGGTGCTCCTCACGCTGCAGCCGCGCACATGGCAGGAGGCGGCGCTCTCGGCGCTCGGGGTCGCCGCCTCACTTGCGGCGGTCGAGGCGGGCAGCGTCGTGCTCACCGCGATCGCCGGCGGCACCGCGGCCACGCTTGCCATGGTGCTTCTCGACACCGAAGATCCGCGCGCGCCCCGGCCGAGCTGGGGGCTGCTCCTCGCGGGCTGGCTTGCGCTCAGCTGGGCCGGTGTTCTTCTCCAGGTGCGGGGAGGGACGGCGGTCTACTCCGCGGTGCCGGTCGCGACTGTGACCTCCGCCGTGTTCTCGCTGCTCGCCGTGGCGGCGCTCTTCGCGTCGTGCCTGTTTCCATGGCGCACCTGGCCGGCGCAGCTGTGGTCGCGGCCCTCGCTGCGCGCCGCCCCGATAGTGATCGCGACGCTCTTCCCGCTGGGTTTCTACGTCCTGGTCCGCGCTTACGAGCTCGGCAACGGACGCTACCCGCAGCCGGTCTTCAACGTCGTCGTGGCCATCGTCGGCATCGGGGTCGCCTTAGCCGCGGGGCTGCGGGCCCAGGCCGCCGAGACAAGGCGCGAGTTCCTCGGCGAGCTCATTCCAGGCCTGGGCGGATTCGCTTTGATGGCGATCGCGCTCGGTACACCGCTCGGCCTGGTCGCCGGTCTCGTCATGCTGGCGACCGCCGCAGCCTTCGTCGCCTGTCTTGCGCTGCTGCCCGACCGCGCCGGTCTGGCTTCACTTGTCGCGATCGCCGCCGCCGTCGGCCTGCCACCAAGCCTGGCTTTCGGCGCCCGCGTCGTCGGGATCGAGGCGACGTTCGAGGCGGGCGACTTCTTCGGCCTGATCGGTCTCGCCGCGGCGGCGACGTGGGCGGTGTGGATGGTGGGGGGCGCTCGTGCGATCGGGCTTGCGGCGGGACGCGGCCGCCCGACCTCCGAGACAAACGCACGCGTCGCCCTCGTCATCGCCGCAGCGACCCTGGCCGCCGGCCCAGCGCTCGCGGTGGTCCAGTTCGCTTACGGCAACCCTGTCGCTCTGGAGGTGATGCCGGCCGCGGTCGGGATCGTGGCCGGCGGCCTGACGTCGGTCGCCACGGTGTCGAGCGACCTGCCGGTCGTCACCCTGTTCGTCCCGCTGCTCGCGCTTCTTCTGGTCGTCTACGCGGCGAGCGGCGTCGCGTCGATCAGAACCCAGGCGCGGCCGGCGCTCTTCAGGCTGCCGGCCTCAGGAGTCCTGCAGCGCGTGCGAGAGGCGGTCCGCGCGGCGACCGTACCCGAGCAGTACCGCTCGATCCTGAGCCTGCGAGAGCTGGAAGTCGCAGCCAGCGCCGGACAGCCGCTGCTGTGGCTCGGGGCACTGGTGGCGCTCGCCTTCGCGGTCACACGCTAGTGGCCCGCACCGGGAGCTCCGCCGCGTATTCGCGGCCTCGGCGGCCGGAGCCAAGGAGATGGCGAGCACGTGAGGGAGCGCATCTTTGATGCGCGACCGAGCGCGCGCAGCCGTCGACGCAGGCTTCAGCGCCGCAGGCGCCCGGCCGCCTAGGCCGTCGAAGACGCAAGGACCTTCCGGGGTGGGCCACTAGGTTGATCGAAGGCGCATCGGGATTCGTCGCGTGGCTTGGCGCCGCGTTAATCGTCCTCGCCGATGGGCGGCGGGGCCTTGCTGCCGGCATCGCGGTCACAACCGTCGGAATCGCCGCGCTGGTGCTCGAGGGCGCTGGTGCGTTCGACGCGGCCATCATCACGGCGGCCGGCATCGTGGCCACCATCCCAGGCCTGCGCTCCGGCGAAGAGTGGGGTCTCATGCCCGCGGGCTCGACGCCGCGCCTGATCCTGTGCATCGCAACAGGCCTGCTGGCCCTGTGGCTCGCCGCGTCTATCACGACCGGGAGCGGCGTCGCTCTTCGCTTTGCGGTCATCTCCGTCGCCGGGCTGTCCGGGACGCGGATCCTGGCCGGCGACAGCTCGCCGGTGCTGCTCACCGCGGTCGGGGCGCTCGCTTTCGCCGTGGCGGCTTCTGCTGGGCTCTCAAGCGGCTCGCCCGGCCCCTGGCCGTACGCCGTGGCAGCGGTGATCGCCGGCGGCTCCGCGTGGCTGAGGCCGAGGACGGCAAATGCTGCCTGAAGCGATCGAGCTCCTCGTCCTCGTCGCGGCGGTCCTCGCCATCGCCTTGGTCTTTTCGCCCGCAGCCCCGCGGCGTCAGCTGCTCGTGAGAGGTGGAACTGGCCTGCTCGGCACAGCCGCGATCGTGGCGGTGCCCACCATCGACCTGTCGATTCTTGTCCTGCTCGGACTCGCCGTGGTCGACGCCGCGGCCGGAGGGAGACGGCCGTTCGCGGTCCGCCTGCGGCTCCCCGCCCTCGCGGTGGCGCTGCTTGCCCTTGCGCTCGCGTTTTCGCGCTTCGCCGGGCCGGACGCGCTCGCACGCTTCGCGGCAGTGGGGCTCGTGGCCGGCCTCGCCGCAGCGGTAGGTCTCGTGCCGTATCTACACGCGTTCGATCCCGAGGAGGGTGCGAGCTCGTCGCCGATCGTCTGGATCGCCTTCGTCGGGCCAGTGCTGGCGACAGTGCTCGTCTGGCGGTCGCGCGGTCTCCTGTCCGCAGACGCGGGTGCAGCTTTCGGCGCGATCCTGATCGGGCTCGGCCTGATCAACATGGCCTGGGGGAGCCTTGGCGCCTGGTTCACGGCGAACACCGCGGCGGCGTGGCGCTATTCGTTCGTGGCCGATTGGGGCCTTGTCCTCTGCGGCTTCGGACTGACCATCGCAGACGGCCAGCGAGCCGCCCTCCTCGTCCTGTTCACCATCGTGCTCGGACGGCTTCCGCTGTACCTGGGTTCGCGCCAGGCTCTGCGCGAGAAGACCGATACGGAGCGCCCGGTCAACCTGATCGTGGCTGCGGTCCTTGCCGGCTCAGCACCGTCGGCCGGCTTCGCCGCCCGTGTCCTGCTCCTGCGCGGTGCCACCCAGCTCTACTGGCCGCTTGCCCTCGTGCTCGGGCTCGGGATGCTCCTGTGGCTGCCGGGCTCGTTGAGGCTCGGTCGCAGCCTCGGCAGGCCGCGCGGTCGCCAGGCGTTCGGCATCGTCGTCGTCGTCGCGATCAACGTCTTGGCGGGCCTTTACCCGCTGCCGCTTTTCTCGGCCGCAAGCCTTTGATCCAGATCCTCGTCGGGATCGCTACGCATGCCGCCGCGTTGGTCCTCTACCCAGGCCTGGTGCTGATCGCGGTTTTCGGCGCTGCGGTCGAGGTCCTCTGGATGCGCGTGACCTTGGGCAGTCGAGGCTGGCCCCAGCTGCCCCGCCGCCGCCCGACGCCGGTGGTGGCCACCGTCGCGCTGTGCGCGTCGCTTGCCGCGGTGCAGCTCGCAGTGCCGTTCAACGCTGTGCCAGGCGACGAGCGAAGCGTCGTGCTCGCCGCGCTAGCGCTTGCGTTCACCGCCTGGGCTGAGCTCGCGTTGACGGTGGAGTTCGTCCCCGCGCCAGGGCTCTTGCTGGTCGTGCAGGTCCTGTGGATGTTGGCCGTGCTCGGACCCGCCGTGCAGCCCGAGAGCCTCCGCCCGCAGGTACTGGGCAACGTGCTGGTGCCTGCGCTGCTACCGGCGAAGGTCGGGTGCGCCTTCCTTTATCTGCTGTGCATGCCCGCGCTGCTGCGCCTGTGGCCGCTTGCGCCGCCGAGCGACCGGCGCGGCAGGCCGCGGCTCGACATCGCAAGGATGCTGTGCTGGTTTCCGTACTGCGGACTGTTCACGACGCTGTTCATCACGCCGTCTTCTGACGACGTGACGGGATTGCTGCGATTTTTCGCGGTCACGCTTGTCGTGGTGGCGGTCGTGGTCGCGATCGGGGTGATGATGCAGCGCCGCGGACCGGCCATCGTGCGAGGTCTTTACACGCGCGTCGTGGCGCCCTATGCGGCACTTGTGCTGCTGATCGTGATCGGGACTTCGATCCTTATGCGCTAGTTATCGCGTACCCGCGGTGTATCATCCACCGCGACCCGACCACAAATTTGACCAACGTCTTCCACGCGTTTTGAACCTACTGACTTCCGTGTTGGGGATCTGGTCCGCCGACGTCGGCATCGACCTCGGGACCGCCAACACGCTGATCCACGTCCGCGGACGGGGCATCGTGCTCAATGAACCGTCGGTTGTCGCGGTGAGCAAGCGCACGGGCCAGGTGCTCGCCGTCGGAAGTGAAGCCCGTCGCATGCTTGGCCGAACCCCCGCCGACATCGTCGCGACTCGACCTCTGCGCAACGGTGTGATCGCTGACTTCGAGCACACGGAGCAGATGATTCGCCACTTCATTGCGCGGGCACACAACCGCGCGTGGCACGTCAGCCATCCGCGCGTCGTGCTTGGCGTGCCCTCAGGCGTGACCGAGGTCGAGAAGCGGGCCGTCACGGACGCCGCCACCACGGCAGGAGCGCGCGAGGCGCACCTGATCGAAGAGCCCATGGCCGCCGCCATCGGCGCGGGGCTGCCGATCCAGGCGGCTGGCG
>JGI12709J13192_1000204_pt1 | contig 11267 bp, 6 predicted proteins | sample BlaSpr_A8_OM3_M3_FD_13192 | JGI IMG/M metagenome (IMG submission 13192)
GAACGCGCAAGCCGTAAAGATGCAGCGTACCGACGGATTGCACTTTAGGATACAGATGGAGCTGGCCGGCGGAACCGAGATCCACTATCTCTTCACGCGCGGCACCTGGAACACGGTTGAACGAGACCCGTCCGGCTTGCAACGTAAGGCGCGCACGTTGTATGTGCCCGGGGGCGACGCTCAAGTTATCGCGGCGACCATCAACCGTTGGGCCGACCTGCCTTAACCGTGCGCCCACGGGTGCGAGGCAACCCCCCACACGAGCGATCGACTACAGAGCTATCGACGAAGGTAAAGAGACTCGACTGGTTCGAGCGGCGTTGACAGCTGAAGCTTTGCCTGCTTCGTGTCGCGCGTCAATGTTGCTGGCTTGTCGGAGGCCAGACGAGTAAGAATTGCGAGCATCTGCTCTGCAGCCGTGTCCCAAGAAAACGTAGCGGCGTGTTGCAGCGCACACGCTTCGAAGCAACTTCGCAACTGAGTATCTGTAAGCAATCGAATCAGAGCCGGTGCCAAGCTGTCGCCCTCACGCACGAGCAGCCCGGTTTCTTCGTGCGCAATCACTCCGCGAAGTCCGCGCACGTCAAACCCCACCGCGGGAGTTCCGCAGGCATTTGCCTCGATGACGACGATGCCCCAGCCTTCCGTGACGGACGGCAACACCAGCGCCCACGCAGACTGCAACAACTCCATTTTCAATCGCTCGTCTACGTGCCCGAAAAATGTCACACTCGACTGCATCCCGACGGCCGCGCTCAACTGCCTTAAGCGCCGCTCATCGTCTCCGCTGCCCGCTATGACCAGCCGAGCGTCGGGAATGCGCTCGCGGATCTGACGCATCGACTGAATCAAAAGGTCAACCCTTTTGAAACGCTTGAGACGTCCGAGATAGAGCAGCGTGGGCACCTGTGCCTTGCTGCCCGGACGTAAGCTAGGGTTGACGCCGCTCTTTACTATAGCGACAGGCTGGCGCGTCAGACGCTCGCGCGCAATGTCTGCCGCTGTATCTTCCGATATTGTGACGATCGGAACGTGCCTATAGATGACCGGCATGACGCGTTCTTCCAAGAATGCGAGCACTGCGACGAGCGGCCTGATCAATTCTAACGCCAGCACGCGCCGACTGATTTGGTATATGATGCAAACTTTCGGTTTCATCGAAAACGAGGGACTGAAAAACGGAATGGTGTTGTCAGAGTCGACAAGGACATGAAACCGATTGCGAAAGCGCTGCAGATACACAAAGGGCGCAAGCAGATAAAGGCTCAGCCGGTTACCGATCCGGTGTATCTTGATACCGTCAACCATTTCAATTTTGAGGCTACCAGGAAAACGAGCTGTCAGCCACTCGACTTCATGGCCTTCGCGGACCCAGCGCTTAGCCATTTCATGCAGATACACTTCAGCGCCGCCCGCCGCGGGGTTCTTCAGATCGCGCCAATTGAGAATCAAAATCCTGAGCTTATCGTAAAAATACAACGGTTGCGTGGGGAAAACTACGTCGTACAACGGCAAGAGATAACGTAGGGGAGAATGGCGCAGCCGCAGCCGCACTATCGAAGCGGCCATTTGCACGCCCGAGCGCCAAACGCTAACTTTTGAGCCGACGACATCCCTCCAAGCGACCGCGACTTCGACGATCTTCGCATGCCGCCGCAGCAGCAAGTAGAGCAAGTCGACGTCAAAAGCGAAATTCGAGGTCTCTAGCAAGTCGAAGATTGGAAGAAGGCTGGCAGCCCGAAATACCTTCGCACCGCATTGGGTATCACGAAATGGTAGGCCGAACAAAGCGCGAGCAAGATAGTTGAAGCCCAAGCCTGCAGCGCGGCGTTTGAAAGACAGCGGACTCAACGCACGCGCGCCGCGGACCCAACGCGACGCGATCACCGCGTCGTTCTCGCCCAGCGCTGCTAGCAAACGCAACATTTCTCCAGCCGGAAATGCGCTATCCGCATCGACGAATGCAACGATGGGTGTTTGAGCAAGTAAGAAGCCCGCGCGGACTGCGCCGCCTTTTCCCACGCGCGCGCGAATCGTGATCATCCGGATGTTGGCGTGTCGTTCGCAAGCGCGCCGCACTACCGCCTCAGTCCCATCTAAACATCCGTTCAGCACCACGATAATCGCGGCGTGTGGAAACGTTTCTGCATACTCGCGCAACGTAGGGCCGATGCGGCCTTCTTCGTTGTGAGCGGGGATGATAATCGAAAGCGGCTCGGTCACCCTAGCAGCGTCCACATGCCGAAGCGTGTATTTTTAACATTGGAAATCCTAGGAAATCCTACCAAAAGCGCGCGTCCTTTTTGCAGACGGAATTTCTCGTTAGGTGAGGCGAGGGGCTAATTCTGGTACGATCACGATCAACCTGGGAAACATCAGAACCTTCCGGTCCAATAGCTCATAGAGGTGGTCTCGGAGTTCCATTCAATAAGCCTGCGCACGCCCGCATTGTGATTTCGTTTTACCGAAGTTTCTGATGTTGGTTGTTGCTTATTGTGTCTTCTAGGAGGGAGTGACCCGATGAAATTTATCATTAGGCACTTGTTCGTTATCTCAATCCTGGTTGCAGTCTGTGCTGTAGCCGTCGTCGGGCTCATACCTGCGGTAGCGAATGACCGTGTGCTCAGTCACACGCGTACGCTGGTGTCGCCCATGGCCACAATGATAAGTGGTTCAGATCCCAACGCGATTTTTAGTGCGGTGAATACGAATCCCTCGGGCGGAGGCGTCCAGGGACAGGTAGGGCCGTCCTTACTCGCCTCTGCCGCAGGCGCGGGAGTCTACGGTATTTTTAACGCGAGCACAGGCACGGGGGAGGGCGTGCTTGGATTCGCTACCAACGGCTCGGGCATAATCGCTGAATCCTTCGGCGGTAACGCTGCGACGATGTATTCGCAAAACTTCAGTCCATTCGCCGGGCCAGCGGTGCAAGGCGTCTCTAACGGAAACGGAGTCGTCGGGACTTCCGCAGCCACCAACGGAATAGTGGGCATCACCAACAGCAGTAGTAACACGTCGTCTGGAATGCTGGGCGAGGATCTTACAGACGTTAACGGCTTCAACTCGGGTGTCATTGGCACTACCATTAGCGGTAGCTTCGGCGTGCAGGGTGTAGGGCAGTCAGGCGGCGCTGGCAACTCAATCGGCGGTGTTTTGGGAATAGCAACGACCGGGATCGGCGTTGAGGGCTCTTCCAGCACAGGCATCGGTGTTTTAGCGCAAGCCACCTCGGGAACCGGAAACGCCATTACCGCCAGTTCACTCGGCGGATACGGTTTGAATGCCTTTTCGACAAATTACCGTGGCGCGTTGATAGAAAACAACAACTCCGGGTTTTACACTCTGAAGGTCCAGATGGACAATGTCGGCGGTATTCCCTTTGGTATCTTCAAGGGAGCGACGAATCTCGTGAATGTCGACAATGCCGGTAACATGGTCATAATCGGTCACATAACGACTGCTGGCGGAACGCTCACACCTGTTCGCTTGCCGCAGGGTGATTCTGTCGGGACCTACAGCTCTCAACAGGCGCAACCGACGCTCGAAGACGTCGGCGAAGCGCAACTCACTGGCGGGTACGCAGCGGTGGCGCTTGATCGCCAGTTTAGCGCGGCGATCGATCACCAAAGCAACTACCTCGTATTCATTACGCCTCAGGGCGACAGCAACGGACTATATGTGAGCCAAAAGAACGGTCAGGGCTTCGTCGTTCGTGAACACGGTTCGGCACGGTCCACGCTGGCTTTTGATTATAGAATCGTTGCCAAGCCTTACGGCGTAAATTCGCCCCGTCTCCCTGTTGTGGGCGATAGCCACGGGCTATTCATGCATCAAGAGAGTGGCAGAGCACCGCTCCGTCGCTCGAGTGCGGCCCTTTCGCCGGCCAAAGCCCGCATCATAGCAAATCCGAGCTTACTACAGGTGCATCAGAACAGCATTTCCAAGGCCCCCCCTGCTGCCGAAGAAACGAGAGTGCGAAAACTCATCAGACAGTCGCTTTCAGGCGCAGGTCACTAACCAACATCTACACCAGGACGAGGGCGCTTCGCAAGAGCGCCCTCTTTTTTTACCCTAGCTCTAAAAACCGGGCTCTCTATTTAAGGACGGCGAGCAACGGCTATCAACGCGTTAGAACGCTTGAAGGGCAAATGCTCACTGACGAACGCGATGCACATGAGAAGAGGGAACAGCAGCGCTTGTAGTGGTGTGGCCGCCATAAGCATATTGATTTCCCACGCAAGCTCCGTGAGGGAACTGATCGACGGAAATATTTGCGCGTCAACGAAGCCGGCCGGCTCCAACAAATTCCGTAGTTCTTGCTCAAAAAAACCTGTCCTCAGCGCATTATGATCTCGCCAAGCCGCAAATTTTCTGAAATGTCGAAACTGTACGGCGCGCGGAACGTGTACTATGAACAGGGCGTTAGGTTTTAGCATGGCGGCACAATGCTCAACAAAGGCGGCGAGCTCGGCCTGTGGCACATATTCGAGCACGTCGATACATGCCGCCACATCGAATTGACCGCGAAACGCGCTTTCGCATTCGGATACGTCAGCGCGCTGGAACGAAGCATATGGGTGCGTGTGCCGAGCGACTTCAAGGCTGGGTCCGTCGGAATCAATGCCGACGAGACGCCGCCATCGGCGACGCTGTCGCACCTGTGCCAACAACATGCCGGCCCCCGTGCCGATGTCGATAAAGTCTCCGACATCTTTAGGTAGCTGACGCAGGACGTTACAAATCCGGATTTGGGTGCCGATCTCTGGAATGCCGAACAAGCCGACATACGCTCCGGCGAGGCGTAACCCAGCCGAGCCAAGGGTTGTTTTGATAGCAAGTCGGTCCTGTGCCCGATTCAGCAAGTAGTCAGGGTGGTTCTTGAGTTCGGAACCGATCATGAAAGTTTGTGTATCTCTCTTGTGGTTCAAGGTGGAACGTAACGTTAGCTAGCCATTCAAGCGGGTTTCTCGCCCGCAACTTTGAATCGGGCATGCAATCTTCTTGCAAGAACCAGCAGCGATTGGGAACAAGGGGGTTAGGGCGCGCCGAAGGTGGCATTGTGATTACAAGCTACTATAGCATTGACGTGGAATCGTGGGCTCATAGTTCCCGGCCAAGTTTTGCGGCGCTCAGCACTTCTGAGCGGAAATGCGTCGATGGCGGCGCGACTGCTTGGCAAGTAAGACGACTGCTCGCACTGCTAAAGAAACTGGATCTGCGCCTGACGTTCTTCATCACGGGTGAGGTATTCGACTGGCATCCTCTCCTCATTGACGAAATCGCCCAAGATGGCCATGAAATTGGGTTTCACTCGCAAGACCATCACGTCTTGAGTTGCTCGGAGGATTTGGAGAAGGAGATCGTGGCGGCGCGTCGTTTTATCGCGTCCTGGCAGCCCGCAGGTTTTCGCGCGCCCGCGATGGGCATGGTTGAGACGGCCTATGAGGTTCTTCGCGAATCCGGATTCGTTTACAGCTCGTCTGTGTATGCGTCTTGCGACTCAATCCCCATAAACGGTGTCGTCGAGATCCCAGTTTCCACCCAGCCATGGTCGTGGAGTCGCCTGAAAAATCCGACGATACCGGCGCCAATGAGTGCTCGTCTCTGGGCGCGAGAGATTCCTTACGGGTCTGGATACGTGCTTGGATTACTCGGTTGGCGAAATGTACATGCCATTATGGAGTCCCGCGCCGCTCGCGGGTTGCCGTCGAATCTCTTCGTTCATAATTGGCAGCTTTACTGGCACGACAGGCGTTCTTTCTCGCACCAATACATCGAAGCATTGCGTAATCCGCTGCATTTTCCGTATGCAAGAGTCATCGGACGAGACTTCATTGAACTTTGCCGACGTCATTCGTTTTCGCGGTTAGACACCCACCCGGCTATTCGAGATCGCCTGCGAGATTCTGGTCAACCTCGTACTCAGGTGTCGTCCCTATCTCGACTTTAGGCGAAGCCCTAAAGCACCAGATAATGAAACGACGCATACAGCAGACCAAACGATAAGGCTTGATATTTGAAAGTCCGTCACCCTTGGCGCCGGAACATAGGAAATCTGTAACGCAGTTGCATTGGGAGTTCGAACTTTCCAAGCATTAGCAAAGCCATTGGCGCGCACGTGACTTTCAACCACGCCATGCTCAAGTGTCAACTGCCAAGCGTTAGAAAAACTTTCCTTCAGTACGATCCACGCTGTCCCCGCAGGGACTCTGCCGGAGACTCGCAAGAAACGTGGGTCAAATGCGAGAGGTCTGAGCCGAGAACTTCGGTAGCGGGGCAGCGAAGATTCATTAAAGTGCCTGGCTGCAACAAATTCGCCCACCGCAGCAACACCGTTGCGAACCCAGACCTGACGGGTACCTTTGGGCAACGGAACCCAAGATAGAATCCCGCGCGCTATCGGCAAACGTTTGTCGTCTGCCCAAAGTTCCCCACTGAGGCACACTGTGCGCATAGCGATCTGAGATCCAACGGCACCAAAACGCGGAATTGTCAGCGGTCGTACCGACCACGAAACAACGCCTCCATCCAAAGCCGCAATTCGAGGATCCAGCCAACTCCAGAGCCTTGCATTCACCCACCCTCTGGATGGATCCACTTCGTCCAGCGGTGCAGCGGGAACAAAACGACCAGCATCCTCGACACGGTCGGGATCGTCCTCGATGGACGGCAGTGCGTCGCGTGCTAAAACGAAACCAGGACCCTTTGTCCAATCGAGCGGAGTACGAACAACTTGTAGATCGTCAGCGGCAAAGGCGACCGGAGTGCCCCAGATGATCACTCGAGAGCTTCTTGAAATACGTTCGCTCTCTCGTTGGCGCTGAAAAAAGGGCGGCCATTTGTGCGGGGCCTCGCTCACTTGCCTTAAGCGACTCACAATATTAGCCTGATAAATTTCTCCGCCGATTCCGAGAGCCTCAAGCCAACGTTGCGCGCGTGAGTCTCCCGTTCGGCTATAGTAGAAGGCGATCTGCTGAACGGCCGTGGGAGCGTAAGTGTTCGCGGCCGGATGATCAGCGATGCCATATGCCGCTGGGTCCACGCCGCCAGTGTGCCATTGGATGGGGCCTACAGGCCATAACTCCGGAATGAACAGGACCCGCCACGATCCTTCAATGCCGGCTAAATATGAGACGTTCGCTGAAAAACCGACATCTGTTTGCCAGGTCTGGAGCTGACCCGCGAAATTTCCCGGCAGCCAAATCACGGCCGTTGCGATAGCGGTGGCGGAAGCGGCCAACAGGCGTGAACTATTTGGCAAGGTATCCAAGCCGCTTGCCGCGAGAATGCAAGCGATCATCCAAGCCGGCGCCGCGAAATGATAAAATTCGCGCAGAATCGTCGTCGCCTCCCATCGCGAGAATGCTATCGTAAGAAGGTGCTGCAACGGCCCGTTGAGTCCGGCGGAGATCGTCAAGAAGACAAGCCATAGGGCCGCAAACACCAGAGTTCGGGCGGAACGCCGGAACAACGCTGCAATGATCGCGGCCAGCGGCACAATCCATAGGATAGCGCGTAGCATTGCACCCAATGAAAAGCTGCCGTATGCTTTATCAGCATAGCCGGTGAAATACCCCATAGCGACAGGAACTGAGGCGAGGGGTGGTGAGTTATTCAACTCCCAGTGTAAGTTCGCGCGCAAAATCGAGAGTTGTTCGGTAGAACCGCTCTGTAGAGCAAAGAGCTCAGGCGTCAGAAGCACCAGCGACGTGAGTATCGCAGCGACAGCGAGCGGTAAGCCGACGCTTCGGATGCGAAGGACCAGCAAAACAATTAACACTACGAAGGCGGCTAGAAAGAGCTGGATCTGAATGGCGGTCAGTGCGGCTAACGCGCCCGCGGCCAGCCCAAAATACCACCGTCTCTTGGCAGCGAGGGCGCCTAGAGCGATCATCCAAGCAAATGCCGCGAGTGCGATCAAATAGTACATGTGCCCGGCAAGCAATTTTGTATAGGTTGCCGGTCCCAGAACGACGGCTACGGCCATAACCACCGCCGAGAATCGGGTTGTACCGAACCACCAACGCGCGGAAGCATATGCACCCGTAGCAAGAGCGATAAAAACGAAGAGCAGCGTTAGCTTTAAGGAGGTCAGCGCCCCCACCAAACTCGCCAGCCAATGCCATACAAAGTATATTGGATGGTAAAGAGGAAATGGGTTTGCTTTGCCCACGCTTCCTAAATCCCAAGCGCTCAGGTTGAAATGCAACGAGTCGCTGAGTTGGGAAGCGGTTAATGGCCACGACCAGTCGTGCAGATAAGCCGGGGTTCCGCTGCCAAAGAGGATGCTTCGAAGAGCAAACAACGGAACAACGATCAAGATGCCGGCTATAACGAGGTCTTGGCGAACCCTCGCGAAAAGCGCTGACTGCAAGACGAAATCCTTGAGGTTGTTAATCAGCAATGAGCAATAAATACATTGGATACGATAGCACGTTCTCGCGACAGGATGCTGGTGGTGTTGCCCATTAAATCATCGCTGACCAATGTCGCCTTCTTTGCGCGGCGTGTTCCCGCCGTCCTCCATCGTAGGAGGATCGGCATGAAGTACTTGCGTCGCAATCCGGATATTCCGACGAGCTTTGAAGCGCCCAAGACGAACGAGATCATCGCTGCGCTCACGTCACTAGCACCTGATCTTGAGATCCAGGGCTATGTCATCGACAAGAATTGCTTTATGCAATGGAAGAAGGAAGCGCAATATCCGCTTTTGGCCTATCACATTGCGAGCGAAGAGAAATACCTCGAACATTTTGTTTCCAGTGAACTGTTACGCCCAGTGACCAACGGTTTGCTCATCGATGTCGCCTCTTGCCGATCGTATTTCCCCCAAATCATGAGGCGCCGTGGATTTCGGGTCGTTGAACAAGACTTGGTGTATGAAGAAGGTCTGCAGGGCGATCGCCTTGGTGGAGATGCGGCAGCTATGCAGGTCCCCGATGGCTTCGCTGATGCATTGACGCTGCATTGTTCATTTGAGCACTTTGAAGGCGATACCGACGTTCGGTTCATCGAGGAAGTTCGTCGCGTTTTGCGGCCTGGCGGGCGCGCCGTTATCATTCCGTTGTACGTGCACCACAAGTACCTCACGCTCGTCGACCCTTTCGATTTGGCGACTTCGACAGTGACAGTTGATTCTGGTGCATCTATTGTCGCGCCGCTGGGCTACGGCAATCGCCATGGCAGACTGTATAGCCCCACAGCGTTCACGGAGCGGGTGTATCGCTCGAGTGTCCGCTTTGGATTGAAACCCTGTTTTTACGTCATTGAGAATGCGGCTGCTATCTCGCCCGACTGCTATATGCGCTTCGCGCTCACTTTACAAAAGTTCTAGTGGACTATTGTTATTGAGACTTATCGCGTTCGCTTAGGGCCCGCACCCAGCTTGTAATGCACCATCTTTCAATCGCTGCGTCGTCGTTTCTAACACCTGCGCTGTTCATGTTGCCCGGTCTGTCCCTGGCATTGTGGCTTCGAAAAGAGCCAACGCCTTATACTCTTGTAACCGACGCCATCCTTTGGAGCGTACTGCTCGATACAGCGATCTTCTGGATGCCGCCGCTTCAGCGCATTCCTCTGAACACGTGGTTTTGGCTCATGGTTGCGATGAGTTGCGTAGGCCTGATTTCGCTAGCGACGCGTCTCAAGCTCGTCCAAAAGTCGCCGCCAAAACCCGGTCGACTTGCGCAAGCTGCGCTTGGCGTAACCACGTTTCTCCTTTTCGCATTTTACATCGTCATCGCTATCGTGAGACCCAACGTTGAGTGGGATGCCGTAAACTACTATCTCTTTGTGGCAGTTGGTTTCGCAAAAGTCAACCACGTCGCGTATATTCTGCCGGCTTCACTGACGCTTGCATCGAACGCTCCGATGAGCCTACCGCCAATCGTGCCGGTGCTTTATGCGTTGGCCATAAGCCTCGCATCAGTATTGCATGTGACGGCCGACCAAACGGTGAGATTCCTTCCGCTCGTCTTTATGTTGGGAACATGGGCAGCAACAAGACGGCTGGCTGCAACTATGCTATCGCCTTTTTATGCCAACGTGGCTGCGCTGTTGTTTTTGACGCTGCCCGCGCTTACATGGTACATGACTGAAAACCCGCTCTACCTTGATTTAGCGGTGGCTTGTTTTTTGAGCATCGGCCTTGCGGATTTTGTGACGGGTGACCAAACCTTCTCGAATGGCCTCCGTGTGGGTGCAGCGTGCATGCTGCTGCTTTTGACGAAAGTGACGGGTTTACCGATTCTGTGTCTAGCCGTTTTCGGGATTCTACTGTTTCATATCGGCGGCATACGTGCAAAAGCGTTGTTTGTGGCACTCCTGGCGCTGTTACTGACAGCGGGTTCAAAGCTAGGTTTTGTATCGATGCCATTGAGCTTTTGGAATATTAATGCCCTGACCATGGCCTTCATGGTGGTGCTATATGCGATTCCTCGACGGGGAGAACCGTGGAGATTTTCCCGAGAGTTTATCAGTGCAGTAGTCATTTGCTTGATCCCTGCGGTCATTGCCATTGTAAAAACTAGCCAGCTTGTGGGAAGTCCGGTCGCGTTTTATCTTCCGGATTGGACCCACATACGGTCGCCAAACTGGGAGTGGGCGTGGAAAACTATAAGAGACTTGCACGTCTTTGATACCTCAGAGCCTCCAGGACTGCAGTTGAATGCGGGTTTGGGGTTGCTATTGTGGTGGGGCTTCGCGCCCCTCACAAACATCTTGTGCATTGTCGGAATCGTGGTTGCGCTACAAAGACAGCTTCCACTCAGACTCGCGGTGGCATTGCTCGCGCTGTATGTCCTAGCGTGGCTAACCATCTTTCACTCAAACGAGTTCCACAACGCGTTTCAATTTCGGGAGTTTACCGAGTTCCTCTTCATCGAGCCTATCTTCGCGGCATACGTCTTATACCTGATATTTCGCGAAGACAAAGCCTGGGCCAGCGTCTGCGTATCGCTCGTGTTGTTATTGACAGCGCCCTTTGCATGGGTCGGTCAGGAGACGTTTTTCAAAACTCCAGACAATGTGCTCGCGCGGTTCGGATTGACCCAATGGCTTGGACTCTCGAGCGCAACATTAGCGAATATTCTCGTCTTTTTGATTTTGGCGGGAGTGTTAGTCGCGTTCATCCGCTGGAGCGCTTCGCAAAGACGACCGCTAACGCCGCGAGAAAAAAAAGTGCAGATCATCATATCAGGCGTTGTCGCCGCTTGTGCTGTCGTCTTGATCTTCGAGCCGGTAGTCGCGACCGGCATATCGCCTGGCTT
>JGI12709J13192_1000208_pt1 | contig 11190 bp, 10 predicted proteins | sample BlaSpr_A8_OM3_M3_FD_13192 | JGI IMG/M metagenome (IMG submission 13192)
CCCGCCGTGGTGCGCACAGGCCGGTACTTCCGAATCGAAGGGAAGACCCGCTCGAAACCCTGGAGCAGATACTCGACCTCATCTTCGAGCACCTCGATCGAATCGAGGTCGCCGTAGAAGTCGTCGTCGGTGGTGCCGAGCAGAGTGAAGCCGGCGTGGGCGACCATCAGCAGGTCGCGGCCGTCGACCGATTCGGAGAACAGCGAGAAGTTGGAGATCCGGTGGGGATAGACGATGTGGATGCCCTTCGCGGGGCGCAGCTCGACCGGCACGCCGGCCATGCCGCTCACCTCCGGCACCCACGGTCCGGCTGCGTTGACGACGACGCGCGCGCGAGCCTCTGACATAACCCCGTCCGCGCCGCGATAGCGCACGCCGATGACCTTTCCGCCGTCGCGGATCAGCTCCGTGACCACCGTGTGGTTCAGAGCCCGCGCACCGTGAGCCACCGCGTCTTCGACGTTGGCGAAAACCAGGCGATGCGGGTCGATGCCCCATTCCTCGGTCGTGATCGCCCCGACGATGTCTGGCGACAGACCAGGCTCGACCCGGAGCGCTTCCTCCGCGGTTAGCCGGCGATGGGGATGGGCATGTTTGAGCGGCTGGAACCGGTCGTACACCTCCATGAAGGTCTCGGTACGCTCGATGTTGTTCTCGGCGTGCGGGAGCACCGGGACGAGGAAGACCACGCGATTCACCAGGTTGCGGGCGATGGTCACGATGTGGCCGGCGTCCTCGCACGAGAGACGCGTTGTGTCCCAGTCGAACTCGAGGTAGCGGGCGCCGCCGTGGATCATCCAGCTCGAGGCCCCGCTGGTCCCAGCGCCCCAGTCGCCCTTTTCGAGCAGCAGGACCGAAAGGCCGCGGAGGGAGAGGTCGCGCGCGGTGCCGGCGCCGGTCACGCCACCGCCGATCACGACCACGTCGTGCGCGCTCGGGGCGGTCACCGCGCGCAGTTTAGCTCGCTGCTTCGTGCTGCTTCTGGAACTCTTCGATGATGCCCTTGGCCAGGTGAGCGGGCATCTCCTCGTAGTGGGAGAACTTCTTGGAGAAGCTGCCCCTGCCCTGGGTGATGGAGCGCAGGTCGAGCGCGAACCGGAGCATCTCCGACTCCGGCACCATCGCCTTCACGTTCTGGTAACCGTCGTCGGGCTCCGTGCCGAGGATCTTGCCCCGGCGCACGTTGACGTCGGACATGATGTCGCCGAGGTTTTTCTCTGGCACGCGGATGCTCGCCTCGACCAGTGGTTCGAGCAGCACGGGCCCCGCGTCGAGAGCGCCCCTGCGAATGGCGACCGAGCCCGCGATCTGGAACGCCATGTCGTTGGAGTCGACCGAGTGGTACTTCCCGTCTACCAGCGTCACCTTGACGTCGACCATCGGATAACCGGCGACGACACCCTTCGCCATGTTGTCGACGATTCCTTTCTGAACGGAGGCGCGGAAGTTTTGCGGGATCGCCCCGCCAAAGATCTTGTCCTCCCAAACGAATCCCTCGCCTCGCTTCGTCGGAGCGACCTCGATCACGCAGATCCCGTACTGGCCGTGACCGCCCGACTGCTTGACGTGCCGGCCCTCCGCCCGGCTGTGGCTCGAAACCGTCTCGCGGTACGCGACACGCGGGACCTGTGTCGTCGCCTCGACGCCGTACTTGCGCTTGAGCTTCTCGAGGATGACGTCGAGGTGGACGTCCCCAAGTCCGGCGATGACGAGCTGCTTGGTCTCCTCAACTCGTTCCACGTGTAACGTCGGGTCTTCTTCGCTCAGGCGGGCCAGACCGCTCGAGATCTTTTCCTCGTCGCCGCGCGCCTTGGGAGTGATCGCCACGCTGTAGGCAGCCCCGGGCAGATCCAGGGGCGGGAGCGGGCCGCCGTCCTTGACGCCGAGCGTGTCTCCCGTGAGCGTGTGGGCGAACTTGGTCGCGGCGCCGATGTCCCCGGCGCGGATCTCGGTCGCCGCCACGTGCTCCTTGCCGCGTGGGAAGAAGATCTGCGCCAGCCGCTCTTCGCCGCCCCGGCTGAGGTTGGGCAGGTGGGCGTCGGCTTTGACCGTGCCGGCCACGACCTTGAAGTAGCTGACGCGTCCGAACTGGTCACCGCCGGTGTTGAAGACAAAAGCCTTCGTGGGCTTCTCCGGCTCGACCTGCGGCGGGGGCATGAGCTCGGCGATCGTCGAGAGGAGTGTGCGTACACCAAGCAGCTTCGTCGCCGAGCAGCACACCACGGGAGCCACCTTGCCTTCGAGAATCCCCTCGCGCAGCCCGCGCTGGATCTCTTCCTCGTCCAGCGTCCCCGCGTCGAGATATTTCTCGAGCAGCGAGTCGTCGCTCTCGGCGGCCGCCTCGATGAGCTGCCCCCGATACTCCTCGACGCGCGCCAGCATGTCGTCCGGGATCGGCACCTCGCTGCCCTTGCCGTCGGCGGAGGTCACGAAGGCCTTCAGGTGCAATAGGTCGACGATGCCGCGGAAATCGTGCTCGGCGCCGATCGGCAGGTGGAGCGGAAAGGGACGGGGCGAGAGGACCTCGCGCATTGCNGCCACCGCGCCGTAGAAATCGGAGTTCTCCTTGTCGAGCTTGTTGACCACCACGATCCGGGGCTTGCTCGTGTGGTTGCAGTGCTCCCAGGCGATCTCGGTTCCGACCGCCAGCTGCGATGTCGGCCCGACGACGACCACAGCCCCTTCTGCCGCCCGAAGTCCGCTGGCGACCTGTCCGTAGAAGTCGAAGAAGCCCGGTGCGTCGAGGACGTTGATCTTGAAGCCGTTGTGCTCGACGAAACCCACCCCGAGGTTGATCGAGATCTTCCGCTTCTGTTCCTCCGGCTCGAAGTCCATGGTCGCCGTCGACTGGTCGGGGGAGCCGAGGCGAGGGATGGCGCCCGAGGCGAACAGCATGGCTTCCGCGAGCGTCGTCTTCCCGTCGTGCGAATGGCCCAAGAGGACGACGTTTCTGATCTTGTCCGAACCGTAGTCGTTAGCCAATCCCAACCCCCACCAGTGACGGCCGCGGCGAGTACGAAGAGAAGTCTAAATGGAGGTTAAGGGTCGGCCGGGGGCCCCGGTAGAATGGCATCTCGCATGGCCAAGAAGACAGCATCCATCGATGAGGTGCTCGCCGCGATCGAGGCGGCGCGCGACAAGGTGATGGCGGACGAGGTGAAGTCGCTCACCAAGCTCGGCATCCCGAAGGCGATGGCCTACCAGATGATCGCAAGCAGGTTCCACCAGAAGGTGGGCAACCAGGAAGAGGCAGAACCCGACCCGTTCGAAGGGAACGCAAATTCCTGGGAAGAGATCAGTTAAGGCGCGGGTGAGGACTGCGTCCTCCCCCGCGGAACCCCCTCCTCCCACCTACAACGCTGGGAGGCGTTTGGCACAGGGCCCCTGGGGACGGCCGGAGTGAATCCGGCCTACAGCTCCACTTCGTTGTAGAGAAGTTGAATCGCGCTGAGCGGCTGGCTCGGCTCCTCAGGGTCCTGGCCGCGATCATCGCCGAGCCGGGGCTCAACCCCTACGATCTTGCGGAACGCGCGAAGGTTTCCGAGCGCACGCTCCGCCGAGACCTCGCCCAATTGCGCAGCCTCGGCTACGAGGTCGCCTACACGAGCGGCTACGAGGTCCAGGAGAAGCTGAACCTGGAGGGTCGGTCGCGGCGCAAGATGCGGACGGCGGGCGACGACCAGCTCCTCCAGGCGGTGGCGCACGCCGTCGAGGTGGCGGGGCTGTGGCGCGAGACCGACGAGCCGGCGCCGGCGCCAACGACGAGGCGGCGCAAAGCAAAAGGGCATGCGCCGCTGGTGCTCATTCCCCGCGGCGGGGGTGACGCCGACTTCATCTATGCGACCAGTTTCGACGTCGAGACGAGCCTCTACATCCGTTTCGGCCCTGACGACGAGGTGCTCGTGGTGCCGCCGCTCGAGGTCGACCGGGCTCGGGCGCAATTGACGGTCAAGAACGTGCTCGAGGACCACGAGGCCTACGTCCACAAGTCATGGGCGCGCCTGGCGGCGAAGATGCTGGGCGAACGAGGCCTCTCCGAAGCGCGGGTTTCGCCCAACATGCGCGCCGCGCACCTCGAGGACCTGCGCGTCGCCGGCCTCGACGTCGAGGTCGACCGAGCCCTCTTTCAGGCGGAGCGGCGGCACAAGTCGGCCTCGGAGGCGGCCGCGATCCAGGCGGCGCAGTCAGCAGCGGAGGCCGCGGTCGTCGAGGTAGTCCGCGAGCTCGCGCGGGCCGACATCCGGGACGGGGTGCTGTGGTCGAACGGCGACCCGCTGACCTCGGAAAAGCTCTACGCCCGCGCGCAGCTGCTGCTGGGCGAGAAGGGGTTCACGTGCCCCGACATGATCATCGCCGGGTCGCCGGAGTGCGCCCTGCCGCACTTCCGAGGCGAGGGGCCCATCAAGGCCAACGCGCCGGTCATCATCGACATCTTCCCGACCAGCCGGGGCACGCATTACAACGGCGACCTGACGCGAACGGTCGTGGTCGGGGAGATCGGCGAGGACGTCCGCCGCATGCACGCCGCTGTGGTGCAGGCGCTCGAGGCGGGCATCGAGTCCATCTCCGCGGGCGTGCCGGCGAAGGAACCGCACCTCGCGGTGTGCCATGTCCTCGTCGACCGCGGTTACGGGACGACGACAAAAGGCTATGAGGGGCCTGAAGGGGTTGCGCGCATGAACCACAGCACCGGCCACGGGGTCGGGCTCGACATCCATGAGGAGCCCTCTCTCCGCGAGACTGCCGAAGAACCCCTGCGCGAGGGTGACGTGGTGACGGTCGAGCCGGGCCTCTACCTTCTCGGCTTCGGCGGCGTCCGGGTCGAGGACACCGGCATGGTGACGAAGCACGGCTTCAAGAACTTCACCAGCCTGACGCGAAGCCTCGACCCTCGTGATTATCTGTAAAGGCTTGGTTTACCATCTCGGGAGATGGCCGACGACCTCGACGCGCCCGACAGCGCTCCCGTCATGGCGGGCGACCCAAACGTGCTCGATCTGCCCGAGGGGCCGCAGGAGTCGCTAGGCCAGCGCATCCGGCGCATCCGCGGCCAGCGCGGGATGAGCCTGGCCAAGGTCGGCGGAAACGATTTCACTCGTGCCTTCCTCAGCCAGATCGAGCTCGGCAAGGCGCGGCCCTCGCTGCGCGTGCTGCGCGTCATCGCGGAGCGGCTTGGGACCGAGGTCGAGTACCTGCTCGAGGGGCGGCAGGCGGGCCTCGAGCGCGAGCTCGCCCTCGAGATGGGGCGTGTGCTGGTCGCGCTAGGCGAATACCGCCGTGCCCTCCGCGCCCTCAAGCCGGCGCTGACCTCGTACGACTGGCCGCTCGGGACCGACGCGCGCCTCGTCCAGGCCGAGGCGATGATCGCCCTCGGCCGCAAGGAAAAGGCGAACGAGATCCTCAGCCGAGAACGACGCGTCATCGAGACGCAGGGCGACCGCCTGCGCCAGGCGCGGCTGCGCGCCATCCAGCGCGGCGAGCATTTTCGGATCGAAGGCGACCCGGTCAAGTTCCACCTCCAGCTGGCGGACCGCGCGCACCGCGCCGCCAACGGGCATGTGGCGCTCGAGCATTACCGCGCGGCGCGTGTTCTGCTGGAGGCGCTCGGCCCTACTAAAGACCGGACGGAAACGTAAAGGTAGGCGGCGGCTTCACGTCCGGCGGTGTGATCTCGATCGTCACCACCTCGTGCGACGCGAGGACTATCGCCTTGGGGTCGCCCGTGTAGACCTGGGCCCCCTTGCCATCGCCCTTGTCGATGTAGACGACCAGCTTGTCGGTGGGCGCGAGCGTGAATTGNGAGACGTGTGTCGNGTCGAGCCGCTGCGAGCCCTTGCCGCTGGCTTTGCTCCACGTGTCCCACACCTGGAAGAACTGCCCGAGCGTGAACGTCTGGTTGGCGGGCGACTCGATGTGGATGATGTTCTTCTGCGAAGCGTGGACGTGGAGCCAGTAGTAGCAGCTGACGGCCGACTGGGTCGAGTCTGTGAAGTTGATGCCCGTGTTGTCGGGCAGGTTGGTCGAGATCCCGTGGTACATGATCTGGAGCGCCGCGTGGTAGTGGGTCTGCGTGTGCTCGAGCTGGTCGCAGGGGATGCCGCCAGCGACGGTGGGGCCCGGCGCCGGCCGGTTCAGCCAGAGGATGTAGACGATCATCCCGATCAAGAGGAGGCCGAGGACGCCGCCGACGGCGATCGGCAGGATCGGGACGTCGGAGGCCCTTTTGACCTTGACGGGTGCGCGGCGGCCGGACTTGCCCTTGCTGCGCGCCCCAGCCTTCGCTTTGGATTTGGTCGCCATCGGCCCTGTAGAATACCGGCCTGACCTTTCTGGCCTCGGCCGGGGATTCAACTCCCCGATCGACCGGGGCCTCCACCCATAGGAAGGAGGTTCTCCCCTTGCGGGAATACGAAGTTCTGTACATCGTCCGCGCCGACCTCGACGACGAGAAGGTCCAGGACGCGGTCAAGCGGGTCAACACGCTGATCGAACGCTCAGGCGGGAAGATCGAGCGCACCAACCTTTGGGGCAAGCGCAAGCTGGCCTACGAGGTGAAGCACCAGAAGGAAGGCTCGTACGTCCTGCAGGACTTCCAGCTCGATCCCGACCGTGTGCCTGAGCTCGAGTCGGCCCTCAAGATCACCGAAGAGGTCTTGCGCCACCTCATCGTGCGCAAGCCCGAGAAAGCCGCTCCCGTCACCGCCGTGGCGCCGCCGCCGCCGGAGGTCGTACTGGAGCCGATCGCAGTCGAGGCAGAGGCGGCGGGAAGTGCAGGCCGTGCGGATCGGGAGGACCGAGAGGAGACATAGATGTCAAACCTGAACAAGGCGCTGCTCATCGGACGGCTCACCAAGGACCCGGAGATGCGCTACACGCCGAGCGGCACGGCGGTCACCAACTTCAGCATCGCCACCAACCGGTGGTCGACCGGTCCTGACGGCGAGAAAAAGGAGTTCACCGACTACCACAACATCGTCGCCTACAACGCCGGCAGGCGAAACCTGGCCGAGATCGTCGCCCAGTACACGCGCAAGGGCGCGCTCGTCTTTATCGAAGGGCGCATCCAGACGCGGTCGTGGGAGGGCCAGGACGGCCAGAAGCGGCGAACCACGGAGATCATCGCCAACGACGTTCAGTTTCTCGACTCCCGCGCCGGCGCCGGTACCGGCGGTGATGGCGCACCGCGCACCCGGCCCGCGCAACCAGATGAGAGCAACATCCCGGCTCCTGACGACGCGCCGCGCGACGTGGACCCGGACGAAATTCCCTTTTAGGAGCAATCGAACATGGCAGTCAGCCGTCCACCCTCACGCGAACAGACCTCATCCGGTTCGGGCGGCGGCCCACGGGGGCCGAAGCGCCAGCACCGCAAGGTCTGCACCTTTTGCGTCGAGAAGATCGACTACATCGACTACAAGGAGATCTCGCGACTCCGCCGGTTCGTGAGCGACCGTGGCAAGATCCTGCCCCGGCGCGTCACCGGCACATGCGCGCGGCACCAACGCCCGCTGACCACGGCGCTCGAGCGTGCGCGCGCGATCGCGCTGCTTCCTTACACAACGGAGCAGCATTAGGTCAAAATTTTCCCGCCGCCAAAGCCGATGACTGGAGCGCGCCCATGACCTTCCACACCCAGCTGCGAATCCCCGGGCCGACGCCTCTTCCCGAGCGCGTCGTTCGCAGCATGAGCCGGCCGATGATCGACCACCGCGGCCCGGAGTTCGCTGCGATCCTGGCCGAGATCACGGCGGGTGCGAAGCGCGTGTTCAAGACCAGGCATGACCTTCTCCTCTTGACCTCCTCCGGCACTGGTGGGCTCGAGTCGGCGGTCGCGAACCTCGTCTCACCAGGCGACGAGGTGGTCGTAGCCCTGTCCGGAAACTTCGGCGAGCGGTTCGCCGCCCTCGCGTCCGCTTACGGCGCCGATGTCACGAGGCTCGAGTTCGAATGGGGCCAGCCGGTCGACCCCGATGACCTCGCGCGCGTGCTCGAGCGCCACCCGAAGGCAGGCGTGGTGCTGCTGACCCACAACGAGACCTCCACCGGGCTGACCANCCCGCTCCGCGAGCTGGCTCGCGTCGCGCGAGCGGCCGAGCGGCTCGTCGTGGTCGACGGTGTCAGCTCGATCAGCTCGATCGACATCGAGACCGACGCGTGGGGCATCGACGTCGCGGTCAGCGGTTCGCAAAAGGGATGGATGGCCCCGCCTGGGCTTGCCCTGGTCAGCGTGAGCGAGCGCGCGTGGGCGCAGCAGGCAAAGGCTCGCTCGCCCCGCTTCTACTTCGACTGGAAGGAGGCCAAGGTGTGGGCGGAGAAGGGCATGACCCCGTTCACGCCCGCTGTCGCCGTCGCCTTCGCGATGCAGGAAGGCCTCCACATGCTCGAAGAGGAAGGCCTCGAGAACGTCTACGAGCGGCATGCGCGGCTGGCGCGTGCGACCCAGGTCGGCCTGGAGGCGCTTAGCTTCCAGCTCTACGCGCGTGAGGGCTACCGGTCGAACACCGTCACCTCGGCGATACCGCCCCCTGGTCTCGACGTGGCCGCTCTGCGCAAGCTGCTCGACACCAAGCACGGCGTCGTCATCGCCGGCGGCCAGGGCAAGATGACGGGCAAGATGGTCCGCGTCGGGCACCTCGGTGCGGTCGGGGAGGGCGACGTCGTGCAGGTCATCTGGGCGATCGAGCAGGCGCTCGAGGAGCTCGACGTGGCACCGGCCGACGGTCGCGGTGTCGCGGCGGTGACGAATTCCCTGCAGGGCGTGCCGGCCGCGACCCGCTGACCCGGGCGCGAACTTTGCCGAGGATCCTCGTCGCCGACCCCCTGGCCGAGGACGGCCTCGAGAGACTGCGCCGAGCAGGCGAGGTGACCGTCGTCAGCAAGCTGCCCGAGGCGGAGCTGATCAAGCGAATCGGCGACTTCGATGCGCTCGTCGTGCGCAGCGAGACGCGCGTGACCGCCCCCATCATCGACGCGGGGCGGAAGCTTCGAGTCGTCGGTCGTGCCGGTGTTGGCGTGGACAACATCGACGTGCCGGCGGCCACGCGGAGAGGGATCATCGTCGTCAACGCTCCGCGCGGCAACATCGTCGCCGCGGCCGAGCACACGGTGGCGCTGCTCTTCTCGCTGGCGCGGTGGGTGCCGCAGGCGGACGCGTCGGTCAAGCGGGGCGAATGGACACGGTCCAAATTCATCGGCACAGAGATCCGCGGCAAGACGCTGGGCGTGGTGGGTCTCGGCAATGTCGGTTCTGAGGTTGCGAAGCGCGCGCACGGCCTCGAGATGGAGGTCATCGCCTACGACCCGGTGGTCTCAGTGGAGCGGGCGGAGCTCTTCAACGTCGCGCTCGTCACCCTGCCCGAGCTGCTGGAGCGGGCGGACTTCGTCACCGTGCACGTCCCGTTGGTCGAGTCGAACCGCAACTTGATCGGCGCGCCAGAGCTCGCCCGGATGAAGCCGACGGCGTTCCTCGTCAACACTGCGCGCGGCGGCATCGTCGACGAATCCGCCCTGTGCGCGGCGCTGCAGTCCGGCCAGATCGCCGCCGCCGCGGCCGACGTGTTCGTGACCGAGCCGCCGGGCGCAAATCCGCTGCTGGCTCTCCCCAACTTCATCGCCACACCGCACATCGGAGCGTCGACCGCCGAAGCGCAGGTGTCCGTGGCGTTCGACGTCGCGGAAGAAGTGGCTGCGGTGCTGGCCGGGGACCTACCCCGCTTTGCCGTCAACGCGCCCGCGCTGCCGCCCGAGGAGCTCGCTTATCTCAGACCGTTCGCGGACCTGACCGAGCGCCTGGCCGCCCTGCATGCCCAGCTGTTCGGCGAACGCGTGAACGTCATCGAGCTCGACTTCGAGGGTGAGCTCGCCGAGCACGACGTGAACCTGCTCGTCGCATCGGCGATCAAGGGCGTGCTCCAGCCTTTCACCGAGGACCGGATCAACACGGTGAACGCGCGCCTGATCGCGGCGAATCGTGGCATCAGGTTGGTGGAGCGGCGCAGCCGCGGTCAGGGCAGCTACGCCAGCCTGGTCACGCTTCGGATGCAGGAGCACGAGATCGCCGGCACCGTGCTGATGGGCGAGCCACGCGCGGTGCGCATCGACTCCTTTCGCGTCGACCTGGTGCCGGCGGGGCGGTTTCTGGTCAGCCGCCATTCGGACCGTCCGGGCGTCGTCGGCCAGGTGGGAAGCATCCTTGGCGAGCACGACGTGAACATCGCGAGCATGCAGGTCGGCCGGGACGCGCCACGCGGCAACGCGATGATGATCCTTGCCGTGGACGACCGGGTCTCGGACGCCGTTTTGGCCACTCTGAGAGAGGTCGCCGGCATGTCGGATCTCCGTTACGTCGAGCTGGGCGGAGACTCCGACGGCTGACGTCCGCGCGTTCCCCGGGATCCGGTACTACCTGGCGCTGGCGGGGGACCTCAGCAAGCTGGTCGCGCCGCCGTACGACGTGATTCCGGAGTCGGAGCTGCCGCGCTATCGCTCGCTGTCGCCGTACAACGTGGTCCACCTGACGCGCCCCGGCACCGACTACGCGGGCGCCGCCAGGACCTTCGACCGGTGGCTGGACGAGCGCTACCTCGAGCCAGATCCGCCGTCCATGTACATGCACGAGGTCGAGTTTCAGGGCCGGCGGAGGCGTGACCTGATCGCGGCCCTGCGCCTCCAGCCGTACCAGGACCGGGTCGTGTTGCCTCACGAGCGGACCCACCCAGCCGCCAAGGAAGACCGTCTCGCCCTTCTGCGGGCGACGAGGGTGAGCCTGGAACCGCTGTGGTTTCTCTATGAGGGGCACGGCACGGGAATCCCGGCGGTGCTGGACTCGGTCGCCGGCCGCGTACCGGCTGTGGCCTTCACGGGCCCGGAGGGGTTTCGTCACCGCTTCTGGGTGATCTCCGACCGCGGAATCCACGGCAGCATCCACGCGGATCTCGACAAGCTTCCCGTCCTCATCGCCGACGGCCATCACCGATACGAGACAGCGCTGGCCTACGCAGAGGAGGTCGGCGGGGACGCCGAAGCCGCCTCCCGATTCACCCTGGCGCTGCTGACCGATCTCGCCGACCCTGGCCTGGACGTGCTCCCGACCCACCGCGTGATGAAGGTCGGCGTCGCCGTCACCGGGGGCGAGCCGAAAGGCTCCTTGGAGGAGACGCTGGAGTCGCTGCGCGGACGGGTGGCGGNCGG
>JGI12709J13192_1000215_pt1 | contig 11054 bp, 8 predicted proteins | sample BlaSpr_A8_OM3_M3_FD_13192 | JGI IMG/M metagenome (IMG submission 13192)
AACATCGACGACCTAGTGAATCGGGACCATATAGCAACGTAATAGAAGGTGAGCACTGTGGCGGGCATCGCTAGATGGGCGAGCCGGTCAAGCGGATCCCCGCCGCCGATTGGGGATTGAGCTCCTGATGAGGGCAAGCCCCCATAACCGATTGAATGAAGCCAAATCGACAATACAAGGATCAGGAGCAAACCGATCCAGAATGACGGCATGCTGATCCCAGCCACTGACATCAGAGTGATTACCCTGTCTAGTAGACTTCCGACGCGCAAGGCGCCGGCAGATCCGAGTGGCACCGCGATTAATAAGGCCAGAAGAATCGACGTCGACACCAATTCGAGCGTGTTCGGCAACCGAGCCAGGATCTCCGATGTGACCGACGTGCCGTCGATCAATGAGTGCCCGAAATCACCGTGTAGCAGTCCGGTAATCCAAATGAAGTACTGGACAGGGAGAGGCTGATCCAACCCCAGGTTGTGCCGGATGCGTTCCACGTCTTGAGGGGTCATGTCCGGGTTCAGCGTCAAGCCCGGAACGAAGCTGCCCGCTACCGCATGTAGGAGCAGGAACGTAATCAGAGTCACCCCAAATGCGACTGGAATGCTCGACGCGACGCGTCGCGCGACGTAGCGAATCAGCAAGCGAGACTCGCGTCAATTATCGCGCGAGGCAGGATGGACCACATGCCAATGATTCTGATCGGGTGCCCGGGCCGCGCGGCATGCATCGCCATCGACAGATCGCGATGTGCCGCCGCCCTAACCGACATCCGCACGGGCTCCGCCAAGTATTAAGGTCAGCTGTCTGAGGGTGCAGACAACAACGCCGCGCTACTTTCCGTCAGTCACCCAAACCTTGTTGATCCATGGCATGCCGGTATCAAAGGAGTTGTAGAGGCTGAATTGGGCGCCTTTCACGCGCTTATTCGAGGCCCAGACCGCATCCCGACTCAGCAACGAAATGATCCAGCACTCATCGGCCATCAGGTTCTGAATCTGATCCCAAATCGGCTTTGCTTTGGTCTTGTCAAGGGTCGAGGCTGCCTGAGCCATAAGTTGGTCGAGTTGTGTGCTGATGATCTGTTCGCCGTCGATTCCGCCTGGGCCTGTGTTTCTTGAGTCGACATAGATGCGAATGTCCGGAACGACGGCGTTTGGGCCGAAGTCGATAACCATCATGGCCCAGTTGCGATCATTCAACAACTGGTTTACCGTGAAGTTGACATCGCCGAGCTTTAGGGTGACGTCGCAGCCAATCGCGCTCCAATACTGTTGGCAGATTTGCGCGGCCAGGGCGAACTCCGGCAGGTTGTAACCGACCATTGTCCACGCCAAAGGCACCCCATTCTTCGACCGCTTCCCGCTCGAGTCCTTGGTCCAGCCGGCGCCGTCAAGCAATGACTCGGCCTTTGCCTTGTCATACGTGTACTTAGGCACAACGTTTTCGTTGTACGCCCACGATCCTACAAGGACGATGCCATTGGGGACTACCGCATGGCCGGAGAAGACAGGCTTGACCATTGCCGCTCGGTCAACGGCGTACGCAAGTGCCTGTCGGACAGTCTTATCGCCGAACAGCTGGTAACTAGGCCTCTTAGGATCTAAGTTCATCAGAATGTTGGTGATATCGTTGTGGCCTTTAAAGGTAATCAGGTCTATCGACGACACCGTTGACAGGCGGTCATATGATGGCAAATCGACCACGCCGTAATCGACTTCACCTGTCTGAAGCAAATCGGCGAGGTTCTGATTGGCAGAAAGCTGCTTGTATACCCAGTGGTCGATATTTGGGGCGCCGCGGTAGTACTTCTTGTTGGCGTTGAGAACTATCTGACTGCCTTTGTCCCAGTGGTCGAACGTGAATGCACCGCAGGTTACCGTCGGGGCCGTCGCGAAGCTCGTGGTGTTCAGATCGGTGCCGCTGAGGCTACCCAGTATGTGCTGTGGTGCGACAAGCCGGTTCCCAATGAGCGCGAAGTTCGAATCCAGATTCTTCGAGGTGAACTGAACGGTGTAGTCATCCAGAGCAACTACTTTGGCGAGGTAGCCATTGTTGTTCCTTGATGGTGCGTTCCAACCGTTGTAAGTCGGATCAATGTCCAGGTTGTACGAAAAGACAACGTCGTGTGCAGTAACGGGCTGGCCATCACTCCACTTCGCGTCTTTTCTCATTTTGAACGTAGCCGTGAGCCCGTCAGATGAGAAAGTCGCCGGTGATTCAGCGAGCTGCAGAACGATGTCAGCGTTTGTTCCGATGGCTATCAGGCCGTCGAAGAGCATGCTCTGGACTATCCACTCGGCATTTAGGGATGGGCGCTGCTGAGGTATCAGCTCGTGGACATCAGAAATATTACCGTAGGTCACATGGCCGCCCTTCACGACCGTAGTTCCCGTCGTACTCGGTGAACCCGAAGCACATGCGGCGAGGAAATCAGCGACCGCGCCCGACACGGCCACGCCGCCGAGCACTAGGCCGGAGCGAAGCAAGAAGTGGCGCCTGGTCGTGGGATTTGACCAGTCTCGAAGAGCAGCGAGCAAATCCGCATCCGATACCTGATCTGTAGTCGCCATGACAACCTCCCTAGGAGTTCACCGGCTCTCTATTTGGAACGTCTCGGAATTCGCCGACTCGGGCTTGCCAATCGAGGCAAGCTACTCTTTGACCCGCGCGCCCCAAATCGAGACCCACGGATCCACTCTGGAATGCATTCCAGCGCAGTTGCTGGAAACCATTCCAGCGCAGTAGCCTACAGCCGATGGCCGTGGGTGTCAACGGTGAACTTAGGTGAGCGGGCAGGGGCGCCGGGCGGTGCGTCGATCTGCGATTGGCGGATGTAGTCGGCATGAAGCGCATCGTCGAACCGCTCGCCTGCCTCGGAGTCAGCAGCTGAGACTAAACTCGGAGCCCAGCCCCCCGATGGAAACAATTGCGCTTCGGACCAATCCCCTCAAGGGCCGGGCCCTGTATTCGCAGCCGGTGACTCCAGGCTGGCGGCCCCAGCAGGAGTGCAGTTAGATTGGCTGCCCCATTGCTCGAGGTAGAGGGACTCCGAACCACGTTCGGATCGAGAGAAGGGACCGTAACGGCCGTTGATGGTGTGTCTTTCCAGGTCGAACAAGGAGAGACGCTTGGCATCGTCGGTGAGTCTGGCAGCGGTAAGTCGGTAACAGCCCTCAGCATCATCGGCCTACAGCGCCCCGGCCGGATCGTCGGCGGCAGAGTTCTGTTCAAAGGTCGGGACCTCGTCAAGTTGTCTCGCGACGAATTGCGAGAGGTTCGAGGCCGCGAAATAGCCATGATCTTTCAGGATCCAATGGTTTCGCTTAATCCGGTGTTTTCGGTTGGCTGGCAGGTAGCTGAGCCACTGCGCTTGCACCGCAAACTGTCGCGGCGATCGGCGTTTGCCCGTGCCATAGAGATGCTTGGCAAGGTCGGCATACCGTCGGCCGCCAGGCGTGCACGCGACTATCCGTATACCTTTTCAGGCGGCATGCGCCAGCGGGCGATGATCGGTATGGGACTAGGAAACGAACCTCAGCTACTCATCGCCGACGAACCGACGACCGCTCTTGACGTCACGATACAGGCTCAAATCCTGGATCTTCTCAAGAAGCTGAGCCAAGACTTTGGCACCGCGACCATTCTTATCACACACAACCTTGGGGTGGTGGCCGGCATGTGTGACCGGGTCATCGTGATGTATGCCGGCAGAGTGGTCGAGTCAGGCCCGACGATAGATGTATTTAAGAATCCAAAGCACCCTTACACGCGCGGCCTGCTCGGCTCCATTCCCCGCCTCGACGCCAAGCGCGGCGAACCGCTTCAGGCAATCGAGGGCACGCCGCCTAACTTGGCAAGGCTGCCCGCTGGATGTGCCTTTCATCCACGATGTCCTTTCCGAGTGGAGCGCTGTTCCACTGACACCCCAACATTGGACGCTCTCGGATCTGGCCGGCTGGCTGCTTGTTGGGTCACTCAGAGCGGGATCGATTTGGATGGTAACTAGTCCGCGAACAGACGACGGCGGGATTGTCTCCAAGAGCGAGCCAATCCTCTCAGTCCGAGACCTGAAGGTGTGGTTTCCAGTTGCGACCGGGATATTGGGGCGTGGACGAGAATACGTGCGGGCAGTCGACGGAGTTGACCTGGACATTGGCGTCGGAGAAACGCTCGGCCTAGTCGGCGAGTCCGGATGCGGAAAGTCAACCTTGGGCCGCGCAGTCATCCGTCTCACGGAAACCGTCTCAGGGACAATACATTTTCGTGGCTCGGATATCACCCATGTGGGAGGTCAGCAGCTGCGCCGCCTCAGAAGGGAAATGGCCATGGTATTTCAGGATCCGTATGCATCCCTAAATCCGCGTCAAACCGTCGGCGATGTCATCGGCGAGCCGATCGACATTCATCATCTGGCGAAGGGACGGGCGCGCCAAGACCGGATATACGAACTGCTAAACATAGTCGGGCTTAGCCCGCGCCACGCCGAGCGATATCCGAGTGAGTTTTCGGGTGGTCAGCGGCAGCGAATCGGCATCGCCCGTGCCCTGGCGCTCGAGCCGAGCTTGATTATTTGTGACGAACCGGTCTCTGCCCTCGATGTGTCGATTCAAGCACAGATCATTAACCTGCTAGACAAACTTCAGCACACCTACAAGTTGACCTATCTGTTCATCGCGCACGACCTTTCGGTCGTCAAGCACATCTCCGACCGAATCGCAGTCATGTATCTCGGGAAGATCGTGGAAACAGCGGATGGGGAGACGCTGTACCGCGAGGCTCATCACCCGTATACGGCGTCATTGGTCTCGGCGATTCCAATTCCAGACCCAGAGCTCGAGCGCACTCGCGAGCGCACGATCCTCAAGGGCGACATCGCTTCACCAATCAATCCACCCTCCGGCTGCCGTTTCCGAACACGATGCCCACGCGCTCAGAACGATTGTGCGGAGATCGAGCCAACTCTGTCGCCCTTCGGACCAAATCACTGGGCGGCCTGTATTCACCCGCTATAGGCTTCTCCTCACCGCGTGACGCTTCGGTTGCTCAGCTCGATGCGTCCTCTGGCGCCCCGAAAGCCGTATAACCCCCGTCCACAACCAGCACCTGGCCCGTGACATACGCGGCAAGGGGTGAGGCCAGGAACAAAACTGCATTGGCTATCTCGCCGGGGGATCCTAGCCTCCCCATGGGCACGCGGTGGCGGATTCGCTGCTCATCAAGCGCACCTGATTTAATGTATTGGTCCACCATGTCGGTTCGCACATAACCAGGACAGATCGCATTGACGCGGATTCCCCGACCAGCCCACTCTACTGCCAGTCCACGTGTCAGGCCAATGATGGCGGTCTTTGTGGTCGTGTAGACCAATCGCCTCGGCATTGCAATTAACGCGGCAATGCTGGCCACGTTCACGATGCAGCCGGACCCGTTCGCGAGCATTATGTTGGCGACGGCCCGTGACATGAACATCGCACCATGGAGATTTACATCGAAGACACGGTGCCAATCGCGATCGTCAATGGATTCGGCGTCCGCGTGGAGCTGTATCCCCGCGTTATTGACGAGGATGTTGATATTCCCAGCCCGCTCATAAACTTCTGCGACCGCCCCCCGACAGAGGCCAGAATCGGAGACATCACATCCGACCGCTAAATGCCCGGTCCCTGGCAGCTCGTTTGCGGCTCGGCTTGCTTCTTTGGCGTCCAAATCCAGGATGGCCACTCGAGCTCCGCACTGAGCAAACGCCTCGGCTGTCGCTAGTCCGATCCCACGGGCGCCACCAGTGACGAGCGCCACTTGCTTGTCGAGAATTGGTCCAACGTTACGTGCCATCTGAATACTCCAGATCGAAATACGGACTGCCAGCAGAATCGTTGGAGCCGGAGCTACTCAGAGCTCTAGCGTCGAGCGTCGGTTGACTTGAGGCCCTCAAACAGGGTACGATTCCAGAAACCATTCCAGCAAGCACTCCGGCGCGGATGGTTCCCAGCCGTATTGACTCGTCCACTCGTTCGTAGACAAGAGGTTGGCGCAGTCTCCTACGCCTTGTGCATGAAATCGGAGACCACCCTATTTGACTGAACTGCGTGCCGGCAGCGCGACGATTCCAATCAAGCCACCCCTTGGCCTACCACTGGTTGGGTTCGTGCGGCGGTATCAAACCGCGAACAAGTATGGCGCTGATCTGGAAACGTCGGCTCTCGTGCTTGACGATGGAGGCTCCCGTGTAGCAATCGTCGGCGTCGACACACTTGGAATTCAATCACCCGACGTTGATGTCCTTCGGCGGAGGATCGCGAAGTCGATAGATGCCCACATTGACGGAGTGCTCCTCAATTGGAACCACACTCACAGTGCGCCTCCGGGCACGAGACCGCTGGCTTTACTGGGAATCGGCGGGGATGTTGGTGACACGGTGCCGGGCCCCCTCGACGAGTACATCAGACACATGCACGAATGCGTGGTTGAGGTGGCAAGGGTTGCGGCCAGCCGGCTGGAACGTGCCGCCGTCACCTGGGGAGTCGGAGCGGCAAACCTAGCGGTCAACCGACGTGAAATCACGCCGTCGGGTCGAGTGATCATTGGCTGGCGACCGGATGGTCTGGTCGACAACTCGGTCACTGTCCTGCAAGCCAGACGCGCAGACGCTTCGGTAATTGCTACAGCGGTGAACTATGGATGCCATCCGGTGGCCCTTGGCGCCGATGCCCTCGAGTACTCATCCGATTTTCCGGGACACATGCGGGAATACATTCGGGACTGGGCCGGCGGCGACGTCATCTTTCTACAGGGGGCGGCCGGCAACGTGATCCCGCGCGTGGGATTCGGCACGGATAAGGAGGCCGCGTCGTGCGGGAGACGTCTGGCCCTCGAGGCGTTGCATGCGGTCGCAGACCGAACGGCTGGACAGCCGCGTTGGACCCGAGGAAAAGATGGTTCGGCCACCCCATACTCCGTTTACCGCGTCGAATACGACCTCGCTGCCCAGACTCAGTTGAGGGCGTCGGCTGCCGAGGTTCGCTTTCCCCTTCTGCCCTTGCCATCGCTCGAGGCGGCTGCAGAGAACTTGAGTGAGATGGAAAGCGCATACCAGTCAGCGGTCGAAGCTCTCGCCGATCGCGGAGAACTAAACATCCGGCGCTTTCACTTGATCTGGGCCCGGCGGACTGAGGCCGCAATTCGCGATGGCACAGCACCCAACGACGTTGGGGGGCGCATTCACGCGATTCGCATCGGAGGCGGTGCGATCGTAACCGGACCAGGCGAAATATTCACCGAGATAGGACTAGCGATCAAAGAGAGATCGCCCGCGCTGCCAACCATGTATCTGGGTTACACAAATGGCGCTGTCTCGTACTTCCCGACTGCTGCGGCGTACCCGGAAGGCGGCTACGAGCCCGAGTTCGGCAACCGCACTTATGGATTGCCCGCGCCCGTAGCCCCTGTCTGCGAGGAGTTGCTCGTATCCCGATCGTTACAGCTCCTTAGAGGCTTGTTCCCGGATCGCCCGGCGGCGACAGCACCTGGCTTTCAAGCAACTGGATCGATTCCGTCGATACCTCCGGAGCGGTCGCCCGAACCACCCAGCCTGAACAGTAACTTGGAGGAGAGATCACGGTGACAACTTCGCTGCGTGACTTTGCAATGGTTCCCCGAATCGCTGAGGCGCGACTCTCACCGGATGCCAAGCGAATTGCGTACACGGTCGTGACCATCGACCTGGAGGCTGATCGCCGATCGTCGAGCATTTGGAGCGTCGATGTGGGACAGGCCGAGACACCCCACCAGGTACTGGGCGACGCCTTCGAAGATGCACAGTTGGCGCGCTGGGCACCCGACGGCCGGCGCATCGCATTCGCCGCGCACGAAGGGTCAATCGGTTGGTCCATATGGTTGTCATCGCCGGAAGGCACCGACCGGGAGTTACTGGCACGGTGCGGTCAGGAAGCCGTTGAGGATCTTGAATGGTCTCCGGATGGTGAATCACTTTGCTTCACTGCGCGAATCAATGATCCGGTAACAATGTTCAACGGCAAGAGGAAGGTTGTCCCGGTTTCACATGCACGGACCACCCTCGATGCATTCGGCGTGACCGTAGGTCGGCGTCGACATCTATTTGTGATAGACGCTAACCGGCCTACAGGCCCCCGCCAACTGACTTTCGGTGACTTCGAGGACGAGGGGATTGCCTGGTCGCCAGATTCCAAGCGAATTGCTTTCATCTCGGCTCGGGGCGAAACGTGGGACCTACAACTGTGGACCGATGTATATACGGTGGAGCTGTCCAGCGGTCATGTCACCGAAATTCGCAGCAACCGCGACCTTCATACAACATGGTCCTTCGGTAACAGTCATCTAGCTCCAACTTGGAGCGCAGATGGCACGAAGCTCGCTCGAGTCGTAACGATCGACCAAGCTCAGCCACACAGGCACGGCCAGATTGCGGTTATGAGATCAGATGGATCCAAGGACGAAATCCTTACCGAGGCACTGGACCGCAACATTCGCGGCTATGGGTCTGGCCGCGCGCTTCAATGGGTGCAGGACTGGATCTACTTCCTGGTCGATGATGGTGGCGCCGACCATATCTATCGAGTTCGAAGCGGTGGAAAGCCGGAAGCAGTACTCGTGGGTGATCGTCAGGTCCGCTCATTCGACTTGGTTGGCGGGACATTCGCTGTCGTCACGACCGATGCCAGTCACCCAAACAGCCTTGTTGTGGTGCAGAACGGTTCCGAGCACACTGTCGTTGAGACAGGGAGCGGCGTCCAGATGCAGGCCCCGATTCGTTTCATGGCACCAAATGCACACGGCGATCAAGTCGAAGCATGGATACTGCCCCCGGTAGATCGCCAACCTGGTTCCCAATACCCCACGATTCTTCACATCCACGGCGGACCCAACTACCAGGACGGGTACCGCTATTCACCCGAAAAACAAGCGTATGCCGCTGCAGGTTATGCCGTCATATATAGCAATCCACGTGGGTCCACGGGATACGACGAGAAGTGGGCTCGCGTGGTGCGGGGAACTAAAGCCGCCACCGACCCCGGACTTGGCTTCGGCGACCCTGCGTTCGAAGACGTAATGGCCGTCGTCGACGAGGCGACGAAGCGATTCGATTTCGTTGACCGTGATCGCCTCGGCGTTACAGGGACATCCTATGGCGGCTTCATGACCGCTTGGACGCTCGGATCAACGGATCGATTCAAGGCCGGTGTATGCGTCAATTCAAGCACCAACCTCGCGACAATCATCTGGCGGGGCGATGCGGTTGTGCCATGGTTGAGCGGACAGTTAGGCGTAGATGTGTTGGCCGACGCCGCAGAGGCTTACGCGAATTCCCCAATGTCGAGAGCCGAAGGCATCAGAACGCCTCTACTGATCATGCATGCCGAACAGGACTACGGCTGCCCAATCGGGCAGAGTATTCAGCTGTTCACATTTCTTCGTTTTCGACGGCGCACGGTCGAGATGGTGAGGTTCCCCGATGCGAGCCATGTTTTGGCATCGCCGTTTCAGCTGCGCGAGCGTTTGCGTCTTACGTTGGAATGGTTTGACCGGCACGTGCGGAACTCGGCGACATCTAAGGTCGGCCAGCAGGGAGCTACGGTTTGAATGGTGTAGAAGCCGCGGTTCCGCTGCCTGACGGGTTGGCCGATGGGCCACTGTCTTTAGCTGCCATCCAAGATCCTTACGCCTACTTCAATGCGCTTCGTGCAAGCGAGGCAGTGCACTGGGAGGAGTCCGTCGGGGCTTGGCTTGTGACTCGTTACGATGACGTCGTCGCCCTGGCGAGAGACGCCGTGACATTCTCAAGCTCCACCCTCGGCGCAGACCTTGCAGCGTCTCCGCCTATTCTTGCTGGACATGTGACTCACTACGAACAGGTTCGCGCGATCCTTTCCCAACAATTGATTCGATTTGATCCGCCGGCGCATTCCGCAATGAGACTTACCATGCATCGGCATTTCACGCCACCAAGGGCCGAGGCCATCCGGCGATCAGTGCGCCAAATCGTTGTAAGGCAGTTAAACGAGTCCATGGCCCGACGTCAAATGGACGTTATCAACGAACTCGCCCTTCCACTCCCATTGGCGATTATTGGTGAGCTCCTCGGGATCCCGGAAGCAGATCGAGAGTACGTGGGCAGTCTGAACGATGCCATTCTTCGCTTCCGAGACCAGGCGCCAGATCGAATGGCTTCCATTACAGCGGACGTTGGGCGTCTGGTTGACTATTTCGACAAGCTCATCAAGGAACGTCGGAACGCTCCGAGGACAGACCTGATGACTGTCCTGCTTGAAGCGGAGAGAGATGGGACCTTTACGCACGAGCAAGTAGTTGCAAACGCCATCTTCATGTTGGATGCCGGCCATTCGACAACGATCAGCATGATCACGAACGGTCTGCTGCTATTTCTGCGCTTTCCAGATCAATGGCGGATTCTGCTAGCAGAGCCCGATAGCCGCGTGAAAACAGCGGTTGATGAAATCCTCCGATTCGAACCGCCCCTCAAGACTTTCGATCGTGTGTTGACAACGAGCCAGACACTGCACGGCAAGCAGATGTTGGCGGGCCAGCGGGTGCGTTACGTGATCGCTGCGGCGAATCGGGATCCTAGACGATTCGAGCACCCAGATGTGTTTGACGTCATGCGGTCTCCGAACCCGCACCTGGCATTCGGAACTGGGTTCCACCATTGCCTCGGTAGTCACCTGGCGCGGATGGAGGCACAAGAAGTCCTGATGGCTGTCGCCGAGTTGATTCCAAATTACCGCCTTGTCGGCAACCTGTCCGAAATCGAATATCGACCGAGCCTCACAGTTCGCCAGGCGACGAAAGTTGTCATCGCCTGGTGAACGCGGCTGAGTCCCTGAGCAACGAATTCGGCGATAGCCCCAGCTCCCCGCTAGGGAACGCGTTCGAGGAGAGCGGCTTACTCAGGATGGCGGCGAGGGGCTATCAAGAGGCATGCCCATGTTCGCCATCAATTTCGCCGCTTCGCCGCGCTGCGGAGCTCCGCCCCATCCCGTAGACGTTCGCGTCATCAT
>JGI12709J13192_1000216_pt1 | contig 11036 bp, 11 predicted proteins | sample BlaSpr_A8_OM3_M3_FD_13192 | JGI IMG/M metagenome (IMG submission 13192)
AATCGATCGTTCACCGAAGTCGGCGCCATCGACGAGCCACGAGTCGGCGTCAATGTAGATGACGGAAAGCTTGTCGTTGACGATTGTGTTGACCGCATACGCACGGTGGCCGTCCACGTCGTTGATGCCGCTGAGAACGGCGTGTTGGGCGTCAACACGAAGATCGTTCAGCCGCACCAGGCGGGCGTCCATTGAAACGTGGTGTTCCGCCGGAACGAGTTGCACGTTGCCGTTTTCGTCTTGCAGCCAGTCTACGACGCCGTTGCTGCCCTGGCTGCGCTCGCTGAGCGCAAACTTGAATAGTTGGCGAAAACGCCCATCACGCGCCGCTGTGATCTCGTAGTGTGTTTGTTGCGCATCTTCGCTAATCGAGCCCGACCAGTGGGCGACGAGGGCGGGCAGCCTGCCGAGGGCATCGTGATGTCGAGCCAGCACTTGTTCCAACGAAAGCGGCGCCGGCGGTGTCTTGGCCGACGCTGGTGCGATGAGCGCGAATGAACTTCCCGCAGCAATGGCGGATAGGCAAGCAATGAGCAGCAAGACCAAGCGGCGGTACATGCTTCTAGCATTCGGCAGCGGTGGAGATGCGCCTTACGGGCAAACGGCAGAATTTGTGACACGATATGAGTGAGCCACGCCGGCTAAAGAAGCTTCCCGCCACTTGGCTGGTGGGCAAAAAGGTGAGGTTACGGCCTATCGAGCCCGAGGACGTGGCGCTGCTGCAACGCTGGCGGGATGACGGGCCGGCCTTGGAATGGGTGAATAAGCAATTGCCCCTGTCAGGAGCCGCGGTGGCGGAATGGGCGGCGCGCGCAGCCGTCGATCCGGACATGCCCGCGTTCATCATCCAGACGCTGACAGGCCGAGACATCGGGACCGCGGGTTTGCGAATATATGGAGCGCGGGCGAACCTCGGCATCGGCATTTATAACCGCCGGTTTTGGAACCGCGGGTTTGGCCAAGATGCCGTTACCGTGCTCGTTGACGGAGCTTTTCGCGTGCTGCCGCTACAGCGTATCGAATTGACCGTCCTCCCCGACAACGCGCGCGCGATTCGCTGTTTTGAAAGGGCAGGTTTTACTCAAGAAGGCGTGCTGCGTAAGTATGCGTATGTACGCGGAAAGTACACGGACTGTAATCTGATGAGCGTATTGCACGAGGAGTGGAAGCAACGCCGCAAGCGGTTGAAGCGTTGATTTCGCCGGCGCGAGTTCGGCCGACGTTCCCAGATGTGCGCGTTCGGCTGTTCGGCGCAAACGACGCCGTTGCATTGCGTGACGGCTTTGCGTCGGGATCCATCAGCGATCTTACGCGCTTCATGTTCCCGCGCTCGGTTGCGGAGACAGTCGAGCGGCTAAGACAGAGCAAGGAAACCACTCGTTTCGCAATTGTGGTTGGCGGGAAATTCGTCGGCATCTGCACGTTGAGAGTGCCGCTCTTCAGCGGCAAAGAGCTTACCATAGGAATTTTCGACGAAGCATATCATGGTCGTGGAATCGGTACGCATGTCATTCGCAAGGTCTGCGCGTACGGGTTTAAAAAACTCAAGCTCCACCGCATCGAACTTGGGGTTTATCCCAACAACACGCGCGCGATACGCTGTTATACACGCTGCGGCTTTCAACGAGAAGCGCTGCTGCGGAAATTGCTTTACAACGACGGCGAATACCGCGACATTATCTGGATGTCTCTCTTGCGAAATGAGTGGGCTTCATATGATCGGCACTGGTGAAAGAATCGACGAGCAAGGGGCACTGGTTATGCATGCTCGACGAGTTAGGTGGAAGAAGGCAAGTACTGGTTCTGTTGCATCAATTAATTACCACGGCCAACTCTAAAGTCCCATGATTCGCGCGGCCGTTAACAGAACAGGCAGGTACGTCCGGTCCTAGGCATTCGTGTCCAATGCGTGACCATAATCCGCATGGAAGAAGCACAGTGACGCGCAAGTTCGTCAGGGTGAGCGAACTGACAAGCTCAGCCCGCCTTGCAGGCACGCGTCGTGGCCAATCGATCACGCCTACACAAAAGCAAACCGTTTAAGAGGTTTACGTGTCCAGATTATTGTTCAACCCAGACCTGGCTAACCTAGGTACGAGTTGGGTCCGAAGATCTCTGGTAAGCCAATTTCCAGCGACGCACATTGGTTTTGACCTATGATACTATCAAACAAACGTAAGACGCGTGTTGTGCACATGTCCTCGGTTCACGCATCCGACGATGTGCGCATTTTTCACAAGCAATGTAAGACGCTTGCTGCGGCAGGTTACGACGTTACACTGATTGCGCCTGATACGGGCGGGAAGACTATCGACGGGGTCCGGATTGAGCCAGTGCCCCGAAGCAAGAGCCGCCTGCAACGGATGACTCGAACCGTGTTCCAAGTTTTGGCCGTAGGACTAAAGCAAAAGGCCGATATTTACCATGTTCACGATCCTGAGTTGGTCCCCATCGCACTTTTGCTACGGATGCTTGGCAAAAAGGTAATTTTCGACGCGCATGAAGACATCGCGGCGGATGTGTCTGACAAGCACTATTTAAATGCTTGGCTGCGGCCAGTTCTAGGACAGTTCATCCACATAGCGATTTGGCTCACTTCTTGGCTCCTTACACGCGTTGTCGCGGCGACGCCTGCTATCGCACGTCAATTTCCAAGCCAAAGGACAACTGTCGTTCAAAATTTCCCGATTGATGATGAGCTAGTAACTCCTGAGCCAATACCCTTTGAATTGCGCTCAAACCGAATCACTTACATCGGCAGCATCACTCGCATGCGCGGTATTTTCGAGATGGTTGAGGCCATGTCAATGCCGGAAATTCCGAATGACGCACGTCTTATGATCGCCGGGACCTTTGAAACCGAAGCCTTAAGAGCTGAAGTAGAGCGACTACCTGGTTGGGACAAAGTTGAATACTCTGAATGGATCTCTCGTGCGGAGATACGTAAGCTTTTATCTTCGTCAATTGCTGGTGTGGTAATTTTTTACCCTGGCCCGAATTATGTTGAAGCGCTGCCAACCAAGCTATTCGAGTATATGTCAGCGGGAATTCCCGTTATCGCATCCGATTTTCCGTTGTGGCGCGATATAATTGAATCGTCGAAATGCGGTTTCGTAGTAAATCCGCATGACGTGAGCGCACTCAGCGAAAAGATAAGGTACCTGCTTGCAAATCGTAGACAAGCGGAGATTCTAGGGACGCATGGAAGCTCAGCGGTTCGAGAGCGCTACAATTGGACAAGAGAAGCGAAGAAGCTTCTGGAGCTGTATCAGGAAGTCGCGTTATGACTTCATTAAGACTAGGTAGTGCGCAACCAGCTATACGATCAATCTTTTTGGAGGACTCCGTATGCCTCTCTGGTACCAGTGGAACTGCATTTGTATGGTAACTTCAGATTATTCTGAATTGGTCTACGCGTGATACACTACTTTAAGCGTCGCACCGCTCTTGTCGCGCACATCGAACAACACCATCCATTCTTGCTCCTTCTACTCAGAGCTTTAAAGGGAAACCCGTGGCAACTGGTTCCGGTCGATTATCCGGTCAACAATCAATATCCGCGCTATGGTTACGGAAAACCGCCGAACCGCGCACTCCTGGCTCTCGTCGACCGATGGCAATCGGAATATCGACAAAGATTGGAAGAATTCTCAAGAATCGCTCAGCCAATAAGATCGCTACCATACTGGACTAAGGATGAGGTCATTCCTTATTGGTATAATGGGTGGTTTTCAAGTCTGGATGCCTTTGCTCTGTATGGATTTGTCGCGTCTTCCAACGCGCAGACCTTCTTGGAGATTGGATCAGGGCATTCAACGAGGTTCGCGCGACGCGCCATTCAGGACCACGGTTTAGGCACCAGAATCGTTTCCATCGATCCCCACCCGCGAAGTGCGATAGATTCGTTATGCGATCACGTAATAAGAAAATCTTTGGAAGACGTTCATCCTTCAGAATTTCCGACGCTAAAACGCGGAGACATACTTTTCTTTGACGGATCGCATCGGAGTTTTATGAATTCCGACGTTACGGTGTTTTTTCTGGAGGTATTGCCATCGCTGCCGCCTGGGGTTTTGATTCATATCCATGACATCTACTTGCCGTTCGATTATCCTTCCGGAAATCTATTTTATAATGAACAGTATCTGTTGGCTGCACACCTGCTGGCGTCGAGCAATGTCCGAGTCCTTATGCCAAATGCATATGTGTCCACCAAGCCAGAGATCTTAACCGGTGTAGGCGACTTTTGGGATACACCCGCGTTAGAGAGTTTAAAACCCGAGGGCGAATCGTTTTGGATGACACATGACTGACTCATTCGTCGATACGTTTACAACGACGACGAATATCGCGACATTATCTGGATGTCTCTCTTGCGAAATGAGTGAGCTTCATATGATCGGCGCTCGTGAAAAAGTTGAACGAGCTTGGAGGCGCAAGGTACAATGGTTGTGCATGCTAAATGATGCCCCGTCAGCTCTGTTGTGCATGCTGATTATGCACAGCAGCATAAGCTTTAGGTGGTGAAGCAATATGCGAGCCACCAGTGTTATAGAAGCCTTCAAGTTATTGCGGGAGAAGATAGGAATCGAACCTACCAGTCCCCTTGCGGAGACCAACGCGGTTTTGAAGACCGGCTGAGGCACCAGCCCCAGACTTCTCCCACTGCACGAGGTCTAGACGATGTCGGCAGTTGTCCGACGAGTCGGTTGTGACGTTTGTCACAGGGACAAACAGCCTGCTAGAGCACGCTGACAACACACAATTTGGACCACGATGATGTGGTATACTGCTATTTATTTCGCAAAACCTCAGGGGCGGCAACGTTGATAGACAAATCCCAGCAAGCGAACGAGCTCGATCGATTAAAGGAGTCAGTTCGACTCCTCAACAGTGGTCCCGCGGATTTCGTGATAACCGCAGACCATGGTGATATGGTGCGTGTCGCCTTGATAGAATTCGACTACGAGTGGCGCGGCGATCACTGGTGGACGGCTTTCGGAGAATTCCGGACGCTCGGCGAGCTCCGCAAAATCTCGGCCCGCATCATGCGTGGAGAATGGCCTTAACCCCGCGAATAAGGCTGTAGTCCTAAGCGGGGGTATGATGGGATGGCGGTATTTCGGGCCTTGCTCGTGCCGGTTGACGGTTCGGAGCAGTCGAACGCAGCGACGGCACTCGCGATCCGAATCGCAGACGATCAAAAAGCTTTCGTAACCTTCGTCAACGTTGTTGAAGTAGAGAAGATCATCGCCTCGGTTATCCCCGGCAACAAGTTTGCCGATCCCACGCCCGTTATCGAGCAATTACGTGCTGCCGGCGCCGGAATTCTCCGGGGAGCGATTGCCAAAGCGCAAGAGGCCGGGGTGCAGGCGCATTCGCAAATGGCTGAGGGCGACTGCGTCGAGACGGTGGTCGAGCTTGCGAAAACGACAGGTTCCGACTTGATCGTGCTTGGGACCCACGGGCGCAAGGGCCTGGAACGGCTTGTACTGGGCAGCGTGGCTGATGGTGTCGTGCGCAAAAGTCCGGTGCCGGTCTTGACGGCAAAAGTCCAAGAGGTCCATTCGGCTTAAACCACAGTACCTCGGCTTAAACCGCGGAACCAACGTCCGACTTGCGCTCACGCAGCCTGCGGTAAAATTTGAACAATTTCTTTTCCAAGGTCAAGCGATCATACCCGATCGTGCGCGCACCCAAGCCATCTTTGAACTTCTTTACTCCGGGCAGACCTTCACTCGCACCCATGTTGTACCAGCGCATGCCTCTGGCTTCAGCCGCTCTCATGAGCGTCACGTGCAATATGTTGTGCGGACGAAGCACCGCATAATCAGCGTCCATCGCGGCGCTCCATACAAAAACCTCCACCGATCCGTAAAGCACCATAATGCCTGCAACCGGCTTGTTCTCGAAGAACGCCAGCCAAATCTCAACATCGCTGCCGCCGTGGTGAACCAGCGCCTGTAAAAGCCGCTTTGAAACCGTCGGCGCCGCTCTTCCCCAACGCTTTGCCGACTGCAAGAGAAGCTCGTAATAGATGTCAACGGTTTGGGGATCGGTTTTCTGGATGCAGGTCACGCCCCGTCGCTCCGCCTGGCCAGCCATGCGGCGGCTCCGCCCGTCCATGCGCTCGATCGCGGCGCTCGCTCCGTCGATCAGATCGATCACCGATGCCTCGTAACGCTGCACCGCGTACTGTGGCGGTTTCAACGCTTCGAGAAATGGCCAAAGTGTCAGTTCCAAATGGTCGAGCCTATACTCGCACAGACGCTGCAAGGATGATTCCAGCAACTTTCCGTCCGCTATCGCGCCGTCAAGTGTGAAAATGACGTCGTAACCGCCCAAGGGAAACCCGGAACCGATTCGCCATCCCAGACGATTGCCGCGCATGCGGACCAGCGGCAACAACATCGTCGGGCCATCGTTGACTTCAAAAACCACGGGTTCCGGAACGGCGTTTGCGTTGTCCGCGTTCAGCGCCAAAGCCCACGCCGGTCCCGCAAAGAATGTTGGTGTCGGATATTGTGCGTTGAACGATTTCCATTGTTCGGTCGTCAGCGTCTTAAAAGTTTTTTTCGTACCCATTCGCCGATTGGTTCACAAATCTCCGCCGATATACATTTGATTTTGGAATGAGCGGCAGTGGCTCGAATTGAAAAGTAGACGATGCTGAATCAACCGGTTCTCAACCCCGCGCTCTCCATAGTGTCGGCGATGATCACGCCGGCTATTCTCATCTTGGCGGCCGGTTCGCTTGTGTCGAGCACGCTGGTACGTCTGGGGCGCATCGTCGATCAAACGCGCGCTCTCATCGCGCAAGCCGAGAAACTCAAATCGCAGGCCGATCAAAAGACTGTGGCCCTGGTTGAAGCGCGCATAAATTTGCAGCTACGGCGCGCCGAACTCGCCCGCCAGGCGCTTATGGGATACTACGTCTCCATTTCGCTGTTCTTGGTTTCGAGTCTCGTCATCGCACTGCTCGAAGCGATACACGAAACGAAATTATATTGGATCGGGCCGGCGATCGTGATCGCGGGCGGCGCGGTGTTGATCTTCGCCACCGCAACGCTGCTCATTGAAGTCAATATTTCGGCCGGCACTTTGCGGGAAGAAGTGCGCATCTATCGCAGCCGCTAGTTGCTATGCGCAAGCGAAAAACCACGGCGTAAGACATGCTGATGCGCTGCGATCACGCGAAACGTTATTTGGTCGGTTCCTGATCCGCTGACGGCACGCAGCTGCCACGTGCCGGCTTGAAGCGTCCAAAAGACCGCATCATGCCAAGCAGCCGCCACACGGCGGCCGTTGATAAACCAGCGAACTCGGCTTTTCGCAGCCGTGGTCTGGAACTGTAATCCTTGTTCGCCTGCTGCAAATTCGCCGGTTGACGGGTAGCGCGCGAAAACATCACCGTCGCGGGGAAAGAGAATTCTGAAAACTGCGCTCGTTGCCGGTTCGCCTCGTTGAACCGGCTTAGGCTGGGCTGCAAGCCGAGGATCGTACGCTCGCGCGCTGTCAGACCGTGGCTGAGCGGCCCGGTATGTTGCCAAATCCTGCGGATAAAGGTATTCGTATACAGCCGAGCAGCTAGGACCGGGCCGTAAACCTGTGGTAGGGCAGATCGGCTCCATAACCAAGCCCGGCGGAGCGCTGAATGCGTCGGGCTCATTTTTCTCATGCAAGTGGGTGATGACGCGGTTCCACAGCGGCGCAGCTCCGGTCACTCCAGAGACTTGGCGCATCGGTTCGCCGTCAAAGTTTCCGACCCAGACACCGACGGTATAGTCTCGCGTGAAACCAACCGTCCAAGTATCGCGATAATCTGATGAGGTGCCGGTTTTTACGGCGGCCGCGAACGGCATATCCAAAACGGAATCGACACCAAATGCTTTGGCGCGAGCGTGCGGGTCGCTTAAGATGTCAGTGACGAGAGACCACGCGGCGCGAGGATTCGGATAGTCGAGATTCTGACCGCCCAGTGCATTGTTCGAACTGCCAGGTTTGCCGTAAACGCTGAGCGCGACGGGCAGGCCCTGACGTGCCAAGGTGACATATGCGCCCGTCAGCTCCCACAAGCTGACCTCGCCGCCTCCGAGCGTCAGACCCAGGCCATAATAATCGGCGCGATGCGTGAGGTGCGCAAAGCCCAACGCATGCAAGCGTTCGAGAAAGGCTGGTACGCCGACGTCTGCGAGGACATGCACGGCCGGAACGTTGAGCGAATCTGCTAACGCGATGCGCACTCGGACCGGACCTTGAAAGGTATTGCTGTAGTCGCTTGGACTATAGAGCATGCCGCCAGGGATCGAGTAGTGCGTCGACACGTCGGCTAGGATTGTATTGGGATGGATGGTTCGGTTTTCCAGCGCCAGCTCGTACAAGAACGGCTTCAATGCGGATCCCGGCTGGCGAAGTGCTTGGACCCCATCGTTACTGCCGCTTTGTGTATCCGCGAAGTAATCCGGGGAGCCCACATACGCCAGCACTTGTCCGGTGTGGTTGTCGACCACCACAACCGCGGCGTGGTGCACGTTGTGCGTCGCTAATCCGGCGATCACCTGACGCACCTGAGTCTCAACGAACTCTTGCAACGGACGGTCTATGGTCGTGGTCACGTGCGAGCGTCCCCGAGAGAGACCGCTCGCGAGCCAAAACAGCAAGTGAGGAGCTGCAACGATCCCCTCGTCGCGCGGCCGGAGGAGGATTTGTTCTTCGAGTGCGCGCCGGCGGCGTGCTTCGTCAATATAGCCGCTGGCGAGCATTCGGCTTAGAACGTACGCCTGGCGGCCCCTTAGAGCGCTCCAGTGGCCGTAGGGCAGCAACCCGCCAGGATCGTTGGGGATGGCTGCTAGCAGACTGGCTTGGGCCAGGTCGACGCGAGCGGCCGGGAGGCCGAAATAGACGCGCGCCGCTGCTTCCACTCCGTACACGTTGCCGCCCATGGGGACGCGATTCACGTACGCCTCCAAAATTTGGCCTTTGGTCATGCCGGCTTCCAGCCGCCACGCAGTCCAAATCTGCAACAGTTTGCCCCACATCCCATCCGGAAGCGGGCGAACCATGCGTGCAAGCTGCATGGTCAAGGTCGACGCGCCGCTGACGATCCGTCGGTGCTCGGCAGTCTGCAGCGTTGCCCGCAGCATCGCCCTGTAGTCCACGGCGCCGTGGGCATAGAAGCGGTTGTCCTCGCTTGCGATGATCGCCTTGAGGAATAGCGGTGACACGGCGGCAAGCGGAACCGCAGCCGTGTGTTCCTGATCCCGGCTTAGAAGCGTGCCGAGAGCGAGTCCGTTGCGATCGGTGAACTCGACTGCTTGATGGTCTTGTACGAGGCTATCAGCACGAATCGGCGACAGGAGCGGCAGAGCGCGGACGATGACTACCGAAACGACGCAAGCGGCAGCTATCCCAAATGTCCGGCGATTCAGTACGAGCGCCGTCCGCAAATCGCGCCTCCCGCAAAATTTTGAGCAGCGACAGGTGGTAGCCGCTGTTCGCGAAATTCGCAATGCAGGAGGCAAGTCATGCAGCGTGTGTGCCGCTTAGTTGGAGCACCGGCGTTTTTATTTTTGTCGTTGCTTTCACTGCTGACAGCCTGCACTTCGGGAACGAGTGCGGGGCCGCCGCAAGCGCTGCCGGCAGTCTCCCCGCTGCCCGCGCCAAAGCCGGAGAATTGGATACAAGAAATCAATCCGCGCGGCCAGGCTGAAACGCTGGCGCAGATCCGCGTCATCTTCTCGCATCCGCTCATACCGCTTCAGGCCATTGAGACGCCGGCCGAACAAAAAGCGCTCCAATATTTTGTGGTCGAACCGCAGATACCGGGGCGCTTCCGCTTTCTCACGCCGCGCATGGTGGGCTTCGAGCAAGATGCTGCGCTGCCGCTGGCCGCGCGCATTCGCGTGACCGTAAAGGCTGGGCTGAAAGATCTCGCCGGCCATCAGCTTGCGCACGATCTCGCCTGGACGTTCACGACTGCGCCCCTTGACTTCACGAACCTACCGCAGGGTCGTGGCGGCGAATCAACGCCGTCACCGCTCCGATCATCCTGGCGGATCTGGTCCAATGCCGAGCTCAACGTCGAGTCCCTTCGTGCGCATACGAAGTTGATCCAAAGCGGTACTGCACACACGGTAGCCCTCATCATCGATCAGGCCAAGACTGCCAGTCCCCAGCCTAACGATGAAGATCAGCCGCAATACAGCTACGACGCTTCCACACGCAGGTGGATCTACACCGTGGCTCCGGCGCTGCCACTGGCCAAGGGCACCGACTACGAGCTGCGGATCGACCCTGGCGTCTCGCCTGCGCGAGGCAACCTTCCGAGCGCTAAGATATTCAGTGGATACTTGAGCACCTTCAAGCCGCTGGCGTTCACCCAGCTCACCTTTCCAAACTCGGGCAGATTTATCGCGGGCCAAGCGCGGCTGGAATTCAACAATCCACTGTCGGCCGATTCCGCCAAAAAGAATTTGATGATTTCGCCGCTGCCACAAAATACGGTGGCCCTATGGCAAGTATATGACGGCGACAATACCGTGACCATCAACCAGTCGTGGCTTACGCCCGCGACCAAGTATAAGATCACACTCGGCGCCGGTCTCACGGATGTGTTCGGTCAGACCCTGGGCAAAGCGCGAGTTGTCGTCTACAACACCGGCGACTTTGCTCCGAACTTCTGGGCTCCCGAAGGACTGAATATCTTTCCCGCCGGCAACGATTTGCGTTTGGATATCTCGGCTGTCAACATTCCGCACAAACATTACTCATCTGCCTATCGCGTCATCGCGCCGCGGGACTTGGTGTACTTCGATTCCGCTTCCCCGGACAACGAGGGCAACGGGCTCCTGCCGAATGAGAACTCGTGGAACTACGCGGCGATCAGCGCGCAACAAAATCAGGTCGTGACGATCAATGTGCCGGTGAGAACCAAGCTGGGAGGCAATAATGGGATGCTTGCGTACGGTATGCGAGCCGAGACAGATCAATCTCCGGGTGACCCCATACAGCACTTTTACGGACTGCTGCAACTCACC
>JGI12709J13192_1000219_pt1 | contig 10993 bp, 15 predicted proteins | sample BlaSpr_A8_OM3_M3_FD_13192 | JGI IMG/M metagenome (IMG submission 13192)
CGGGATGGCGCGAACCGCGAATCTCTACCTCGAGCTCGGATCCGGGCGCGACTGCATCGTGTCGCACGAGCGCAGTCGCGATGTTCTTGCCGCCGAGCGCCGGAGCGGGTGATCCGCTGCGGATCTCACCGACGCGTTCTTCCTTGCGCCACACCGGGTAGCCGGTGCGCGCAGGCGCTTTGCCCCCCATGGTCAGGCCGACGATACGATCGTAGTCGCCGCGTTGGCGCTGCGATAGCAATGCTGATTTGCCGGTAAAATCGGGCTTGTCGAGCTTCACCGCCCAATCGAGACCTGCCGCAAGCGGGGTGATGTCCTCAGCCAGTTCGTGTCCGTAGAGCGGCATGCCGGCCTCGAGTCGTAAGACGTCGCGAGCTCCCAATCCCGCCGGCCTCAAGCCGAAGGCCGTCCCCGCTGCGCTGAGTTGTTGCCACATGCGCGGCGCTTCGCCGGCCGGGATGAATAGCTCAAAACCGTCCTCGCCTGTATAGCCAGTGCGCGCGATCTCCGCTCGGATACCGGCGACGTCCCCTTCCGTCGCATAGTAGTAACGCAGACTATTGAGATCAACGTCAGTAAGGGGTTGCAAAAGGGCCTGGGAGCGCGGGCCTTGGAGTGCGATCAACGCGCTCTCCGGTGTGCGATCACGGAGCGTCACTCCGGACGGCAACGAGCCCGTGAGCAGGTCCCATATCTTTGCGGTATTAGAAGCGTTGACAATGATCAACCAGCGCTCGGGCAGCCGGTAGATGATCACGTCGTCATGCGCTCCGCCTTGCGAGTTGGTAAAAATGTTGTAACGCGCCTGGTTGGGACGCATGCTTGCCACTTCATTAGCAGTCAGCGCATCTAACATAGGCGCTACGCGCTCGCCCACGGCCACGAATTGCCCCATGTGGGAAAGGTCGAACATCCCAACGGCCGTGCGCACGGCGTTATGCTCGTCCAAAATGCTCGAGTACTGAATGGGCATAAGAAATCCCCCAAAGGGGGACATTTTCGCCGCGAGTTGGACGTGCGTCTCATATAACGCCGTCCTTGAGGGTTCGGTGAGCACCTTCCGGATTTCGGCGCGCTGACGAAGGCTCCTAGCCGGTCGCTTCCTCTCGGACGCCGAGAATCTTGGAAGCAAGCGACGTACGCGTGCGCACGCCTACCTTTACAAAAATACGCTTCAAATGGTCTTCGACCGTGTATTCGGTGAGCACCAAATTATCTGCCACACGCCGGTTCGAGTAACCGCGTAAGACTAGAGTCGCAACTTCAGTTTCTCGCGGAGTCAGTGCAAAGCTGGCGAGTGCCGTTCGAACGATGTCTTGCCGGCTCGCGCGTTCGACGACGAGCATGAGCTGCTCTTTCTCCGGCCCCTCGATCCAACACGCGCGCACGCAGATGTCGCACGAGGGCAGCATGACGGAGACCGACTCCTGCCGCGTGTGCAGGCGCTCTTCAATATCTTCGACGAGGTTTTCAATTGCGGTCGGCAAGCCGCAGCCCGGTATGAAGACGAACTCCGAGCCCAAAATGGGCCGCAGCATGTCGATGCTAGCGGTGTTTGCCATCATGATCTTGCGTTGCGAGTTGATGAGCAGCAGTCCGGGCATGCGGCGGCTATGTGCGCCTTTGTGGGGAGCTACTACTAAGGGGGTTGCTATGCTAACTTTCGCCTTCATGCGAGTTCGGGCGTCCTCGAATCATACTCGACGAAGGACCAAAGACCCACCGCTTAACTTAACGTGCGTATGTTCGGTCCGGGCTGTGTATAACCGCTTATACTGTGGATAAGCCTTTTCCCGCCGAATGTGCCCGCCAGTGAGCTAGAGGATACAGCACTAGGGCCCTGCGCCTTAAGAGTTGTTGATAAGTCCTTAATCGGCGTTTAAACCAAACGGTTTAGTCTTGGGCTTGTGGGGATAATATTTCATAGCGACATAATCCGTTTTACCCCAATTCATATGGGCCTTTCCCTGCTTCCCGGGATTACGTTCGGGTCGGCCCTATGCTATAAGTACTTTACTGTACTGAAGAGTCAAGGCATAAAGTCTAAAACTTCCGGGTGCGGCACTAATACTAGGAGGGTTTAATGGCTACCGACCAGGTTCGCGTTGCAGTTGTCGAGGAGCAGGCACTGTTTCGCAAAGCGCTCTGCCAGGTTCTGGCAAAAGATGAGCGATTTCGCGTAGTTCCTGAGTGCGTCGATCACTGCGACTTGCAGCGCATTGCCGCCAGCAAGCCGGACATCACCTTACTCGATGTTGATTTTCAAAAAGGCGACCCTGTGGACGCCGTCAAGATGTTGCGCGAAGCGCACCCGACTGGAAAGATTTGCCTGTTATCGATGCATGCGCAGCAAGCGCTGCTAGAACGCAGTCTGGTTTTCGGACTCGAAGGCTACGTCATCAAAGATATCGGTCTGATGGATTTGTCGCGCGCGCTGCTGGCGATCAATGCCGGTGACTTTTATGTGGATCCGCGTCTAGCCGGCAGCATGCTGCGACGCATGAGCGAGCGGCGCTACAAGGGTGATCCGACGGAACTGTCCGAGCGTGAAACGGATGTCATCCAGCTCATCGCGATCGGTCTCTCGAACAAACAGATCTCCGAGAAGCTGTTTCTGAGCGAAAAGACGGTAAAGAACCACATCAGCCGCATTTTCAGCAAGCTCAACGTCACCGCGCGGACGCAAGCAGCGATCTACGCGATTAAAAGCGGCCTCGCCTAACACGCCGTCTTCTAATGTAACGGCGCGGATTTACCCGCGCCGCTATTTTTTGTGGGACTCTATGGTCTGTATGAATCCCGCATATAGCGCGGCAAGTTGAACATCCGCCGGTGAGACTCGGCATCGTAGTATTGCAAGGTTGCAATCGTGTTTGCGTACGAGCCCGCTGCCAGAGCTCCGCTCTCAGCGGCAGGGTCGACTCCCCCCTGGCCGCGGCATAGCGCAAAACCCCACTCGGTGTCAAAGGCGGGTACGTAGACCGAGTAGGGGGTCACGCGTGCAAAAACGTCACGAAGCCTATCGACCATCAGGGCATGCACGCTGAGGTTGTGCGGACCGCACATCGACGCTTGTAAGCCGTACACGCCGCCGGGAGCGAGTCTCGCTTGGATGGCGCGGTACATCTCGGGGCTGTGAAGATCGGCCGACGGTGAATCGCGCAATGGTTCGGTCAGGTCGCCGATGATGACGTCAAAGTGCTCGCGCGATTCGAAAATATATTTTTTTGCATCGCCGATGATCACCTCAGCGCGCCCGTCTTCGAAGGCGCCTGCACTCCACTCAGGCAAATGGCGCTTGCACATCTCGACCACTTCGCCGTCGATGTCGACCATGGTCACGCGCTTCATGCCCGGCACAGCAAGCAGCTCGCGCATGCTCGCACCTTCGCCACCACCAAGAATGAGCGCTCGCTTGGGAGCGCCGCCGCAGACGACGCATGCCGGATGCACGAGCGCCTCATGATAGATATACTCGTCCAGCGCGGCGCTCTGGGTGTCGCCGTCGAGAACGAGCATCTTGCCGAAAAGGGGGCTGAGGACGATGGCGTAGGATTGAAAGTGGGTACGGCCCGAGACCAGTGTTTCTCTTAAAGCGTGACCGTGAACCTCGCCCTCAGCTACCTGCTCAACGTACCACTGAAAGTTTTCGGTCTTTGGCACCGGCCTGCATTCCCGCTGAGCGCCGGCCGACGACATGACTATACACGCCGTCTTCATCCGGCATTCCTCGCCGTACTTCGGTGGTGAGCATTTGTTTGGCCTGAAACTCCGACGCCGCGAAGCGGCAGGCGGACCAGGGCTGCGTGTGCTCACCGCACGTGTAGATATCCATAGCAGCATAACCGTATTCCGGCCACGTATGTATGGATAAGTGCGACTCAGCTATTACAACGACACCGCTAACGCCCTGTGGAGCGAAGCGGTGAAAAGCGGTTTGTAAGACCTCTGCGTTTGCGGCTTTTGCCGCGGCGACTAGGATATTGGCTACTTGATCGACGTCACTGAGTATCTGAGGGTTACAGTCCGACAGCTCGACCAGGATATGGGTACCAAGTGCCTTCAACCATCCATCCCCCTGCGACACGTGAGAGTGGGGAGATCCGACCTCCAGTTCAAACGGAAAGGCCGCGCGCTCGCGTACCGAAGCAAATATTAGGCCATTTGGCGGGCTTTGTAAATACTTTCTCGTAACTTTGTACGACAAAGGTATTTGCTTGACCTGGGACAAGGCTGGTTTGACGGCTGGGTCGGTGTATGCTACAGTACCATTTGCCCTCGTAGAAAGGCTTGTTAAACCTGATGTTCGCCGTCATCGAAGCCAATGGAAGACAGCTTAAGGTTAAGGAAGGCGACGTGGTTCGCCTCGATCGTGTCGCGGGAGACGCGGCGGCCGAGATCGTTTTCGATCGAGTGCTTTTCGCGCACAACGGCACCGATTTTTTGGTCGGGTCGCCGCTCGTGGCCAAAGCCAGCGTGACCGCGCGCATCGTACGCCAATTCAAAGACCGTAAGATCATGGTTTTCCACTATAAACCGAAGAAGCGCATCCGCAAACGCTACGGCCACCGCCAGCCGGTGACCGACTTGCGCATTGAAAAAATCGCGCTCCCTTAGGAGCGTCACCCCGGTTATCTTAGTGAACTACGAGCGAAGAGGCTGCGTTATTGTCGCCTTTGACGTTTCGGGCCATGCTGGAAATACGACCGCCGGCCGCAACATCGTGTGCGCTGCGGTAAGCGCCCTCATCTTTTCCACGGCCTACGGACTGCGCGAGCACTGTAAACAGCGCGTGGCGGTGACAGACGATGGCGAACGATACTCCGTGCGTTTGGGAGGCTTGGTGAACGCCCGTTCGCAAGCGCTGCTGGAGACGATGCTTTCGGGGCTCAAAGCGATTGCGCGCAGCTATCCCGGGTATATAAAGATGCAAAGCAGAGCTCGCGCCACAGGGCCGGAAGCATCGCTCGCGAATCGCAGAATTTCCAGATCCACCGGAAAGCGCACAGGAGCTTGATATGGAGACCATCACCGATCTCAACCCTAGATATTCCAACGATACGCCCGATACGAACGATGACCACAGCGACGGCGATTTGAAGCGCACACTCCTGGCGGGTATCATCGGGGCCGTTGTCGCTTCAGCCGGCTATCTTATCTACACTAGGCTCGAAGAAGATCAAAAGCATGCCATCCGCCAGACGGTGGGCAAGTTCGTCGAAGAGAAAATCTCCGACGTCCGTTCGCAGCTGAAGTTTTAGCGACTCTCCAACCATTAGGAATTGGTCTACACTATGCGTCGTCGTTCCACGGCGGCGCATTTCCAATCTAGCCTATCGAACGCACGTTTGTAATTGATGCCAAGAGGCTAAGCGGGACCGCCTGTTTTCCGATATCTACCGTATGCGCCGTTTAATAGGGGTCTATTTGGGTGTTGCCTTCGCCCTGAATGCGTTTGCTTTGACTTCTAAGGCGTCTGGGGCCGTTGCTCCGCCAAAGCATCGGGTGAGCAGCGAAGTAGCCATGAAAGCCTATGTGGCGGCCATTCGCTACTTCAATCCGGGAATCGATCAGTCTGAAGCGCGTCATATCGTGGTCGCCATCGTTCGCGAGACCTATGCGGCTGGTATCGATCCGCGCTTAGTCGTCGCCATTGTGGCCACCGAGAGTTCCTTCGATCGCACCGCCCGTAGCTCGGCAGGAGCCATGGGATTGGGCCAGCTGATGCCTACCACCGCGGCCGAAGACAATGTGTCCGATTCCCAAAACATAGATCAGAATATCCACGGTACCGTGCTGACGCTCAAGGGCAATCTCCAGCACTATGGCGCGCTCAGCATGCAGAAGCGTTATGTGTATGCCATCGCCGCCTACAACGCGGGAACGGGCGCGGTAGACGAATACAACGGAGTTCCGCCCTACGACGAAACCGTGCACTACGTGTGGAAAGTTGTTGTGCTGTGGCGCCGCTTATGGGGACTGACCGCCACCTAATCTCGTCTCTTCATCCAATCGCTCATCATCAGCACTCGATCGCACAACATCACCATTGACCGGCGAGTCCGTCGGCTCGGTTTCAACATAGTCAATGGGGACGGGCGGTATCGCCTCGTGCTGCGAGTAGCTCCCAGCGGGATCGCTCGTATCGAGGGGTTTGAGAATGTCGTTGGTGTCAGCGGCCCGCTCCATTTCCTGCATGAATGTGTGCGTCGTGTTCTGGACATGCCGCATAGCTTCGCCTAGTTGACGGGCCAGCTTTGGCAGCTGGTCGGGACCAAACAACAGCAATGCCAGCACAAAGACAATCGCGGTGTCGGAGGGACTAAGCATAAGAGCGAGTCTTCATCGTCGTCGAAGGTTCCTATTTATGGTAACGCCGAACGAGTACTTGGCGTTGCATGTCCCCTTGCCTTGGCTCCCTAGCGGCGGATTTCGCATTCGTTGAAGATTTACTATACAAAAAGCCAACGCGAAGAGACGGTGGGGTCGCTCGGCACCCTGAAAAAGATCATTTCGCGGTTCGTGCACCATCGTGTTTTCTACGAAATGTCGGCGCGCCAGCGCAGTACACGGCAATTGTATTCCGTCAAGAATACGTTCACCATTGGGCGTTTCGAAGTCGATGGCAGCATCGAGCTGATCATCACGCTCTATGATGCGCACAATGCGGCCCATTCGGTTGAGATCGTCAACCCGCATGCGTTGCGCGTCTATGACGAAAATCCAGCTAAAGGTTTCGCCGTGGTGTTCTACGCGGACGAGGCTGGCGATTTTGAAGTGCGCTACTACATTCGGGATGAGGGTGAGGACGAAACGTCGCCCAAGCGCAGCGCTTTGGAGCGCATCACTCTACCGCAGCTTATGGAATACTTACACGAAAGTTTGAGCGCCGAGGTGGTCGAGGTCGGCGAACCTAAGCGGAACTAACGACGAACCCGGCGCCGGGCATTAGCGCCTCTTCCAAAAAGCCAACCGCTTCTTGGCGGCCTCGAGCCGCGCTTCGTATTTTGCCGCAAGGCGCAATTCCCGAACGCTCCCACTGAGATCGCCGCGCTTTCTCAGCAACACGCCAAGATTATAGTGAGCAAACGAGTAGGTTTCGTCGATGCGCAACGCCTGCTCGTAGTGAGCGTGGGCAGCGTCCAAAAGGCCTGCCTCAAGCGCCAGGTTACCGAGATTCACGATCGCCGAAGTGCAGCGTTGATCGGCGCCGAGAGCCGCCTCAAAATCGCCGCGTGCTCCCTCACGATCGCCAAGACGAAGACGGCATACTCCCCGCTTTGAAAGAGCGAGGGGCACGCTTTCGTTTTGGCCGATCGCGCTTGAGAACAGATCAATTGCTTGCTGAAACTGGCCGCGCTCAAACGCCGTCATCCCATCTTTGAATGTACTCACGCGGATATTCGCGTAACCTTCATCTGGATGTTGATAGATATCGTCACGTTGTTTCCCCAGTTCTTTGAGCCTATTCTCAGCGGAAGCATTCTTGGGCGCGCGCAGGCTAAGGGCGCGGTCGACTTTAGGCTTCACGACTTATGGCAATTCGTGCCTGCCGGCGAACGTGCGGACGACGCGCCGTATGGTGGCGGAGCCGGCATGGTAATGCGGCTTGACCCGTTGGTGTCGTGCATGGAAAGCCTATTAGGTCCGGATCTTCTCGTTCCTGAAGCCTGTTCGGTAATCGTCCCCTCGCCTGCAGGGGCGCGGTTCGACCACCAAGCCGCCCAGAAGCTGGCCTGCACTGAGCGATTGATCTTTGTCTGCGGCCATTATGAGGGGTTGGATGAACGCTTCTTCGACCTGGTGGCTGCCACAGAATACTCGCTCGGCGATTTCATTCTTACGGGTGGGGAAATACCGGCACTGGCATTTGTGGACGCTGTGACTCGGCTAGTACCCGGGGTTATCAACCCGCAAAGCTCGGCGGCGGAGTCTTTCCAGAACGAGGCGCTGGATTGGCCTCACTATACCCGGCCCTCCGTCTATCGTGGCATCGCTGTCCCGGAGGTCCTACTAAGCGGCGATCATCAGCGCATCGCTCGCTGGCGCAGGCAAGCAGCCGAGGATAGAACCCAGGCACGACGCCCAGACCTCAGCTCCAAGAAGTGATAGAACAGTATCGAACGCGGCTTGAACCCTAGGTTTTCCACGTGTTATACTTAGGGCGTTCTCATAACATTTCAAGCGCTGGCCGCGGCGTCGAATCCCTCCTCGAGGGCGGCGCTTTTTTAGCGGCTTCGAAAGTCTGGAATCAAACGATGGATGTCGCGCATATTTTGGGAGACTCGCAAAAGAAAAAGCGGGTGTCCGATTTTTCTTCCGGGGATACGGTGAAGGTCCACTCACGCGTCACAGAAGGCAACAAAGAACGGATTCAGGTCTTTGAGGGAATCGTCATCGAGCGCAAAAGCGGTGGTCTAGCCGAGAGCTTCACCGTTCGGCGGATCGCTCACGGCGTAGGCGTTGAGCGTTCGTTTCTCATCCACTCGCCCCGCGTTGAAAAGATCGATGTGTTAAGGCGCGGCCTTGTGCGCCGTGCCAAGCTATTTTACTTGCAAGACCGCGTCGGCAGCAAAGCGACGCGAATTAAAGAGAAAAAGTAGTGCAGCCAGGATGAGTCCGGTGGTCCTCGGCGCCATCCTCGGAATTTTGGGGGTGGCGCGGGTCGTTATTTGGGTAGCCCCCATCACCGTACCCAACGAAAAACAACGCAGCATTCTGCGTGAGTACCTCGACGCGTTCATCATCGCGGGTGTGGTCGCGCTTTTCCTCATGCACTTCGTAGTGCGTACTTTTTGGATTCCGTCTGGTTCGATGCTACCCACCCTCCAAGTTCACGATGTGTTGCTGGCCAACGAAATTCAATATAGATTTCAAGATCCAAAAGACCAGCAAATAGCAGTCTTCGAACCGCCGCCGGCACTCGGTACGACTGATTTCATCAAGCGCGTCATGGCTGCCCCGGGCGATCGATTCCGTGTCCATAATGGTCAGGTTTATCGCAACGGCAGAATGCTGCGCGAACCGTACATCGCTGCCCGTCCGGATTACGAGCTTGAGATCAAAGACTATCAGATCATCGTCGACGGCATCCCCCTCGACTCATCGCGAGCGGTCGTACCAGCGCGCTCTGAGTGGCAAGCGCCCGATCGAGTGCCGCGCGGCTATTACCTCATGCTGGGTGACAACCGTAACGACTCTGACGATGGTCATCTATGGGGATTTCTAAAACGCGATCAATTTGTCGGCCACGCATTCTTGGTTTTCTGGCCGTTCAAGGACGCAAAGCTTCTCAACTGATCTAAGCGCTCACCCGCTGACGCGTCTTGCCGGCAAAGCAGGTCGCCGTTGTTGCGATTGGGAAGGCATTTGTCCGTGCCACGCAGTCTCGAAGGTACCCTAGAGGCACGGTCCAGCGCTGTGAGCGTCATCAGCCGCGATGAGCTTGAGCGTCCGGTTCGGCATCGTCGGATTCTACGCCGCGTTGTGCGCCTGAGTATCGAAGGCGTACTGCTCGTTCTTCTGCTCTCTCTGTTTATTGTGCGGTTTCCGCAGGTGGAAGGCCGGTCGATGGAACCAGCCATCGAGCGCGGCAATCACGTTTTGATCAACACGCTCGCCTACGAGATCCGGTTGGGACCACTTGTGGTTCGGCAGACGGCGATCGGGCGCGACGACATCATCGCCTTTGAGCGCCGGCAGCCGGATGAGCCGAAGCTGTTCCTCAAACGCGTGATCGGCTTGGAGGGAGATGTAGTCGCCATCAACGATGGAGTGGTGATGGTCAATAACGTTCCGCTCAATTTGAATCATCCCATAATCGCGGACCAAAGCAAGATGCCGGCAGAGATAGTTCCGACGGGGACCGTTTTTGTTATTGGCGATAATCGCGCGGACTCGGACGACTCTCGCTCGTTTGGTCCAGTACCGGTATCGAGCGTCGTCGGCAAAGCAGTGCTCATCATCTGGCCCCTCGGGCATGTCCGACGCGTCGACTAAGAATATTGCGGCATCATGGTTTCCGGGGCACATGGCAACCGGGTTGCGCGCGGTTTTGGAGTCGGCCGATCTCATCGACGTCGTGCTCGAGGTACGAGACGCAAGGATACCAAGGTCGACGTCAGTCGCCAAACTACACCGCCGCCTCAAGAACAAGCCGACCTTTGTGCTGCTCAACCGTGAGGATCTGGCTGACCCCTCTCTCACCCGTGCCTGGCTAGCAACGCTGCAGAAAGCGGGGACTGCCGCCTTTAGCGCGGTGGGCACGCGTGCCGCATCGCTGCGCAGCCTGCGTACGGCCCTGCTTGCATGCAAGTCGAAGCGCAGTCGCATCCGTATAGCGGTCGTCGGCGCTCCCAACACCGGTAAGTCTTCAGTGATCAACGCCCTGATTCGCCGCAAGAGCGCAGCGGCTCACGACAAACCCGGCGTAACGAAGCAGGTTCGTTGGATTCCGCTTGACAGCCGAGCGGAAGTGCTCGATACTCCCGGCGTGCTCGAGCCAAAAATCACAAATGCGCAAGTCGCTTGGCAGCTCGCCCTCTGCGGGATTTTGCCCGAAAGCGCGTTCGATCTCGAGCACGTGGCGGCGCAGTTCGCCGCGTGGCTCGCAGCCCACCGTCCGGAATATTCCGGCGCAGCTGATCTAGAAACTTTTGCGCGACGACACGGAATGCTTCAAAGCGGCGGCGAACCTGACCGCCTCAACGCGGCGCGAGTGCTAATCAAGGAATTTCGCGCCGGCAAGTTTGGGCGTTTTACTTTCGAGGATCCTAAAGCAATATAATGACGCCGAAGGAGCGCCGCAGGCTCTACCGCCTTCATTCATTTGAACGTGACGCGTGGAAAAGCGGCGCTCGCTTCGTTTGTGGTATCGACGAAGCCGGCCGCGGACCGCTCGCGGGCCCGGTCGTCGCCTGCGCGGTCGTGGTTGACAAGCCTATCTATTTGGAGTTTCTCAACGACAGCAAAATTGTGCCGGTGGCTCGGCGCG
>JGI12709J13192_1000228_pt1 | contig 10839 bp, 9 predicted proteins | sample BlaSpr_A8_OM3_M3_FD_13192 | JGI IMG/M metagenome (IMG submission 13192)
GTTCGGTCCTCGCCGCGGCGGTGGCGGGCTCCACGGCCAGGACCCTCCAGGAAGCCGCCGGCAGCCACGGCCCGCTCCTCGCCTCCCTCGTGCCGGCATTGCGCCAGAAGGTCAGGGGTATGGCCGCGCCGCACGAGGTCCCAGCCGACAAGCTCCGGGAGCAGCTTTTCAAGTCGATCCACGGCCTGCTGACCGGCATCCAGGGCGCGAAGCCCTTGATGATCCTGCTCGACGACCTCCACTGGGCCGACGAGGGCACGGTGCTGCTCCTGCGCGACCTGGCCGAGCGCCTCGCCACCAGCCGCATGGTCGTGATCGGCACATACTGGGACTCCGAAGTCGACTCGGTCAGGCCCTTCGCCAGCGCGGTTTCACGCCTGCTGCGCCGGCGGCGCGCCCAGCGCATCAACGTCGGCCGCCTGACGGACAAGGACGTCGAGAGGATCGTGGCGGGGATGGCGGAGGCGCCGATCACGCCGATCCAGCTGCTCGGCATCCAGGCCGCCTCCGAAGGCAACCCTCTCTTCGTCGAGCACTCGTTCCTCTACCTGGCCGAGTCCGAGTCCATGCTCGGCGGAGGCGCGCGTGCCCAGGCTAGCTTCACGGAGGAAGACCTCGAGCTGGCCCAGAGCGTGCGCGGCCTCATCGGCCGACGCATCCAGCGTTTGAGCGAGCCGGCGCAGCGGATGCTCGTCGCGGCGGCAGTGATCGGCCGCGACTTCGACGTCGCGTTGCTCGAGGCGTTTGGCGAGCTGGCCGGCCACGAGCTCCGCGACGCGCTCGACGAGGCGACACGCGGTCACTTCCTCGTCGCCGCTGGCCCGCAGAACTTCCGCTTCGCGCACGACCTGGTCCGCCAGCGCGTGATCGCCGGCCTTCCATTGCCGCGCGTGCAGGCCTACCACCTCGCTGTCGCCGACACGCTGGAGCGGGTCTACGGCAAGTCGGCTCCCGACCATTCGGCCGAGATCGCATTCCACCTGTACCAGGCGGGCACCGCGGCCAACGCCTACCGCACGGCCATTTTCGTTGGCCAGGCTGCGAAGAACGCGCTCGCCGTCGGCGCCTTCGAGGAGGTCCTGCGCCTGGTTGACACCACGGTGCAGCTGCTGCCGGCCGACAAGACGAAGGAACGGGCCGAAGCGCTGGCCGCCCGCGCGCAGGCGCTGTTCGGGCTCGGCCGGATCGAGGATGCAAAGTCCGCCTGGAAGGGGGCCATCCAGCGCTATGACGAGCTCGGCGACTCGAAAGCCGCCGGCGCGCTGCACCACCGCCTCGCGCGGCTGGAGGCGCGCCGCGATTCCGCGGAGAGTAACGGCGCGGGTTCGGCGGAAGAGCCCGCGGCGACTCCCGAGCCCGAAACCGTTTAGCCGCTAAGCCTGCTGGCGGGCGGCACCGGAGCATAGGCCGCGCTGTAGGTGATGCTCGGCATGGTCCCGTTGAAGAGCACCGTGTCGCCGATGATTCCGCCCGACCCCGCCGTCTCGAACGTGTACGGAGAGTCGACGAAGATCGGCGCCGCGGGCACGTAGACGAGCCCGACGTAGGCCGAGTAGTTGGCCGCGCCCATCACCAGGAAGCAGTTGTTGGTGGGCGGCGAACCGGCTCCGGGCTGGTACACGATCACCCAGTTGAACTGATATCCGCTGAACAGATACGTGTCCGCCCCGTTGCTGGTGACAAGGCAGCCGCCTTGCGGCAGGTAGAGCTCGACGGCGCCCGGCGTGATCGGCGCGGGACATGACGCGTAGGTCGGATTCACGGTTTCGCAGTTGTTCTCGTTGGCGCGGTCACCGCGCGATCCAGGACCGCGAGCCGGGTTCTGGTTAGGGAGCCCGGCGCTCAGAGGCGTCAGCTCACCGTCGGGTGCGTAGGCGCCGGTCGTGCCCGGCGCCGCCGCAGCGTTGGGGGTGAACGGCGCGGCGAGCTGCGCGCCAAGATTGATCGATTCATGGCCGAGTGAGCATCCGTTGCCCGTGAAGCTCGGGCACGGATTCGGTCTGGTGTTCAGCACAGGTCCGCTGACCGGCAGGTTGGCTGCCAGGCCAAACGGACCGTTGCAGCCGTTGCCCGGCGGCGCAGCGTAGACGTTGTACGACATGGCGCCGGGCACGTTGCTCACCGTCAGCTGCACATTGTCCGAGTCATATCTGATCGCAATCTGCCTGCACATGGACGGGGCGCTCTCACGCGTGTAGCTCACGCCGTTGTAGGTGTCGGTGCGAATCGAGGTGATGACGAAAGACCAGGTGCCGGCTTGTATTTCCGGGGAACCGTTGGTGATGGTCACCTGGAAGGCTCCCGAGCAGTTCACGCCGTTCGTGTCCCAGAACTGGCTGGCGGCACGCACCGTGTTGTTCGAAGCCTGCGGCTCGTCGGGCGGCTTGAGCTCGTTGCTTACCAGGTCGGCCCAGTTCGCCAGGCCTGCCTGGAAGTCGTAGACCCCGCCACTGAGGAACCAACAGTCGTTGCTGTTCAGAAACGGGAATCCGGAGTAGATGCCGGCGACGAGCGTGACGACGTTGGTGGGAAGACCCTGGCTGCTGCCCAGCATCGTGGGCCGGGGGAAGTTCGGGTCCGCCAGCCGAAAGCCTGATCGGGTGGCGCCCGCGACGTCCGGGTAGGAGCACGGGGTCGAGGCGCCACTCGAGTAGCAGGCGTTGCTCGCGCCGGGGACGCTCGATTGGCAGCGCGCATAGATGTCACCGGCGACGCGCATGGAGTTGGCGATCGTGATCGCGCCATTGGACACGACGTCGCCGTTCACGTTCAGAGTGCCCGTGCCGTCGATCGTCACGGCATTCCCGCTCGCGCCGCCGCAGCCGGCCTGGTTGAGCGCGCCCACGGCCGGCGTGTAGACGAGGTTGTTGATGTTTCCGGAGCCGGTGCCTCCGAGCGTCGGGCTGGCGCCGTTGGTCAGGATGCGCGCGAACTGCAGCTGCAGCGAGCGCGTGGCCGTGATCGCGAACCGGCTGCCCTGTGGTCCAAGCGAGGAGACGACCTGCGTCAAGACGGTCCCATCTGAAAACGTGCACGTCACCGTGAAGGAGGCTGCGCCCGGCGCTCCATAGCCCGGCGAACAGGTCGGGGCGGCATAAAGTCGCAGGTTGGTGGCGAAGATGGTGGTCGCCGCCTGCTCGGCGCTCGAGTAGCTGCCGGTCTGCTGCAGCCTGTCACCGGCGGCAAGCGCGGCCGCGTCGACCGCCGCCTGCAGGTCACGCCGAAGCGCGTAGGCGCGGGCGCCATCGATCGCGATCGCGGCCATGCCGATGATGATCGTCAGCATCAGGGCGATCAGGACGATCGCCTGACCCCTCTGGGCGTGCAAGCGATGCTTCCCAGGACGTGTCAATAGACAAGCCTTGCCGCCGGCGGCTGCGGCGCGTAGCTGGCGCTGTAGATGATCGTCGGGAGCTGCCCCCCGAACGTGATGGTATCGGCCATCAAACCGCCGGTCGCCTCGGTCCGAAAGGTGGCCGCCTTGGAAATGGCCAGCGACGCCGCCGGTGTGTAGATCAGCCCAACCCATGCGGAGTCCGCTTCAGCCCCGAGCATGTTCGAGCACGAGTTGGCCGGTGGAAGGGCCTTGCCGGGCTCGTAGACCATAAGCCAGTTGTACTGGTAGCCACTGAACAGGAAGTTGTCCCCGGCCGTCGAGGCGTTCAGGCAGCCGGTGCTTGGAATGTAGAACTCGACTGCACCCGGGGTAACTGGGCCCGGGCATGCCATCGGATCGCCGACGCCGGTGCTGCACTGGTTCTCGTTGGCGCGGTCGCCGGCGGGCGGCGTCGCGCGATCGGGGTTCTGGTTCGGGAGATTCGACCGCAGAGGCGGGGTCTCACTGCTCGGAGGGTAGGCGCCGACCACTCCAGGGGAGACCATCGAGTTGGGCGCAAAAGCCAAGCCCAGGAGGGTCGAGTCGAAGATCGCGCTTTCGTTGCTCAGGCTGCAGGTCGTCCCGCTGAAGGCAGGGCACGCAGCGGTGCTGTCGTTGCGGACTGGACCGGAGACCATGATGCTTCCGGCGAAACCGAACGGACCGGCGCAGCCGTTGGTCGGAGGCGCCGCGTAGACGTTGTATGCGGTTGCCCCCGGCACATTGCTCACCTGGATCTTGACCGCGCTGGCATCCGGGACGAGTACGGTGCGGCACATTGACGGAGCGCTCTCGCGCTTGAAGTTGATGCCGGCGTATGTGTCGGTCCGCGTGGCGGTCAGTTCCACAGCCCAGGTGCCCTCCCTGACGGCAGGCCCGGAAGTTGAGCTGACCTGAAATGCCCCGGCACAGTTCACGCCGCCCGTGTTCCACATCTGGTGGCCCAGGGCGGTGTTGTTGCCGGCTTGAGGCTCGTCGGGGGGTTTCAGCTCGTTGCTGACGAAGCCACCGGCGTTGGTGTAGCCGGCCTGCCAGCTGTAGACGCCTGCGCTCAAGAAGTAGCACCGGTTGGTGCTGAAGCTCGGGTCGGCGGCGTACTGGCCGGAGACCAGAACCACGTCGTTGGCGGGCGTTGCCTGGCTGCCCCCGATCACAGAGGGCCTTGGATATACGGGATCGCCGGGGTGGAAACCCGACCTCGTGGCGCCCGCGACGTTTGGATAGCTGCACGGCGTGGGTGACCCGCTCGGGTAGCAGGCGAGCGTCACCGACCCTGGCACTGTCGACTGGCATCGAGCGTAGATGTCGCCGGCGACGCTGAGCGCCCCTGACGTAACCGAGATTCCTCCCGCCGAGACCAGGTCGCCGATGACCGTGAGCCTTCCGCCACCGCTTATGGTCACGGCGCTGCCCGCGGCGCCTCCGCAGCCCGCTTGGTCGAGCGCGGTGATGGCGGCTGCGTACCGGAGGTTGCCCACGGAGCCGGTCGCGCTGCCGGCGATGGTCGGGCGCGCGCCGTTGGTGAGAATGGCGGCGAACTGGAGCTGGAGTGGACGGGTCGCGCTGAGCGCGAACTCAGCCCCCTGCGGTCCAAGCGAAGAGACCACCTGGGTCAGGATTGTGCCGTCGGAGAACGTGCACGTGACGGTGAAGGAACTCGCCCCGGGGGACCCGTACGCAGGCGAGCAAACCGGGCCGGCATACAGGCGCAGGTTGGTGCCGAAGATGTTGGTCGCGGCCTGCTCGGCGCTCGAGTAGCTGCCAGTGTGCTGCAGGTTGTCACCGGCCGCGAGCGCGGCGGCGTCGATCGCTGCCTGCAGGTCGCGCCGCAGCGCGTAGGCGCGTGCGCCGTCGATGGCGATGGCAGCCATGCCGACGATGATCGTGAGCATCAGCGCGATGAAGACGATGGCCTGGCCCTTCTGGCCGGGATGGCGATGGCGCATCAATACTCCGTCCTGTACACGGCGGCGGCCGTGATCACGATCCGTCCGGCCGTCGCCTGCGCGACGATCGGCGTGATCAATACCAGGTTGAAACGGATCGTCACCTGGAGCGGCTGATTTCCAACCGCGGGATTGACCGCGCTGCACGAGCCCGTGGCGCTGGCCGGATACTCTCCGCCCGGCGCGTTCGGCAGCGGCGTCGCCTCAGCGGTGGCTGGGGGGCCCGGCTCGGTGACGTAGACCCACGCTGAGTTGTCGGGCGGAGCGGCTGCTGTGACTGGCCCCTGCGGGCACGGCTCCGACACGGGCGTCCCTAGCATCTGCGTGCTTACGGTGGTCAGCACGTCCGAGTTGGTGGGCAGCTGGTTCGACGCCCGGGCAGCGGTGCGCGCGCCCTCCCGCGCGGCGTGGTTGATGGTGTCGAGGTAGAAGATCGCGCGCCCGATGTCGATGATGCCGAAGAGAAGAAGAAGAAGCACCGGCGAGACCAGCGCGAACTCGATCAGGGCCTGTGACCGCTGCGAAAGCGCGGGGAAGGACTGCGTCCTCCCCCGCGGGACCCCCTCCTTTTGCGCACGATGCCTGGAGGCGTTAAGGGAGGTATCGCCTGGTTTCGGCCGGGATGAACCGGGAAGCGCGGGGAAGGACTGCGTCCTCCCCCGCGGGACCCCCTCCTTTTGCGCACGATGCCTGGAGGCGTTAAGGGAGGTGTCGCGTGGTTTCGGCCGGGATGAACCCGGCCTCGGCACACTGCTCGTCTCTTTCAATTTCCCTGCACCGTCATGTGCTGGTTTGCCGCGACCTGGAAGATCCCGAGCTGCGTCTTAACCAGGGGCGTGAGCGGACCGTACGAGAACAGGACGATGACGTTCAGGTCGAGCTGTCCCTGGTTCGTCGCCGGGCTCGTGAAATCGAGGCCGGGCGTGTTGTTGTAGCAGATGTACAGCCATGGTTGGTTGACAGAGGCGGGATACGACGACGACGCGTACGGCGGGTTGTGGTAGCTGTTTCCGTCGGTCGGCGACGGGCAGGTTGCGCCGGGATTCTTGAGCACCGAGTTGGGAAGCGAGATCGAGGCCAGCTCGGTGTCCACCGCGGACTTGATCTGCGCGTCGTCCAGATAGGGGTGAGCCAGGCTCGGCGCGTCGTACCAGGCGCCGTGGCGCGCTCCCTCGCGGGCTGCCGTGGAGAGGACCTCCTGGACGTAGATCGAGCGCCCTATGTCGGCCAGCCCGCCGACCAGCAAAAGGAGCACGACGGAGGACACCGCGAACTCCACGAGGGACTGTCCGCGCTGGTCTCCGAGCGGCTTCAAAAGTGGTCGTTTCAGTATCAAGTAAGGGGGGCGCGGCACCGGGATATCTTGCCTATGATGGGTCGGCTGTGCGGACCCTTAGCACTGTTACTTCGCGACGGCCGTTCACGTTGCTGGGTATTTTGCTTGCTCTCCTCGTGATTGTTGCCTTCGTACTTGTAGCTCTCAACGCCAGCCAGTCCGCCAACAGTCCCCAGCAGTTGGTCGTCGTGGCGAGCAAGGACCTCCTGCCCCGGATTCCGATCACCGCCGACGCGCTGGCCGTCAAGAGCATCCCGGTCCCGGGCACCTATCCGAAGGTGTTCTTCGGCCGGATCCAGGACGTCGCCGGGATGATCCCGCTCGTCTCGATCCAGCAGGGCCAGGCGATCACGGCCAACACCGTGGCCAAGCCAAACCAGGCGCTCGGCTCGCAGTCCGAGTACCTGCCCATCCCGCCGGGCTACGTGGCCCTCACCATCCCTACGAGCGAGCAGCAGGGCGTGGCCGACTACATCCAGCCCGGCGACTACATCTCGGTCATCGCTACGGTGTCAGCGGCAGGCAAGGTCGGCACCAAGACGATCTTCACGCAGCTGCACGTGATCAAGGTCGGAACGCCCGGCACCGCCGGCGGCACCAGCGCCAACAGCCTGACCGTGGTGGTCACCCAGTGCCAGGCCGAGATCATCACCTGGTTCCTGACCTACGCCGCGCTCAAGTACAGCCTCGAGTCGTACCAGGACTACTCTCCAGGGAGCCAGGCCCCGGACCCGAACTGCAAGACGGTCGAGGATGCGCACGGGGTGACCCTGACGTTCATCCAGTCTCGTTACCCCTCGCTCTTTCAGTGAACCTCCCACCGGAGACCGTCGTCGCCGTGCCCATGTCGGCGGCGATCATCGTCTTCTTCTGGGCCATGGACAAGGTCAGTAAGGAGCGCCGATCCAACGCGACCGAGTCTGGATCGGCACGGGCGACCCCTCGCGAGCTGGTCGAGCGCCTGTTGAAACCCGCGGCCGAGAACCTGAGCCAGCGGCGCAAGGTGCAGGGGAAACCAACGCTGACAGAGGACCTCGCCAGAGCCGGGCTCAACATCACAGCGCCGGAATATCTTCTGATCCGCATCGGCGCGATCGGCCTCGGCCTGCTGATCGGGCTGTTTCGGTTTGGCTTCTCGGTGGGACCGATCGTGCTGGGCGTGATCGGTTTCGTCATCCCACCGCTGGTGGTTGCGTACCTGCAGCGCCGCCGCGCCAAGCTCTTCGGCGAACAGCTGACCGGCATGCTGCAGCTGCTGTCGAACTCGTTGAAGACCGGCTACTCGATCGACCGCGCGCTCGAGACGGTGGCGGCGAAATCACAGCCGCCGGTTTCGACGGAATTCGAGCGCGTCGCCACCGAGATCACTCTTGGCACGCCCGTCGAGGATGCCCTGAGCTCGATGCTGCTGCGCATCAACAGCCCGGACCTGGAGTTCATCGTCACCGCGATCCTGCTGCACATCCGCGTCGGCGGAAACCTCGCCGAGGTCCTGGACAACATTTCTGACACGCTGCGCGACCGCCTGCAGACGAAGCGCGACATGAGCGTGCTCACCGCGCAATCGCGGGCGTCGGCGAGCATCATCACCGGGCTTCCGATCCTCCTCGCCCTTGGCCTTTACCTGCTCGTGCCCGGTTACTACGCGCCGATGACCACGTCGTGGATCGGCTACGCGATGCTGGGCTTCGCGGCCTTCATGATCCTGATCGGCAACCTGCTGATCCAGCGCATGACAGCCCTCGACGGCGGATGACAGCGTTCGCCCTGGCCGCGGGCGTGATCTGCGGCGGGATCGTGATCGCTTACTTCATCGCGATCGACCTCGTCCGCGGCGCTGCGGCGAACGGCGGCACGCTGGCCGCTCCCCGCCGGACGTTCGTCAAGCAGCTCGAATCGGCCCTCCGGCCGGTTTCGCAGCTTCCGGCAGGCGCCGCGATCCAGCTGCGGCAGAGACTGAGCCAGGCGGGCACCCCGGGCTCCCTTTCGCCGGCCGGGTTCCAGGCGGTTCGCTACAGCTTCGCGGCGTTGATGGCGATCGCGGGCCTGGCCCTCGGCCTCGTGCTGCCGCTGTCGATGCCTGCAGTGGCGGCTGCCGCGCTCGCCGGCCTGGTCTTCGCGGTACTCGGGTATCTCCTCCCCAACATCTGGCTGCAGCAGCGCATCTCGCAGCGCCGGCGCCAGATTCAGCGGTCTCTCGCGGAAGCGACCGACCTGCTCACGCTGGTGGTTGAGTCAGGGATGAGCCTCGACGAAGGACTGCTCAGCATCGTCGAGCGCTTTCACAATGCGTTGGGCGACGAGATCGGCAAGGTGCTGCGCGAGATCCGGCTGGGGCGTCCCCGCATGGCAGCACTCGAGCACATGGCGGCCCAAGCCGGCGTCCCTGACCTGCATCACCTCGTCGAGTCGATCGTCCAGTCCGACCAGATGGGGGTTCCGATCGCGCGGTTGCTGCGCGTGCAGGCGACCGAGATGCGACGCCGCCAGAGGCAGGGCGCTCAGGAGCGCGCGGCGCAGGCTTCATCCCGAATGGTCTTCCCGATGGTCGGATGCATCTTCCCAGTCTTGTGGATCGTGCTACTCGGGCCCGCCATCATCACGGTTCTGAGATCGCTTCACTGATGGTGCGAGAGAACAACCGTTGGCCGAAAGGCCAGCACCAATCATTCAGCGACCTCGACAAACCCCTGTATACGATCAGCGTCGCGGCCGAGATCCTCGAGACTCATCCACGCACGCTGATGCTCTACGAGGACGCGCATCTCGTTGAGCCGCACCGCACGAGCACGAACCGCCGGCGCTATTCGCAGCGCGACATCAGCAAGGTGCAGGTGATCCAGAACCTGACGCGCGAGAAAGGGGTGACCCTCGCAGGGGTTCGCCACATCCTCAGCCTCTTCGAGGTTATGAAGAAGCACCGCGTGGAACCACCAGGGGAATTACGCGAGATATTCGACCGGTACGCGCAACTGATATGAGAGGGAACCCAGATGGTTCCCTCTCATCGGCCGGTCGGCTCCGCCGACGGGCCTGCTCTCTTTCCGGTATATGGTTGGGACTTTTTTTAAGAGCCACTCGTAACGACGCTTGGCAGGCCGTGAAGACAAAGTCGCGGCCGGGGTAAACCCGGCCGCCAAGGAAACGCTGGTTACCGCTACGCGGACGCGGCCTTTCGTCTCCGCTTCGCGGCGGATGCCCATAGGCTCTCGAGGTCGTAGTACGACCGCTCACCCGGCAGGAATACGTGTGCGAGCACCGAGTCGAAGTCCAGCAGGATCCACCCCGCGTCCTCATAGCCGTCGACCGCAAGCGGGCGGCGGTCCTTCGCCTTCGCCGCCTCCACCATTCCGTCCGCGATGGCGCGCACCTGCCGGTCGGTCTCGCCCTCGCAGATCACGAAGTAGTCGGCCACGGATGTCTGCTCACGCACGTCGATGACGACAGAGTCCCACGCCTTCTTCTCGGCCGCGGCGCTTTTCAGCAAGCGAGCGAGCTGAAGCGGCGTCAGTCGCCGGGTCCGTTCGGCCAATCTACCGATTATCCACGTACAGCTTCTGCTCCGCGACGTACCGCTCGACAGCGGGCCGGAGGCTGTCCGAGACAGGTTTCCCGAGCGCGATCGCCTCGCGCAGCGCGCTCCCAGAGATGTCAGGCGTGTGGCCCATGCAGAGAATCGTCCTCGCCGGGTCGAGTCCCGCGGCCTGCAGCAGCTTCGCGTCCGGAGGCGGGGTTCCAGGCCGCCTGACCACGACGACAGTGGCCAGCCTGCGGATCACATCGGGCTCACGCCACGACCGGAACAGCCGCGCGGCGTCCCAGCCCAGGATCAGAAAGAGCTCGTCCTCGGGGTAGAGCCGTTCCAGCTCGCGCACCGTGTCCGCGGTGTATGACTTCCCCCCACGCCGGATCTCGACGTCGGACACCTCGAACCCCGGCTCGCCCTCAATGGCCAGGCGGCTCATCGCGAGGCGCTGGTCAGCCCCGGCCACGGCGGGCCCGCGGTGAGGCGGCTGCGCGCCCGGGATGAACAGGACTCGGTCGAGGTGCGCGCACTCCATCGCGACGCGCGCGGCCGCCAGGTGTCCCTCGTGGATCGGGTCGAACGTCCCTCCGAGGATGCCCGACCTCACGGCTGGTACTCGAACTCGACGTCCGCGATGCGCACTGTGTCTCCCGGC